>Ga0268266_10001380_pt1 | contig 29254 bp, 30 predicted proteins | sample KBSS13metaG_FD_190356 | JGI IMG/M metagenome (GOLD analysis project Ga0268266, IMG submission 190356) | Switchgrass rhizosphere microbial communities from Kellogg Biological Station, Michigan, USA - KBS S1-3 metaG (SPAdes) (version 2) | ecosystem: Host-associated > Plants > Roots > Rhizosphere... | reverse complement strand
GAGCGGACAGTCATGCAATGAGGAGCAACCTCTTGACCCTCAACACCGTCGCGTTCGAGTTGGTCCCGCCGAATGCCGACCTCGGTCCCGAGCAGGCCGTGGAGGAAGCGCGCAAGGTGCTGCGCTTCTCCAAGGAAACCGGCATTGACGGCCGCATCGGACACGTCATGATCCCGGGAATGATCGAAGAGGACGACGACCGTCCCGTCGAGATGAAGCCCAGGCTGGACGTGCTGGACTTCTGGAACCTCATCAAGCCGGAGCTACCCGGGATGAACGGCCTGTGCACACAGGTCACCGCCTTCATGGACGAGGACTCGCTGCGTCACCGGCTGACCGATCTGCGCGACGCGGGCTTCGACGGCATTGCGTTCGTCGGCGTGCCACGCACGATGAACGACGGCGAGGGTTCGGGCGTCGCACCCACCGACGCCTTGTCGATCTACGACCAGCTTGTGCCCAACCGCGGCGCGATCCTGATCCCCACCCGCGAGGGTGAGCAGGGCCGGTTCAACTTCAAGTGCGGTCAGGGTGCGACATACGGCATGACCCAGCTGCTGTACTCCGACGCGATCGTCGGGTTCTTGACCGAATTCGCGAAGACCACCGACCACCGCCCCGAGATCCTGCTGTCGTTCGGGTTCGTGCCGAAGGTCGAGACGCGAATCGGGTTGATCAACTGGCTGATTCAGGATCCCGGCAATGCGGCCGTTGCCGACGAGCAGGCATTCGTCACGCAGCTGGCGGAGACCGACCCGGCGCAGAAACGCAAGCTGATGATCGACCTGTACAAGCGGGTCATCGACGGTGTCGCCGACCTCGGCTTCCCGCTGAGCATCCACCTCGAGGCGGCCTACGGCGCGTCGGCGCCCGCGTTCGAGACGTTCGCGGAGATGCTCGACTACTGGTCACCGGACAAGGGCTAGCCTGGCCGGAGTGTCCGAGCCGTCTGTCTCCGAGCTACGAAAGCGCCTCGACGGCCTGACAATCCGCGACGCCGCCCGGCTCGGCCGTCGTCTGAAGAGCCTCCGCGGCCGGGTCGGCCCTGAGAAGCTGCAGCAGATCGTCGAGCAGTTCGCGGCAGCCGAGGCGTTGGTCGCCACCCGCCTGGCGGCCGTCCCCTCGATCACCTACCCGGATCTGCCGGTAAGCGATCGGCGCGACGAGATCGCCGCGGCCATCGCCAAGAACCAGGTCGTGGTGGTCGCCGGTGAGACCGGCTCGGGCAAGACGACCCAGCTGCCGAAGATCTGCCTCGAGTTGGGCCGTGGCATCCGCGGCACCATCGGCCACACGCAGCCGCGCCGGCTCGCTGCCCGCACCGTCGCTCAGCGCATCGCCGACGAACTCGGCACACCGCTCGGCGACGCCGTCGGCTACACAGTGCGGTTCACCGACCAGGCCAGCGACCGCACGCTGGTGAAGCTGATGACCGACGGCATCCTGCTGGCGGAGATCCAGCGTGACCGGCGCCTGCTGCGCTACGACACCCTGATTCTCGACGAGGCGCACGAGCGCAGCCTCAACATCGACTTCCTGCTCGGGTATCTCCGCGAACTGCTGCCGAGCAGGCCCGACCTCAAGGTGATCGTCACGTCGGCGACCATCGAACCTGAGCGGTTCGCCGCGCATTTCGGCGGTGCCCCGATCGTGGAGGTGTCGGGGAGGACGTATCCCGTCGAAATCCGTTACCGCCCACTGGAAGTCGCCGTCCGGACCGACGACGGGGATGATGATCCCGACGACCCCGACCACGACGTGATTCGCACCGAGATGCGCGATCAGACGGAGGCTATCGTCGACGCCGTCAACGAGCTCGAGAAGGAGCCGCCCGGCGACGTCCTGGTGTTCCTGTCGGGCGAGCGCGAAATCCGGGACACCGCAGACGCATTGCGGGATCTGAAGAATACCGAAGTGCTGCCGCTGTATGCCCGGCTGCCGACGGCCGAGCAGCAGAAGGTTTTTGCGCCGCACACCGGCCGGCGCGTGGTGCTCGCGACCAACGTCGCCGAGACGTCGCTGACAGTGCCCGGCATCCGCTACGTCGTGGATCCTGGCACCGCGCGGATCTCGCGCTACAGCCGAAGGACGAAGGTGCAGCGGCTGCCGATCGAACCGATCTCGCAGGCGTCCGCCGCGCAGCGGGCTGGGCGGTCCGGTCGCGTCGCGCCCGGCGTGTGCATCCGGCTGTACTCCGAAGAAGACTTCGCGTCACGGCCGCGGTTCACCGACCCCGAGATCCTGCGCACCAACCTGGCTGCGGTGATCCTGCAGATGGCCGCCTTGGGACTCGGTGAGATCGAGAAGTTCGGTTTCCTCGATCCGCCGGATAAGCGCAGCATCCGCGACGGGGTGCTGCTGCTCCAGGAACTCGGTGCCTTCGATCGGGACGGGTCGATCACGGAGGTCGGGCGCCGGCTCGCGCGGTTGCCGCTCGACCCGCGGATCGGCAGGATGATCCTGCAGGCCGACGCCGAGGGCTGCGTGCGTGAGGTGCTCGTACTGGCCGCGGCGCTGTCGATTCCGGATCCGAGGGAGAGGCCAGCCGACCGTGAAGAGGCGGCGCGGCAGAAACACGCCCGGTTCGCCGACGAGCGCTCCGACTTCATCTCGTACCTGAACCTGTGGCGCTACCTGCGCGAGCAACGAAAAGAACGCTCCGGCAACGCGTTTCGTCGAATGTGCCGCGAAGAGTTCCTGCACTACCTGCGCATTCGCGAGTGGCAGGATCTCACCGGGCAGCTGCGCAGCATCGCCCGCGACATCGGCATCCGGGAGTCTGATGAGGACGCCCCACCCGCAAGCATCCACGCCGCACTGACCGCAGGACTGCTTTCGCACCTCGGACTGCGGGAGGGCGATGCCCGCGAGTACACGGGCGCGCGGAACACGCGGTTCGTCCTAGCCCCCGGCTCGGTTCTGACCAAGCGGCCGCCGCGCTGGGTCGTCGTCGCCGAACTCGTCGAAACCAGCAGGCTCTACGGCAGGATCGCGGCACGCATCGAACCGGAGGGCATAGAAAGGCTAGGCACGGATCTCCTTCAGCGCACCTATAGCGAACCGCACTGGGAGGCGCAGCGCGGCGCGGTGATGGCCTTCGAGCGGGTGACGCTGTACGGGCTGCCGCTGGTGGCGCGCCGGCGGATCAACTATGCGCAGATCGAACCGGAGCTGGCCCGTGAGCTGTTCATCCGGCACGCGCTCGTCGAGGGTGACTGGCAGACCAGCCACCACTTCCTCCGCGACAACGCCCGGCTGCGTGAGGAATTGGAGGAGATCGAGGAGCGCGCCCGCCGTCGCGACCTCATCGTCGGCGACGACGACATCTACGCCTTCTACGACGCCAGGATCCCCGCGGACGTCGTTTCGGCGCGGCACTTCGACGCGTGGTGGAAGAAGCAGCGGCACCGTACGCCGGAGCTGCTGACGTTCACCCGTGACGATCTGCTGCGCACCGAGGACGCCGCCACCGACCGGCCGGACAGCTGGCAGGCCGGCGACTTGTCGCTTCCGGTGACCTACAAGTTCGAGCCTGGCGCGGAGGATGACGGCATCACGGTGCACATACCGGTCGAGGTGCTTGCGCGCCTCGGCGGCGACGCGTTCGCATGGCATGTTCCCGCGCTGCGCGAAGAGCTCATCACGGCGCTGATCCGCTCGCTACCAAAAGACCTGCGCCGCAACTTCGTTCCCGCGCCCGACACCGCGAGGGCGGTGCTGACCACCCTCGAGCCGGGCGACGAACCGCTGCTGCAGTCACTGCAGCGGGTTTTGCAGCGGCGCTCAGGTGTGCTGGTTCCGATCGACGCCTTCGACCTGGACAAGTTGCCGTCGCACCTGCGGGTCACGTTCGCCGTCGAGTCTTCGGACGGCGCCGAGGTGGCGCGCGGCAAGGACCTGGGGGCGCTGCAGGAGAGACTGGCCGCGCCCGTGCAGCAAGCCGTCGCAGAAGCGGTCGCGGACGGACTCGAACGACGTGGGCTGCGCGGTTGGCCCGACGATCTCGACGAGTTGCCGCGCGTCGTCGAACGGGTCAGCGGTGGGCACACCGTGCGGGGCTTCCCGGCATTCGTCGATGCGGGCGGCGCGGTGGATGTGCGGGTGTTCGCCACGACAGTTGAGCAGGGCGCCGCGATGGCATCCGGTGTTCGGCGCCTGCTGCGGCTCACCGTCGCGTCTCCTGTGAAAGCGATTGAACGGCAGTTGAATCCGCGTACCCGCTTGGTGCTCGGCGCGAATTCCGACGGTTCGTTGGCCGCGCTGCTGGACGACTGCGCGGATGCCGCGGTGGCCGTGTTGGCTCCAACGCCGGTGTGGACGCGTGCGGAGTTCGCGACGGTGCAGGGCCGCGTGCGGGATGCGCTGGCGGCCACGTCGCTCGACATCGTCGGCCGTGTCGAGCAGGTGCTCGCCGCCGCGCACGAGGTGGAGGTCGTGTTGCCGGCTCAGCCGTCCGCCGCGCAGGCCGACGCCGTCGCTGACATCCGGGTGCAACTCGATCGCCTTCTCCCGAAGGGGTTCGTCACCACAACGGGCGCCGCGCGTCTCGGTGATCTCACGCGGTATCTCACCGCCATCGGCCGCCGACTCGAGCGATTGCCCCGCGACGCCGCCGGCGACAGCGAACGCATGCAGCGGGTGCACGCCGTAGAGGACGCGTATGACGAACTGCGGCAAGCCCTTTCACCGTCCCGAGCCGTCGCCGAGGATGTGCGCGACATCGGATGGATGATCGAGGAGCTGCGGGTCAGCCTGTGGGCCCAGCAGCTGGGTACCGCACGGCCGGTCAGCGAGCAGCGGATCTACCGGGCAATCGACGCCATCACACCTTGATCGGCTGTCATGATGACCGGATGGACGCAGCCGCCCTCAGGGATTTGCAGGCGCCGCTCAAGCAGCGGTATCGGGACGACCCGGGAAGTTCACGCACTCCACTGACGGCCAAGGCCTCCTTCGAGACCGACGGCGTGACGGCGTTGGTCCAGACATGGTCGGGGCCGGCCCGCGCCGGCCTGCATCCGGCCACCGGCGGTGATGGCGATGACGCCTGCTCCGGGGACATGTTGCTGCAGGCCCTGCTGGCCTGCGCCGGCGTGACGATGCGCAGCGTGGCCACCGCAATGGGTGTCGACATCAGCGGTGCCGAGCTGCGGGCCACCGGGATGTTCGACGCCCGCGGCACGCTCGGCATCAGTCGCGACGTACCAGTAGGCGTGCAGGAGATAAATATCGTCGCCGAGTTGCAGACCGATGCCGACGAGTCGACCTTGACCAAGCTGGCCGAGCTGACCGAGCGCTATTGCGTTGTGGGACAAAGCTTGGCGCGAATTCCGTCGATCCGTGTCATCCGAACCGGAGCGTCGACGAATCAAGCCCGCTGATTCCGTTGTGCGCGAAGCCGGTCCAGTTGCGGCGCATGGCCTCGGCGAGTCGTTCGTCGACAGGGCGGCCCCCGAGCATCGGCGCATCGACCCACGGCGCCGGGTCGAACAGCAGCGGCAGCTCGATGCAGTGGCAGGCCCCCATACCGGAGGGAGACCAGTCAACGCGGAACGTCGCACTGCGGCCACCATACTCATGCCACTGTCGGGCGAGCCGGCGCGCGGGCTTGCCGAACGCCCGCTGCGTCATCGCGGCCGACGCCGCCCGCTCGGCGATACGGCCAAGCGGGCCAACGCGTTTCAGCCGTGCCACGCGGGCATTCATCGCCGCGAACGGCGCGCCGTCGTTGCGGGTGTAGCCGACGAGCAGCTCGATGCGCTTCGCGGCGTCGGCCAACCGCTCGTCGGCTTCGGACTCCGCGGGCAGCGGATCGAGCCCCATGATCGGGCCGAACGGCATGCCGCTGACCAGTCCGAAACGTGCGGCGGCCGCCGCGGCTGCGGTCTGGGCATCCAGCACTTCGCCGGTGGCGACGGACTTCGCGGCCGTGCGCATCGCCGCCGTCATCGCGTCGCGGCCACTGCGGATCCCCAGCGGCGCGCTCTGCATGATCGCCCGGCGAAACAACTTAACCGCCTGGTCGCACAGCATCAGTGAGAACACCGAGTCGCCCCCGGCGGATTGGCCGAAGACGGTCACCCGGTCGGGGTCGCCGCCGAACGCGGCGATGTTGTCGTGCACCCATTGCAGCGCAAGGATCTGGTCGCGCAGCCCGAGATTGTCGACCCCACTCGGGCTGAGGTAGCCAAGTACGCCGAGCCGGTAGCTGACCCTGACCACCACGACGCGACCGGTGCTGGCGAGCTCGTCGGCGTCGTACTTCGGCGCCTCGCCCCCGCCGGACACGTACGCGCCGCCGTGCAGCCAGACCATGACGGGCAAGCCGTCCGCATCGCTTGGCGCCGTCACCGACAGGACTTGGCAGTCTTCACTCATTGCGAGCCCGTCGACGACCGGTCCGGTGACCCACTCCAACCGCGACGACAGCTGCGGGCACGCCGGGCCGCGTGCGGTGGCGTCGAGGACATCGGACCACGGGGCAAGAGGCTGCGGCGCAGCGAAGCGGGCGGCCCGCCCGTATCGAATCCCGCGCACGTGCAACAGTGCGCCGTCGTCCTCGGCCAGCAGGGGCCCGGCGGGAGGATCAAGGCGTCGGGGCGGCACCTGGTTCACCGTAGTCCCGTCGACCGTGGGTCAGAGATCGAGGACGAGATCGGTGTGCGGCGTGGCAGTGCACAACAGCACCGTGCCGTCGGTGGGCTCCTCCAGTGGCGGCTCGAGATAGTCGGTCGTGCCCTCGATCACCGCGGTGGCACAGGTATGGCACACGCCGCTGCGGCAGGAATACCGGGTCGGCACATCGCAGGCCTCGGCAAATTCGAGAAGTGTGTGGAAGTCGGGTGACCAGTCGACGCTGAGTCCGCTTCGGGCGAAGGTGATTCGCGGCCCCGCGCCCGGTTGGCCCGCCGGCGCGTGCGGCCGTGGTGGGGCGACCGCTGCGCCAACCACGCCGGGGTTGATCGGCGGTAGTGCGCCGAACAGTTCGGTGTGAATGTGCATGGGGTCCAACCCGGCCGAGGTGAGTGCACCGCGGACGTCGGCCATGAACGCGGCCGGACCGCAGAGGTATGCCGTCGCGTCGGTTGGCAGTCCCAGCGCGGCGATCGAGCGGCCGTCCAGGCGCGAGGGTGCGTCACCGGCGCGCGTGTAGAAGACATGCTGGTGTGCGCCGGGCAAGGCGTCGAGCAGGCCGGCGATCTCGGCGGCGAACGCGTACGTCGCGGCGCTCTGCGTGGTGTGCAGCCACCAAAGCTGGCGCGGCCGCTTCGCCGACGCCAACGCGTGTGCCATCGCCATCACGGGAGTGACGCCGACGCCCGCCGATACCAGCACAACGGGGCCGCTGTCGTCGAGGAGATGGAAATCGCCTCGCGGCGCTGCGCATTCGATGACCATTCCGGCCGCGGCGTGGCTGTGCAGCCATCGGCTGACCTGACCGTGCTCCTCCCGTTTGACGCTGATGCGGTAGTGCCCGGCGCTCGGATCTCCCGAGAGTGAATAGCTGCGCATCGGCGGCGGGTCGCCGGCGGCAGGGATCTTCAGCGTGAGGTATTGGCCGGGCAGCGCTGAGGGAAGCGCGCCACCATCGTCGGCCTCGAGTCGGATCGACATCACCGTCGGGCTTTCCGTATGGGTTGCCGTCACGCGTAACGGCCGGAAGCCGACCCATCCCGTATCGGTGGGGCGTTTCTCGGGCCCGACGAGCATGTCGCGGAACGACTGCTGCCACCCGGGACTGAGCGCGGGCATGTCGACTGCCTTGGGCAGCAGGTCTGTGTTCCGGTTGGGCAGATACAGCAGCGCGTCGACGTCGGCGACGCTCAGTTCGTGACGCCCCCGGCGGGTCAGCACGATGTCGTCGCCCGCACGGACGAGTCCCTCGGTGATGACCCGGAAATAAAAGCCCGGCCGATGTTGGGAGACAAGCAGATTGGGCATCTCGGGCACGCCGAGGCGCATACCGACGCGGAAGCAGGTGACGCGCGGTTGGGTGACTTCGAACTCGGCGTCGCCGATCCGGTAGCGATCACCGATGCAGACGTCGCGATCGGCCAGGCCGCTGACGGTGAAGTTCTCCCCGAAGTTGCCCGGCACCAGATCGTCGCGACCGAGGTAGTCGCGCCAGAAGTCATACGACTCGGTCTGGTAGACCATGACCGCGCGCTGTTCGCCCCCGTGCCCGCCGAGGTCGCCCTGGCCGTCGCCGTCGATGTTGAGGCGGCGCACCATCACCGGTCCGTCGACCGGCGTCTTCCAGATGCCGGTGTGAACCGTTTTGCCCTTCCATGCCACGTCTTGCGGCATGCCGACATTCACGGACACCAGCCTGGCTGTCATGGTGCCTCCTCAGGTCAGCGGTTCACCGCCGTCGATTTTCAACGTAACACCGGTCAGGAAGCTATTCGTCATCGCGAACAGTACGGCGTCGGCGACGTCCTCGGTGGTCCCGATGCGGCGTGCGGGATTGGTGGTACTGATGTGCTCGAAGTAGTTCCGCTTACCGTCTTCGCCTAAGGCATCCCAGGCGCCGGTGTCGATGACGCCTGGAGAGATGGTGTTGACGCGGATCGGGGCGAGTTCGACTGCGAGCGAGCGAGTGAGGAAGTCGACCGCCCCATTGGTGATAGCCACACCGAGGTAACCGACGTTGACCTTGAAGGCGTTCACACCGGAGAGCAACACGAAAGACCCGCCGGGATTCATTTGTTGGGCAAAGTGTTTGGCGAGCATCGTCGGCCCGATGACCTTGGTATCGAACGACAGCTGGAGGTCCTTGCGCTCGAGGTCGGCAAGCTTACCCCTGGCGCGTGCCGAGGCCGTCGACACGACGTGGTCTACCGGACCCACGCGGTCGGAGAAGGCGGCTATGGACGAGTCGTCCGTGACGTCGACAGTCTCGGCGGTAATCCCGCCGCCTGCGTAGGCGTCGGCCAGCTTGGTCCTGTCACGGCCGGCGACGATGACCCGCGCGCCCTCGTCGCGCGCGAGCAGCGCCACGGCACGCGCGATACCGCCGCCGCGGCCGACCACCACAACGGTCTTGTCCTGCAACGCATTACCCATGACGGTTGCCTCCGAGCCAAACCAGAAAAAAATGGGATATGCGACCCAGAATTGCACTCGAGCGCACGCTGGTCAATGCGCCGAAACGGGATTCACAGGAACAAGCCAGCTACCACGCGTCGGTTTGGGGCATACTGGGTCGTACAACCCAAATAAGAAGGTCGTCATGACTGTCGTACATCACCGATTTGAAACAGTCGATGGTCGTCGGCTGTTCTTCCGTGAGGCGGGGGACCCGTCGGCGCCGACTGTGGTCTTGCTGCATGGATTCCCAACAAGCTCATATATGTTCCGGCATCTGATACCCGCGCTGGCCGACCGCTACCACGTAATTGCACCGGATCATCTGGGGTTCGGTCTGTCCGACGCGCCGAGTGTCGACGATTTCGACTACACCTTCGACGCGCTCGCTGACTTGACGGCCGGATTGATTGGCGTGCTTGGCATTGGTCGCTACGCGATGTACGTGCACGACTATGGCGCGCCCATCGGATGGCGGTTGGCGCTGCGTGATCCCGCTTCGATCGCGGCAATCGTCACCCAGAATGGCAACGGTTATGACTCGGGGTTCGTACCGAGTTTCTGGAAGACGGTGTGGGCGTATCACGATGCTCAGACCGCCGATACGGAGGCGGCGGTCCGGCAGTTCCTCACTCTGGACGCCACTCGCTGGCAGTACGTCACCGGGGTGCCCGATGAGACGTTGATCGATCCGGAGTCGTGGTATCACGACTATGCGCTGCTTTCGCGGCCCGGTAACGACAAGGTGCAGCTCAAGCTGTTCCTGGATTATGCCAGCAACCAGCCCATGTACCCGCGCCTGCACCAGTACCTCCGTACGAGCCGGCTGCCGCTACTGGCGGTGTGGGGTCGAGGGGACGAAATCTTCGGTCCCGCAGGCGCGCATGCCTTCAAAGCCGATTCGCCTGAAGCCGAGGTCCATCTTCTCGACGGCGGCCACTTCCTGCTGGAGTCGGCGGTCGATGAGGTGGCACGGATCGTGCGGGGCTTCCTGGAAGTCCACGCCTGACATACTGGGTTAATTATCCCAAAATGTGGGAGGGCGGCGTTAGCCTGGCGCCATGGCTACCGCTGGTGCGCGCGATGAACAGCGGCTGACGGCCAAAGGGCAAGCGACTCGTGAACGAATCATCAAGGCAGCCGCCGAGCTGATCCTGGCGGAGGGTCTTTCGGCGTTCAACATGGTCAACGTGCGCAATGCCGCGTCGGTGAGCGGATCACAACTGTCCCACTATTTCGTCGACAAGCAGGCGTTGATCCGAGCAGTCATTGCACGCCAGACCGACGTGGTGCTCGACTTTCATCGCCAACCGAACCTGCACGGCCTGGAGACATTCGGCGACTTCGAACGTTGGATCGATTTGAACATGCGCTACCTACGGCGCATCGGCTACAAGGGCACGCCTACCTACCACGCCTTGGCGGGGCAATTGGTCAAGTCTGACCCTGACACACGCAAAACGCTCGCGGCGGGCTATTGGAAGTGGGTCGAACTGGTCGAACAGTCCATCAAGCGGATGAAAGACCGGGGCGCATTGGTTGATGACGCCGACGCGCGACACCTGGCGCTGGTGATCGTCAGCGCTCACCAGGGCGGTGGCACTATGACCTTCACCTATCGCCAAGAATGGCCACACGCCGACGCGGTGCGATTTGCGGTGAACTACTTGCGCCTGTTCGCCACAGACCGGGCAGAGCGAGCGCCTCTTGCGCCCCGCAAACCCCGCGGTCGAAAGGCCCACCCGGTGCCGAACGAGGAGGCGCGGCGGTTTACCGACAAGGGACTTGAAATTCGTTCCCGCATCGTCGACATCGCGGCCAGGTTGATGTTCGAACAGGGCATCGCTGCAACCAGCCTGAAGAACCTGCGCGAGTCGGCGGAGGTCAGCGGGTCACAGCTGGCCCACTATTTCCAGGACAAGCGGGACTTGACTCGCCACGTCGTGATGGCTCGGCATGACCAAGTGATGGCTTTTCACAGTCAGCCGCAACTGGGCGCCCTCGACAGCCTTAATGCGCTGCAGGCCTGGGCGCGTGCCTGTGTGTCCGAGGCCGAGACGGTGTATCGCCGTGGCGGCTGCGTGTACGGCTCGCTCGTCGGTGAGCTGCTCGAAGAGGACGACGAGGTGCTCGACGAGCTCGCTGCCGGCTATGACGAATGGCTGGAACTGTTTCGCGACGGTCTCGAGCTGATGCGCAAGCGTGGCGAGCTGCGACGAGATGCGGACCCTCGACACCTCGCGGTCGCATTGGTGGCTGCCCATCAGGGCGGCACCATGATCACTTTCGCAACCGGCAGCGCCGAACCGTTGCGCGCAGCGGTCAATGCCGCGGTTGAGTACGTTCGCTCGTTCACGCCGAAGCGCAGATCTCGATCGCACTAGACAGCGAACTCACAGGAGCGCGCCCTAGACACGAGTGGGTCGTGTGGCCCAAAATAATGGGCTATGCGACCCAATCGATCGAAGGGACCGATCATGCAGACCTATGACGTGATCGTGTTGGGCGCCGGGCCGGTCGGCCAGAACGTCGCCGGCCGTGCACGCGCCGCTGGGCTCACCGTCGCGGTCGTCGAGCGAGAACTGGTGGGTGGCGAATGCTCATATTGGGGCTGCGTTCCGAGCAAGGCCCTGCTGCGCCCGGTGATCGCGGTGGCGGACGCGCGCCGTGTCGATGGTGCGCGCGAAGCCGTGTTCGGGCGCGTTGCGGCGCAAAGCGTGTTCGGCCGTCGTGACCGTTACGTCACGCTGTGGGATGACACGGGACAAGCGAGCGCCGTCAAGGAGTTCGGTGCCGATCTGATCCGTGGCCACGCCCGGATCGACGGCCCACGACGGGTGGCGGTTGCCACCGCCGACGAGGACTTGATCGTGTTGACCGCTCGGCACGCCGTTGCGATCTGCACCGGAAGCACTGCTGCTCTGCCAGACATTCCGGGTATTGCGGAGGCGTGGCCATGGACCAACCGGAAGGCGACAGACAGTAGCGAGGTACCGGACCGACTTGCTGTCGTCGGCGCCGGTGGCGTCGGAGTCGAAATGGCCACCGCGTGGCAAGGTCTCGGCTCGCGCGTGACCCTCCTGGCACGCGGCCGCGGGCTGCTGCCCAGGATGGAACCCTTCGTCGGGGAAATGATCGCGCGCGGCCTCGCCGATGCCGGCGTCGACGTCCGCATCGGCGTCACTGTTGACGAGGTGCGCCGAGCGGGGAGCGGGCGACCGGTAACTGTGATTCTTGACGACAACAGCGAATTGGAAGTCGACGAAGTCCTCTTCGCGACAGGCCGCACACCCAATACCGCTGACATCGGTTTGGAGACAATAGATCTGACACCCGGGACATGGCTCGAGGTGGACGACACCTGTCGTGTCACGGGTGCCCATAACGACTGGCTCTACGCCCTCGGCGACGTCAACCACCGGGCATTGTTGACCCATCAAGGCAAGTACCAGGCGCGCATCGTCGGCGCTGCGATCGCCGCAGCGGCAGCAGGCAAGCCGCTCGACCGCACTCCCTGGAGCCCGCACGTCGCCACCGCTGACACACATGCCGTCCCGCAAGTGTTCTTCAGCGACCCCGAAGCAGCAGCCGTGGGGCTCACCGCGAAGGAGGCCGAACGAGCAGGCCACCGGGTGCGGGTAGTCGACGTCGACATGGGTCAAAGTGTGCCCGGCGCAAACCTTTACGCCGATGGTTACACCGGGCGCGCCCGCCTTGTGGTCGACATCGACAACGGGCATCTGCTCGGCGCCACCTTCGTCGGGCCAGGCGTTTCCGAGTTGCTGCACTCGGCGACCGTCGCGGTAGCGGGCCGAGTCCCCATCGACCGGCTCTGGCATGCCGTTCCGTGCTTCCCGACCATCAGCGAGGTTTGGCTGCGGTTGATGGAAGCCAATCGCGACATGCAAGAAGTGGCCGCGCAATGAAATGCCTTTGGAGATGCGCTGCGCTGATCGCAGCGGGTGCAATTAGCGCGGCGTGTACCAACAGCAACCAAGCTCCGTCGCCGACGACCACCACGACGACCACCGCCACAACATCGCCGTCACCGAGCTCGTCATCGCCGATCACTCCGACAGAAAAGGGGCTGACACCCAACGGAGGAAACTCGTTCGCGCCGCAAGTGATAGCCCCGCCCGCACCGACAGAACCCCCTGGGGTTCACCGACACCGCCAATGATGACCGGATTCGGAGCCCGCGTGGCGGCCCTCATCGTCGTTGGCGCTGTTACTGCCGGATGCGCCGGTGGTAACGGGAACCAAGCGCCGCCGACCACCACGTCCACCACGACATCTCATCAATCCACCACGGCGCCGCCCACGCCGACCGAAAAGAGCATCAGTCCTACCGGCGGCAATGCCTTCACTCCGCCAATCAAGGCGCCCCCCGCGCCCACGGTCGCGCCAGGGCAACATCCCGGACGTAACGGCATTCCCTAGGCAATTACAGAGGAAGGACAGAGACGATGGGACTGGCATGGCAACAAGGCCCACTGGCCACCGGAACGGTCGGGCAATTCCTTACACCGCAACCGATCCCGGAGCGCATCCTGTACGCGGAGCCACTGCGTCGCCGAATGCGCGTCAAGTTCGGCGACCACGAGGTCGCCGACAGTGAAGAGGTCGTGCTCCTCCACGAACCCGGCCGCTATCCAGTCGCGTACTTTCCGAAAAGCGATATCCACCCCGGTGTGCTGACCGCGGAAGACCGCGTCACCCAACATCGGGACCTCGGTGAGACACGCTGGTTCACGGTCGGCATCGACGGACATGAGGCCAACCACGCGGCGTGGGAGTACACCGCGCTGCCCGAGTATGCCGCCGTGCTGGATGGCCGGGTGGCGTTCGCGTGGCGGGCGATGGACGCCTTCTACGAAGAAGACGAGCGCATAGTCGGACACGCAGCCGACTTCTACCATCGCATCGACATCCGCTCTACCTCACGCCATCTCATCGTGCGTGACGGTGATCGTGTCATCGCGGAGACTCGTCGACCGGTCGCCGTCTATGAATCAGGCTTCGCGCCACGGTGGTACGTGAATCGAGACGATGTGGACGAGTCGACCCTAGAACCCGTCGACGGGCAGACCTTCTGTCCCTACAAAGGATTGGCCAGCTACTACACCATCGGCACGCACAAGCGCGCGGCGTGGTCGTACACCAACGCTTGGCCGGAGGTCGCGCGAGTCAGCAACTTGCTGTCCTTCGAACCCGACAAGATCGACGTCTACCTCGACGGGCGAAAGCTCCGCCTCGAGCCGGGCCAGACCGTGGTACCGCACGGTGTCGACCGCGGCCTAGACGTCGACGAAATCCTGCAGCAGAGTTCAGCCTGAGGACTTGCGATGAAGACACTGTTCGAAGTCGTCGTTCTCCCTGTGTCCGATCCGGGTAGCTCGCTGAAGTTCTACCGTGACAAGGTCGGGTTCGACCTCGATGTCGACTATGCACCGACCCCGGAGTTTCGCGTCATCCAGCTGACGCCCGACGGTTCAAGCACGTCAATCCAATTCGGCATCGGCGTGACAGACGCGCCGGCGGGCTCGGTGCGCGGGCTCTACCTCGTCGTACCCGACATCGAGGCGGCGAGGCGTGAACTCACCCAGCGCGGCGTCGTCGTCAACGAGATCCGACACAAGGACACCAGCGGCGAAGGGTGGCACGGCGCGTACCTGCCGGGCGTCGACCCCGACCGGATGGACTACGCCAGCTTTGCCGAGTTCCGCGATCCCGACGGGAATAGCTGGGTGCTTCAGGAGCGCGGGCACAGGTGAGCTGATAATCGAGCGATGACCCCCTCACCGTCCGTGCTGGTATTCGATGTGAACGAAACCCTGATCGACATCGAGTCCCTGGCACCGGTTTTCGAGCAGATCTTCGGCGACGCACAGGTGCTGCGCGAATGGTTCGGCCAACTCGTGACGTATTCGATGACCACTGCCCTGTCGGGTTGCTACGTCGACTTCTTCACGCTGGGCCAAGGTGTACTCGGAATGCTTGCAGAGATTCATGGAAAGGCGGTCTCTGATGGAGGCCTGGACAACCTCAAGCGCGCCATGCTGACAATGCCTGCGCATCCAGACGTCACCGGCGGACTTATCGCCTTGCGCGACAACGGGTTTCGTCTTGTTACCCTGACGAATTCGCCTCCGAACCCGGAGGGCGCGAGCCCGCTGGAGAACGCCGGACTCAACGGGTATTTCGAGCGTCAGTTCAGCGTCGACGCGTGCCGCACCTTCAAACCCGCCGAGGACGTCTACCGGCACGTCTGCCGCGAACTACAAGTCGCGCCCGCGGATTGCATGATGGTCGCCGCACACGTGTGGGACACCATCGGGGCACAGAGTGCAGGTATGAGTGGGGCACTGATCACCCGGCCGGGCAACGCACCCCTTCCGGTCGACGGCCTGCCGCAACCGACGCTCGTCGCGACCGATCTGGGAGAACTCGCCCGACAACTTGCTAGGGGTGCAGCCGCAGACCCGCAGTGATCTTGTCGACGGTCTTGCGGTCGGCGCGGATCGCGACTCCAGCCACGTCGAGTTGTTCTCGGGGTACGGTCGCCACGGCGGCGCGGTTGTCCGCGTCGGTGCCCGTCATGAAGAGGTCAGTGGTGAACACCGTCGGAACGACGCCGCGGGACAACGCCCGGTCAAGCGTCCGAGCCAAGCGCTCCGCGTCGGCTGCGAACACCATCACGGGTTGGCCGAACATCGGTGAGTAGCGCGTGCCGTCGGCGTCGGCGTAGTCGTCGCCGATCGCGTCCGGCGCAGAGGCGGCGACGCCGCTGGCCAGAAACGCGGTCATGTTCAACTTCTGCCACACAGGCAGATCCCCCCGGATCACGACGGCGATCTTGGTGGCCATCGTCGCTGGCATAGCGATCAATTGAGCGGTCATGGCAGAAAAGACTATGCAGATAGATGGAGCCACCACCTGGCTGGCGAATATAATTCGGCATCGTAATCATGGGAGCGGTGATGGACGAACTTGATTCGGCGATCGTCGCCGCGTTGCAGAACGATGGTCGGCGCAGCAATCGCGACCTCGCCAAGATGCTGGGCGTCGCGCCATCGACCACCCTCGAACGCGTCCGCGCCCTCCGAGCACGCGGGGTCATCACCGGGATTCACGCGAGCACCGACATGGCCAAGATGGGCAGGCCGGTAAAGGGCATGGTGACGGTGCGTCTCCGCCCGCAGTCGCGCGAGATCGTCCAGGGTTTCCGCGATTTCGTGATCGGCCTTCCTGAAACACTGCAGGTGTTCGTCACGACCGGTCCCGAGGATCTGCTGATCCTTGTCGCGGTGGAATCCACCGAGGCGCTGCGCGACTTCGTCTTGGACTCGCTGACGAAGCGACGGGAAGTCGCTGGAGTTCGCACCGAGGTGGTGTTCGACCACCTACAGAACCATGTCGTCGGACCACCGCGGCCCGCCTGACACCGGTCGATTCCTGCCAAGCGCCGATCAATTACTGCCAGCGGAATTAAACCTCTGACCTCCTGGTTTAACCAGTCAGATCGGCCAATGAAGTTACAAGACCGGCCGACACGGACAAAGAAGAAGGCATCAAAATGAAGAAGTTCGGATTCGCCACCATCGCCGCCAGCGGACTGGCCGCCGCGATCCTCGGCTTGGCCGGGCCGGCGCAGGCCGACTCGATCCATCACGACTGGATCTACGACATCCAGCCTCAGGTAACCGTGCCGCACGTCGACACCAGTGTTCAGCAGAGCCACTGACCAACCGAATCTCACACAGAGGGGCACCCGGTAGCGGGTGCCCCTCTTCGTATGTCAGCGTGTCCCCATGGATTTGCGCCGCGTCGTCATCGCCGGTCTCGGCGACAGCGGTGTGCTCACCGCGATCCGATTGGCCCGCCACGCCGAGGTGGTCGGAATCTCGGCCAAGCCTGCGTTGGTCAGCGGACAGGAGCTCGGCTGGCGGCTGTCGCGTCCGCATGAGTGGGCGCGCGCCAACTGGATTCCGTTCGACAGGTTCCGCGGGCTCGACAGGGTACGCACCGTGCACGGCACCCTGGCCGGGCTCGACCTCGCCGCGCGGAAAGTCCTTGTGCGCCATGACGACGGCTCGACGTCGTCCGAGCCATACGACGCACTGGTCATCTCCACGGGAGTCACCAACGGCTTCTGGCGACAGCCGAGCTTTCAATCGGCCGATGAGATCGGCGCCGACCTCCGCGCCGCCCACGACCAGTTGGCCGCGGCCGGTTCGGTGATCGTGGTCGGCGGCGGCGCAGCAGCCGTCAGCAGCGCAGCCAACGTCGCGAGGTCTTGGCCCGGCAAGCGGGTGGACCTGTACTTCCCCGGTGACCGCGCGTTGGCCGGCCACCACCCCCGGGCGTGGGCGCGCATCCAAGACCGGCTTCGCGATGCAGGGGTGGTGCTCCATCCCGGGCACCGCGCCTTGATACCCGACGGATTCAACTGCGACCGGATCACCAATGAGCCGGTCCAATGGAGCACCGGGCAGCCGGCGTCGTCGGCAGATGCCGTGTTGTGGGCGACTGGCCGGGTACGGCCCAACACCGACTGGTTGCCCGCTGAACTGCTCGACGAAAGCGGTTTCGTCCGAGTGACTCCCGAGCTGCGCGTACCCGGCCATCCCGGCGTGTTCGCCATCGGCGACGTGGCGGCGACGGATCCGCTGCGAAGCTCGGCGCGCAACAGGGCCGACGGCCTGCTGGCCCACAACATCCGCGCCGACTTCGCGGGTCGACCGCTGCGCGCCTACCGCCCACCGAAACGGCGGTGGGGTTCGGTGATCGGGATCCAACCCGACGGCCTCGAGGTGTTTGCGCCGAACGGTCGCGCATTCACGTTCCCGGCGTGGTCGTTCGACCGGGTGCTGATGCCGCTGTTCGTCCGCTGGGGCATCTATCGTGGAGTGCGCGAAAACCGCCCGCTGTCTTGATCGGTGCATAGCAAGAAGGGCACCCGAATCGGGTGCCCTTTGTGTGCTTGGTGCGGCTAGTCGCGAACGTCGACGGTGATGTAGCCGATCGGGATGCCGGTGCGCGCGGCGATGTACTTACGCGCGACGATCTCGACGGAGGCCCGCCTGGTCGCATGGGCCACGGCGTTGAGCTCAGGAATCCGGATGGCCCAGCCCGTGACTTCGGGGCTGACCTCGATTTCGAAGCACTGACCGGCGGTCAGACCCGGGACGATGCGGCGAATCGAGCGGCCGCTGCGGATAGGTTGTGCAGAGACGGTCCTTGCGGACAGCGTGGGCATGATCTCTCCTGGGCAACGGGGAACCGCGCGCAAGCGTACTGCTAAACCGCCATACCACCTAATCTGTCAGCGGGCCGACGTTCCCCAGGAAGATTCCCGTGCCATGGACTCGGTATGGTCGGGATGTTGTCACTGAAGAAGGGTCAGCGCGGCCAGGGTGACGTTACGTAAAAGGACGTGATGGCACATGCGCGCGCCGCATTACTCCCAGGACAACCCCGCTGTTCTTCGCGCGGCGGCGGGTCCGCGCCTGTCAGTGCTGCTGGTCGAGGACGATCGCGCCGACGCGTTGCTGGTCGAGGAGTTGATCGCCGACGCCGCAGTCGACATTGAATTCGCGTGGAAGGCCACGGTTTCTGAAGCCGAACGGGAGCTGGCTCGCAACCGTCCAGATTGCGTGCTGCTGGACCTGAATCTGCCCGACGCCAACGGCATCGACGCGCTGGAGCGCATCTGCACTGCGGATCCCAACATCCCGATCGTGGTATTGACCGGGTTGAACGACGAGCATTTCGGGATCTCCGCCGTGGCGTCCGGTGCCCAGGATTACCTGGTCAAGGGTCGGGTGGAGCCGGAGACCCTGCGCCGTTCGCTGCTGTATGCGATCGAGCGGAAACGGGCCGAGCTGACGGCAGTCGAATTGCACGCCAGCCGTATTCGAGCAGGGGAGAATGCTCGACTCGAGCGTGGCCTGCAGCCGTCACCGCTTTTGCTGGACGACCCCGGCGTCGACATCATCACCCGGTACCGGGCGAGTCGGGCGTATGCCCTGTTGGGCGGCGACTTCTACGACGTGGTGCAGACACCCGACGGAACCGTGCATGTCATGGTCGGCGACGTGGCCGGACACGGCCCGGACGAGGCCGCGCTCGGGGTGGCTTTGCGCATCGGTTGGCGAGCACTCACATTCGCCGGTCTGCGCGGCAACGAGCGCATGCACCAACTCGAGCGGATCCTGCTCACCGAACGCCCGACGAAGGGAATCTTCGCCACGCTGCTGAGCCTCGCGTTCGCACCCGACAGTCTGCGATTCAATGCGGTGCGCGCTGGGCATCCCGGCATGTTGATGCATGGGAACAACGATGTGCAATGGATCGAACCGCCCGCGGGCCCCGCGCTCGGGCTTGGCGCACGCGAGTGGCCGGTCAACGAACTCGAGCTGCCAGAAGGGCACGGCTTGCTGCTGCTCACCGACGGTCTGTTCGAGGGTCACTCCGGGCAGGGCAACGAACGCCTCGGCGAAGACGGCCTGCTCGCACTCGCCCGCTCGCTTGCCGCGCTGCCGGGCCGCGCCTTCGTGGACACGCTCATCGGTGAGGTGGAGGCGCGGGCGCGCACGCACGGCGGGCACACCGACGACATCGCGGTGGTGCGTGTCGAGCGGACGCCACGATGACTTCGCCGAAGCGCGCCCGCCGCCTGACCGTGCAGGGCTGGCAGAACGTCGTGCTGTCGGTGATGGGAGCGGTGGTGCTCGCAGCAGCGATCGCAGGGGGCATCCTGCTGACCAGGACCGACGACGTGTCCGACGAGTTGATCGACAACATTCAGCCGGCACGGGTTGCCGCCTATCAGTTGCAGGCCGCGCTGCGGGATCAGGAGACGGCGCTGCGCGGCTACGCGATCGCGGCCGACCGGCAATTCCTCGAGCCTTACTTCGACGGGCAGAGTGCCGAGCGGTCAGCCGCTGACGACGTTCGCAGCCATCTCGGCTCTCATCGCGATGCCGTCGACGACCTCGATGCCATCGAGCGAGCGGCCGCCGACTGGCGCACGAGCTACGCGGACCCTCTGATCGCCGGCGTCACACCCGGCAGGCCGACAGTGCTGGACAACGCGACCGCCGACCGCGGCAAGGTCGAATTCGACCGTCTGCGAGCACTATTCACCGTTCAGAACGAGCACCTTTCGGCGATCAGGCAAGCCGGTCTCGAAGAGCTTCACAGCGTGCGCGCGTGGCGCAATACCGTGCTTGCCGGCCTCATCGTCACCTTCTTCGCGATGACGGTCCTCCTTGCGGTGCTGGTCCGAACCGCGGTCACCCGGCCGCTGGCCGCCCTCGCCGCGGCCTGCGGGCGAATCACCGAAGGCAACTTCGGCGAGCGCATTGTGCCGCGCGGCCCCAAGGACATTCGATCCATCGCGGCCGACGTCGAAGACATGCGACAGCGAATCGTCGAGGAACTCGAGTCGTCGCAGTCGGCACAGGCGGCCCTCGACGAGCAGGCTGTCGAGTTGCGCCGGTCGAATGCGGAACTCGAACAGTTCGCCTATGTTGCGTCGCACGATCTGCAGGAGCCGCTGCGTAAGGTCGCCTCGTTCTGCCAGTTGCTCGAGAAGCGCTACGGCGACAAACTCGACGAGCGCGGCACCGAGTACATCGCGTACGCGGTCGACGGTGCCAAACGGATGCAGGTGTTGATCAACGACCTGCTCACGTTCTCCCGGGTGGGACGGCTCAACGCCACGTCCACCCAGGTCGATCTGGACACCACGTTGGACACCGCCCTCGGCAACCTGTCGACCGCGCTCGAGGAATCGGGCGCGCAGATCATCAGGCCGACCGGGGGACTGCCGCAGGTCGACGGTGACCCCACACTGCTGGTGATGGTGTGGCAGAACCTGATCAGCAACGCCGTGAAATTCCGGAGGGACGGCACGGCGCCGAAGGTCGTCATCGAGTGCGATCAACGTGTCCGCGAGGACGACACCGACTGGATCTTCACGGTGTCCGACAACGGGATCGGCATCCCGGGCGAGTTCGCCGACAAGGTGTTCGTGATCTTTCAGCGTCTGCACGGCCGGGATGCGTACAGCGGCACAGGCATTGGGCTTGCGCTGTGTAAGAAAATCGTCGAACACCACGGCGGAAACATCTGGATCGACACCTCGAACACCGAGGGCACACGTTTCCAATTCACCTTGCCCGTTCACGCAACGGCAATCCTCGAAGGAGCAGCTGAATGACTTCAGAGACCGCCGACGGCCGCGCAATCGATGTGCTGTTGGTCGAAGACGACCCGGGTGACGAGCTGATCACCCGAGAAGCGTTCGAACACAACAAGATCAAGAACACTTTGCACGTCGCCCACGACGGTGAGGAGGGTCTGGACTTCCTCTACCGGCGCGGTCCGTTCACCGATGCGCCGAGGCCGGATCTGATTCTGCTCGATCTGAATCTGCCGAAATACGACGGGCGCCAGCTACTCGAGAAGATCAAGTCCGACCCCGAGCTGTGCCACATTCCCGTCGTCGTGCTCACCACGTCGTCGGCGGAGGAGGACATCCTGCGCAGCTACAAACTGCACGCCAACGCCTACGTCACCAAACCTGTCGACCTCGATCAGTTCATGAGCGCGGTCCGGCAGATCGACGAGTTCTTCGTTCAGGTGGTGCGCCTGCCGCAGTTCTAGCGCGGCGCGCCGACCTGGCTCCATTCCAGGCACACGCGGGTGCCTGTCGGCGACGAGTCGAGGGTGGCCCGATCGGCGAGCGCCTGCATGAGCGGGATACCGCGTCCTCTCCTGATCTGGTTGGCACCCGCATCGGACTCGCGCCACGCGCCGTGGTCGGTCACCGTGACGGTCAGCGTGGCCGCACCGTCGTCGTAGGTGGCTTGCACCTGCATCACGCCCGGGCAGTCAGCCGCCGCATACGCGTACTCGGCCGCGTTGGCCATCGCCTCGTTGACCGCGAGCACCATGTCACAGGCCTTCGTCGCATCGAGCGTGAAGTGCTCGTGCAACCAGTCCGAGAACTCGCGCCGGATGAGTGCGGCACTCTCCGGATCGGCGACGGCGTCCATCCGCGCGAACTGTGATCTGTTACAAAGCTTTTCCGAAGTTGACATCTCGGCCTGCCGACTACCCCATATGCGCTTTTGTTAAGCCGCCAGAGCGGCAAGCGCTTCGTCGAGGGTGGCGTGCAGACCTACAACGTCGGCGATGCCGACCAGTTTCAGAGGCCGGCTGGTCGCTGGTCCGTCGGCGACGACGGCGAACAGGATGTCCGCCGGTAGTTCTTCGCGGGCGGCCACCAGGGCGCCCATGCCCGCCGAAGCAAGAAAGTCGACCGCGCCGAGGTCAACGACCACACCGCGCGGGGAGTCCTTGGCCGCGGTGGCAATCGCCTCTTCGAGTTGCGACGTGGTGAGCATGTCGACTACGCCGGCCACTGTTAGCACCTCGATCTCACCGACTCGGCGCCGCTTGATGGTGCACTGACTGGCCGCGGACTGGTTCGACACGTTTTACCTCCAACATGACTTAAACCGCTCGGGCCTGACGTGCTCGGTCCAGCGGCTAACACCCGGTTCCCGAATCGGCCGAGTCTCAAACATTCTTTTCCGTTCGTGGGATTTCCGCAGTGATGCGGTCAAGTAAGGCCGGGTAGCGGTTCGCCTCGCGGTGCCTGCCCGGCTTGCCACTGCTGATCAGGCCCGCAGCCAGCCCGCGCCGCGGATCGGTCCACACGGCGATGTTGACCAGCCCGGTATGTCCGAAGGCGGCGGGCGCGTTGCGCCCGAACGGCCCGAATCGCTGGGAGCCCAGCATGTATCCGGTGCCCCACCGCAGCGGGAGCAGTCCGGTCGCGAGGTCGGGCCGCAGCCTGCGGCACTCCAGCGTCGCCGCGCGAAGGGTCTCGGGCGTCATGATCCGCACCCCGTCGAGTTCGCCGCCGCGGCGCAGAATCTCGGCGAAGCGGGACATCTCGTCGGCGGTGGACACCGTATTGGACGACGGCACCACTCCGGTGAGGAATTGCGGCGTATTGGAATACGGGATGATCTGGTGCATCGTCCCGCCGACGGCGGTGCGAAACGCCGCAGCGATCGGCGCCGGGAGTGGTTTACCCGTCGGATAGCTGCGGGCGACCAGTGGGACGTCGGCCTCGGCCACGCCGTAGTTCGTCCAGCGGAAACCGAGCGGGTCGAGGATCTCGGTGGCAAGCACGTCGCGAATGTTCTTACCGGTGGCGGCCGAGACGATCTCCCGCACCAGCGGGCCCCACGTCAGCGCATGGTAGATGTGCACCAGTCCGGGCCGGTAGATCGGTTTCAGGTTGCCGAGCATCTCACGGGCGTACTCGCTGTCGTCCATCCTCTTCAGGTCGGGCCGTGGCCCGGTGGCGAACGGCACGCCCGCGCTGTGCGTCATCACGTGGCGGATTGTGGTGCGATCCTTGCCGTGACTGGTGTAGCTGGGCAGGTAGTCGCACACCCGATCGTCGAGTGAGAACACGCCGCGTTCGACAAGCATGTGCACGACGGTCGTGGTGATCGCCTTGGCTGCGGAGTACACGCAGAACGGGGTTTCCGTTGTGACAGCGACCTTTTCGGCGTCGGGCGGATCGTCAGGCCCGTTACCCCAGCCGTGTCCGATCGCCCGGTTGAGCACGACCTTGCCGTTGTGCCGCAGGCAGAGCTGGATCGCGGGATGCATGCCGGCCGCGTACCAGTGTCGTGCGGCCTGCCAGATCCGCTCGACAGCCGCGGGGTCGATGCCCGAATGGTCTTCCTCGCCGATGGTGGTGACGGCGTCGAGGTCGGCGGGGACGCGGATCCGGCCGTCCACCGTCATCCCCGGGCCCTGTGCAGTGTCGCAGTCAGATGATCTTGTAGCGGCTGGCCGACGGCGCCCATTCGAACCGTGTAGGTCAACTGGTCGCTGTCGACGCGAATCGAACGGCTCAGCGCTGTGACCTCTTTAGCCGACGAGGTACGGCCGATCGCGGTCGCGGTCAACTCCAACTCCATGATCGTTCCTGAGCTCGACAGGGTGCCCTCCTCGATCTCCGTGACGCCGGTCGGATGGGCCAGTACGAGTTCCACGCGATCCGGCGACGGCGCGCGCAGGTATCCGGTCTCCGCGTGTAAGGGACGACCGTCGTCGGTGGCCCTGGTCCGCTGCCGGTAGATCAGGAACGGCTTGCCGACGTGGTCGAAGGTCACTTCCTCGAGGTAGCCGAACGACGCGATCGTCGGATACACGCCCTCGCCCCGACCGGACCAGGTGCCCAGTAGAGGCGCCAACACGGCGACGTCGGGATGCAGATCGACCACGTCGCCAGGGTACGGAATAGCGGGCATGCGATCGCCGGTTGCCGGTGACATGACCGCCACCACATTCGACCCGCATGCCCTGATCGTTGAGAGCCGGCTTGGGGTGCTCGCCACGATCAAGGCCAACGGCCTGCCTCAGCTGTCGCCCGTGACTCCGTATTACGACCGCGACGCGGGCGTCATCTATGTCTCGATGACCGAGGGCCGCGCCAAGACGACGAACCTGCGCCGGGATCCGCGCGCCGCGCTTGAGGTCACCAGTTCCGACGGGTGGGCGTGGGCCACGGCGGAGGGCTCCGTCACGTTGACCGGACCGGGCACCGATCCGCAGGGCGCCGAGGTCGAGGCGCTCGTCGATTACTACCGGGCGGCCGCCGGGGAACATCCGGATTGGGACGAGTACCGGGCGGTTATGGTGTCCGATCGCCGCGTGTTGATGGCGTTGACGGTAGAGCGTGTCTACGGCGAGAAGATCCGCTAGCCGCCGGGATTGGCAGGCGGAGGCGCGCCGCCAGGATTGCGGGCGATGATCTGCCCGAGTTGGCCGAGTGCACCCATCAGATCGCCGGGACCCGCTTGCGGCGGCACGGGTGCGTCGGTCAGCTGCCAGGTCTGGCATTCATTGGTGGTGAACGAGGTATCGGTGGCGTCGATCTGAACGATCTGGGCCTTCTTGGACAGGGCGTTGTCGACGATCGTGTTCCCGTTGGTGCGCTTCCAGTAGCACGCGCCGTCGCCGACCGGTCCCGCCGAACTGTACGTGCCGGGTTGGATGTCCTTGCCGACCGCGTAGGTTCCATCGCCATCGATCGTCGTCTTGGGCCCTGGCGGGGGCACTGGAGTGGGATCGGCGGTGGCGACCGCGGGCGACGCGGCCAAGCCGGCGAGAAGAATCGCCGCGACCGCGGTTGTGCGTGTCGACCTCATTAGACCAGAGTAGACGTTAAGCCCTGCTAACGAAAACCGCCCGCTACAGCGCACTCCTGCAGCGGGCGGTTTGTGGCGGATCTAGCCGGCCATGAACTCGCCGTAGGCCGAAGCCAGTTCCGGCGGCAACACGGACACGTTGCATTGACGCTGAGTGTCGCCGATCGGCGCCAGGATGCCTTTCAGGTCGTAGTACTCCTGCGGGTTGGTGGTGAAGTAGCCGCGCAGCGTTGCCGATGCCTGGTCGCGCGGCTGGCTGAACGCGGCCCCGACGGCCTGGTTGGCGCTCGGGTGAGCGTTCAGGTAAGCGCGCGCCGAGCCCAACGTGTTGCTGACGGTGTTGGACACCCCGGCCGCAGAGCAGTCGGGTGCGGCCGCTGCGTTTGGTGCGGCGGTGGTTGCTGCAGCTACGCCCCCGAGCACGCAGCCGACAGCGACACCGGCGACGCGCCGGCGCGCAGTGATACCACTGAATTTCATGATCATTTCTTCCTTTGAATTGCGATTTATCGCTGTTTTCCCCGTCCCTGAAAACCAAGGTAGCTGAACTCGAAAGGTGCAAATCCCCGATGCGACGGCCGCTGGGGCGCGATGAAAAGCGTTACAGCGCAACGGGGTGAGATTGCGCGCAATTTGCACCGATTTCGATAAGTCATCGACCAGATCCGGGCGGAGATCTTGAAAACTCTCAATATTTGCCGACGCCTCTTAATTGATCGTGATTTGCATAGTGATCGAATTGTTATTCGGGCGTCGGTGTCACGCCGTCCGTGGGAGCCGGATTCCGCCACGGTTAGACGGACATGCGACCGGTAACTCCGACGCCATGATCGGACAACTTCGCGCAGTCGTGGTTGACGCCAGGGAACCGTCGGAGAAGCCGAGCGAAAGGTGCTCGAACTCGGCGCCTCCCGCGTGACCGACGCTGTCGGCGAGAGTCAGTTCCGGGTGTTCCGCGATCCGGCAGGGCACACGTTCGGTCTGGTTTGGGGAGTCGACCAGTAGTTACGGCGTCGCTGCCGCCCCCGTGGGTAGTGTCGTGGCCGTGCGATTCGACCTGTTGACCCCCGGCATCGAAGTCGGCCTCGTCACCACAAACCTCGACAAGATGGTCGCGTTCTACGAAGGCTTCCTGCAGCTCGAATTGCAAGGCGAAGTCGAGTTTCCCGGCGGTTCGCAGCGGCGGTACTCGCTCGGCAAGAACGTGGTGAAGCTGGTGACGTTCGACTCGCCACCGCCGCAACCGGCAGCGCCGGGCGGCGGCCGTGCGCAAGCAGGTGTCCGCTACTTCACCATCGGAGTGCAACACCTGAATGCTGTGGCGGCGGCGTTCGCCGAGTCCGAGTACGAAATCGTCGAGCCCGTGACCGAATTCGCTCCGGTGCCGGGGATGGGGTGGATGTTCGTCGCCGACCCCGACGGCAACTGGATCGAGTTGTTCGGAACGCTGTGAACTACCCGACCACGCCGCAGGCCGCACCGACTTGCTATCGGCATCCCGATCGCGCGACCTATGTGACCTGCACGCGATGTCACCGCCCCATCTGTCCCGAATGCATGCGCAGCGCCGCGGTCGGTCACCAGTGCGAGGAGTGCGTACGCGAGGGCGCAAAGACGGTCCCCCAGCCGCAGACCGCGTCCGGCGCACGCCCGACAAAGACCACGCCCGTCATCACATACACGCTGATCGCGATCAACGTCGCGATGTTCGTGCTGCAGGCGGTGTCTCCCAACCTGCAGAGCGATCTCGTTCTGCACTCGCCCTCCGTTGCCGCCGGCGACTGGTATCGGCTCGTGACGTCTGCGTTCTTGCACTACGGCATCGCGCACCTGCTGTTCAACATGTACGCGCTCTACATAATGGGCCCGTCACTGGAGAGTTGGCTGGGCCGACTGCGTTTCACCGCGCTCTACGCGTTGAGCGCGCTTGGCGGCTCTGTCCTGGTGTATCTGCTCTCGCCGCTCAACGCGGCGACCGCAGGCGCATCGGGCGCGGTGTTCGGACTGTTCGGCGCGGCTTTCGTCGTTGGTAAGCGGCTCAACCTCAACGTGGGTTGGGTGGTCGGGCTCATCGCGTTGAACCTGGCTTTCACCTTCGTGATTCCGGCGCTGGGAGGGCAGCAGATCAGCTGGCAGGGCCACATCGGCGGCCTGGTCACCGGGGCGGCGGTGGCAGCCGCGTACGCATACGCACCCCGTGAGCACCGCACGCTGGTTCAGGTTTCGGCGACGGTTGCACTGCTGGCGGCGTTCGCCCTGCTGATCGGATGGCGGACGGTCGATCTGCTGACCCGGTTCGGCATCACCTGACGTTTGCCCGCTGCTCAGCAAGCAGCCACCTGCCCATGCCAGCGTTGCTGCATGAGCGTGCAGCCCGAGGCATCCCCGCGGCCGGTCGAGCGCTTCCACCGGTGTTGCGAGATCGTCGTTGCCCGGCTGCCGTTCGGGCTGAATTCCGTTGTGGCGCCGAACTTTCTAGGCTTCGTGGTCCTCAACGGATTCACGTTCGCAGTCGATCTGCTGCTCCTGACCGCGCTACACGGCAGGCTGGGCGTCTCACTGGCCGTGGCGGTGACAGTGGCGTATGCGTGCGCGTTCACGCTGAGCTACTTCCTCAATCGCATACTGAACTTCCGGTCGCACGGCGCGGTAGGACCGCAGTTCGCGGTGTACGTGGTGGTGGTCGTCGTGAACTACCTGGCGTTCATTCTCGGCGTCTCCAGCGGGCTGACGGCACTCGGCGTCGAGTACCACATCGCGCGGACTGTGGCGGGTGCCTGCGAAGCGGTCTATATGTACAGCGCGATGCGCTGGGTGGTGTTTCGGCCGTCATCGGGTTGAAGGCAGGCCGAACACCGCGAACAGCCCAGGATCGAGAAACACGGTGATCGCGCCGATTCCGTCCTCGCCGGGAGTGAGCACGTGTATTGCGTGCGCCTGCAACACCCCTGCGGCGTCGCGGCGGTAATCCGCCACGGCCGGTTGACCATTGGCGGATGTCGGAACCATCAACACGGCGCCGGGTTCGGTGAACGCCCGCGCGGACAGGAATCGCGTCACCGCGTCGCGGCCGGTGAACCAGACGGCGAAGGGCGGCATCTCGAGCTTGACGTCGGCCCGCAGCAGCGCGGTCAAGGCGGCCATGTCGCCGTTTTCGAAAGCCGCGCAATAACGTTCGACGAGTGCGAGCAGCTCGCGGTCTTCGGGTTCGGGTATCTCGTCGTCGCTGGGCGCGACGGCGGCGAGGTGGGCCCTGGCCCGCTGTAGCGCGCTGTTGACCGCTGCCGGTGTGGTCTCGAGGAGTTCAGCCACCTCGGCGGCGCTGAACTGGACCACATCGCGCAGGATCAACACCGCCCGTTGGCGGGCAGGCAGTTCCTGCATCGCCGTCACGATCGCCAGCCGGATGCTCTGCCTTGCGGTCACCGCGGACTCCGGTGTGAACGTGTCCGGAATCGGCTCGAGCCACGGGAAGCCGGCCTTGCTCGCGTCGATGTCGACATCGGGATCGATGGAACCTGCGCCGAGTCCAGCGGGCAGCACGCGGCGGGCACGGTTCTGCAGCGCGCGAAGGCACGCGGTGGTCGCGATGCGGTACAGCCAGGTCCGCAGCGCCGCACGTTCCTCGAACGCCTCGTAGCCGCGCCAGCCGCGCAGGTACGTCTCCTGTACCAGGTCCTCGGCGTCCTGCACCGAGCCCAGCATCCGGTAGCAGTGCGCGATCAACTCGGCGCGAAACGGCGCCGCGTGCTCGATGAAGTCCTGCTGGGCCGGCACGGCGCTCCTCCTACCTAATCGCGTCTATCCAATACAGATACGCCCGCAGACCGGAATTCATCGACCAGCACCCGACGAATTCCGGTCTGCGGGCGTATCTGTATTGGATAGACGCGATTAGGTAGGAGGAGCGCCGTGCCGGC
>Ga0268266_10001379_pt1 | contig 29260 bp, 22 predicted proteins | sample KBSS13metaG_FD_190356 | JGI IMG/M metagenome (GOLD analysis project Ga0268266, IMG submission 190356) | Switchgrass rhizosphere microbial communities from Kellogg Biological Station, Michigan, USA - KBS S1-3 metaG (SPAdes) (version 2) | ecosystem: Host-associated > Plants > Roots > Rhizosphere... | reverse complement strand
CAGCGCCTGGGCCGCATTGGCCAGGATGTTGCGATGGGAGAGCACGACGCCCTTGGGCGTGCCTTCCGATCCCGATGTGAACAGGATCACCGCCGGATCGTCCGCCTTGCGCGCCACGCGCGGCGCGGATCCTGCGAGCAGTCCGCGGACCTTGTCGAGCGAACCGATGCCGGCACGCACGTCCTCCAGGTAGACGACGCTGGCCTGTCCGGCGATGGCGGCGACCAGCTTGTCGAGCTTGCCCTTCTCGATGAACGCCTTGGAGGTCAGCACGGTCTTGACTTGGGCTGCCTGCATCGCCGCCAGCACGTTGACCGGGCCGGCCGAGAAATTGAGCATCGCCGGTACGCGGCCGATGGTCTGCAGCGCCATGAACACGACGGCGACGCCGGCTGAGTTCGGCAGCAGCACGCCGACATTCTCGCCGGCCACGGTGCCGTTCTCGAGCTTGCGGCTCAGCACCTGGGCGCCGAGGATCATCTTGCGATAGGTCAGGCTGGTGCCCAACGCGTCCTCGATGATCGGTTTGCCGGTATCGCGGTCGCGGCGGGCATGCGCCAGCGCCTCAAACAGGGTGTGATCCAGCATGGCGTTCATGACCACGGCGTCGATCATGACGTCCTGCAGCGCGGCGCCTGCCGCGTTGCGGCGGAGCTTGCCCTTCAACGCCGGGTCGACCGACAGCTTCACCGGCGGCAGGATCGTGATTGTCACCTTGGGAAACCACGAGCGCTTGATCTCGCCATTTTTCAGGTAGCTCAGACGCGAACGTTGCGCGCCCTCGATGCGGACCGGCACAACGACCGCATCGGCCTTGTCGGCGATCATCGCCGTGCCGTCATAGACCTTCATCAGCGAACCCGACACGGTGATGCGGCCTTCGGGAAAGATCACCACCGGTTCGCCCGACGCCACCAGCTTGATCAGGTCGCGCGCCGCCAGCGGCTTGCTCGGATCCATGGTGTAATGCTTGATCAGTTTCAGGAACGGTTTTGCCCACCACGCCTTTGAAATCCCGGTGTCGACGGCAAAGCTGGCGTCGATCGGCAGCGTGGCATGCAGCAGCGGGCCGTCGATCAGGCTGACATGGTTCGGCGCGATCAGCATGCGGGTGCCGGGCGGCGGCAGATTCTCCATGCCGCGGACCTCGACGCGGAACAGCGCACGAAACAGCAGCGCACCGAAATCGCGCACGCCTTCGCGGCCCCATTTGTTGAGCACGAACCAGACCGAGCCAAAGCTTGCGATTGCAAGGCCGAAGAAGATCCAGGCGACCGGAAGACCAAGCGCCTGCAGTCCCGCGACGAGCAGCGAGCCGACCACCATGAAGGCCGCCTGCAGCACGTTGCCGGCCGCGATCACGCGGGCGCGCTCCGACGGTGCGGACCATGCCTGGACCGCGGCGAAGGACGGCACCACGAACAGGCCGCCGCCGACGGCGAACAGGAAGAAGTCGACCAGCATCCGGACGCCGGCGAAGGAGGTGGCGAATGCGGCCGCCGTTACGTCGGTTCCGTGCACCGTACTTCCGATCGCCCATGCCAGATCGAGACCGACGATGCCCATCACGATGGCACCGATCGGCACCAGCGCGAGATTCGGGCGCACGTGGCTGAGCTGCGCGGCAACCAGCGAGCCTGCGGCGATGCCGATCGCGAACACTGCGAGGCAGACCGTTACGACGCCTTCGGTGCCGCCGACGCCGTCCTTGACCAGCGCGGGCAGCAGCGACAGCACGATCGCACCGACCATCCAGAACCAGGACACGATCACCATGCCGTCCCACAGGCGCGGTTCGGCATAGAGCGACTTCAGGAGGTGAACGGTGGAGGTCCAGGGATTGAACGTGATCGGCAGGTCAGGCGCGGAGGGCTGGCTCACGGGGATACGGGCCGCGAATGCCCAGGACAGGATCGACAGCCCGACCACGGCCAGGCAAATCCATCCCATATGCGAGGCGCCTGCGATGAACAGACCGCCGGCGATCGTGCCGATCAGGATCGCCATGAAGGTCGCGCCCTCGACCAGGGCGTTGCCGGTTGCGAGTTCGGAAACCTGGAGCTGATCGGGAAGGATGGCGTATTTCACCGGGCCGAACAGGGCGGCGACCACGCCGAACAGCGCGAGCGCCACGAACAGCAGCGGGATGGAATGCATGTAGAAGCCGGCGGCCGCAAAGCAGGCGGCGAATATTTCGGCGAACTTCAGACGCCGCGCGACGGTCATTTTGACGAATTTGTCGGCCAGTTCGCCGCCGAGCGCCGAAAGCACGAAAAACGGAAAGATGAAGACCGCACCGGCCAGCGTCACCAGGGGAGCGCCCTCTTCGGCGGCCACGCCATAGAGCAGCATGATGACGAGCGCGTTCTTCAGCACATTGTCGTTCAATGCCGAACAGAATTGCGACCAGAACAACGGGGCGAAGCGGCGAGAGGACAGCAATTCCTTGATCATGACTATTTCCTGTTACTTCGGCCGGGCAATCCCGGTGTACAATCGTGAGCTGCTAATTTTGGCGTCGTCGGTCGCGCGAAAGTTGTGGCCCTGGCGCGAAGTGGTCACCGGGCACGGTTGCATTGAAAGGTTGTACGGAAAGTTATCCGGGCATTGTTGCGTGGAATCCGTTGAGCGATTTGCCTCGGCATAGTCATCCCTTTCTTACGATGGGAGACACATTTGAACGAAAGCGGCGGCGCCTCAGGTCAGGTAGTGCAGGGAGGCAAACGGCGACAGCGAGCGCTTCCACGGGCTGCGGGGACGATGGGCTTTCATCATCGCGCGCAGGCTGCGCGCCGACTGCCGGCGGGCCAGAACGCCGCCGACGTCGCAGGCATTGGCAATGCGCTCGATCGGCGCTGTAGCGATGTGGACGATAACCTTGCCAAATCCCTTCACGAGCTCGATGGCATCGTCGACGAAAGTGGTGGTCAGTCGGGAAACGAGGGTTTGCATTGGGGTAGCCTCCGGGTTAAATGAACATTGTTCAAAATGTATAGGACAAACGTGAGCATTGCTCAAGAAGAATCTTTGCGGGAACGCAAAAAAAAATTGCGGCGCGATCTCATGATCGAGACCGCGCGGCGTTTAATTGCCGCTAACGGATTGAGATCATTGAAAGTTCGGGATGTCGCGGAGGCCGCGGACTGCTCGATCGGAAGCGTCTATAACCAGTTCGGGGACTTCGACGGCCTGATCCTGACCGTGAATCGGGAGACGGTTCGGGCCCTGACCGCCCGCCTGGCCGCGGTCCCTGCCGAAGACCCGGTCCGCCAGCTTCATGGACTGGCCGAGACCTACCTGGCGTTCGCGGCCGATCACGCCAATCTGTTGCGCTCGCTGTTCGAGCACCGGATGGAGGACGACCGGCCTTTTCCCGAGGACATCCTAAAGATGGTGATGCAGGCGTTTGCGCTGATGCATGAGCCGCTGGTCCGGCTGCTGCCCGACCGCAATCCGGAAGAGGTGGCGTTGCTGGCGCGGATGATGTTCTCCGCCGTGCACGGCATCATTTCGCTCGGCCTCGAAGAGCGAATGGTCGCGGTGCCGCCGGAAAAGCTGCGCCAACAGCTGGCGCAATTCGTGGATACCCACTTGGCGGGGTTGGGCATCGCGCTTGATAAGAAGCGGGACGGCGAGGGCTGAGCCTGCAGTTCTACGTTCAGTTACGCCGCGATTGTGACGCGCGCGCAAGATATGACGGCACTCAACAAGCTTGATTCCGTTCCTCCTGCGAGATTAGCTCCGGTCGAGCGTTCGGGAAAATCACATGGCGCGCATTGTTGTGCTTGGTGCGGGATTCGCTGGGCTCTGGGCCGCGCTCGGTGCTGCGCGCAAGCGCGACGAAATCGGTGCGCCGGCAGCAGATGTCGAAATACTCGTCGTCGATCGCAACCCCTACCACAACATCAGGGTCCGCAACTATGAGGTCGACATCAGCGATGCGGCCATACCGCTCGTCGAACTGCTTGACCCGGTTGGGGTCGATCACCGGGTTGCGGAGGTCCGGGAAATAGATCCCGTTAAGCAACATGTGAGCATCACAACGAACGCCGGCAGCGAGGTCATAGGATACGATCGGCTGGTGCTGGCGCTTGGCAGCCAATTGGTGCGCCCTGCAATACCCGGGCTGATGTCCAACGGCTTTGACGTGGACACCTACGCGGCGGCCGTTCGGCTCGACACGCACCTCGCCGCATTGGGCGAGCAAGCGGATTCGGAAGGCCTTGCCACGGTGGTCATCGTGGGCGCCGGCTTTACGGGCATCGAAGTCGCAACGGAGATGCCAGGCAAGCTCGAAAAGGCGGGCCTTTCCGGCAGCCGGCGCGTTATTCTCGTCGATCCAAACCCCATCGTGGGCGAGACGATCGGGGAACAGGCGCGCCCGATCGTCAGCGAAGCGTTGGCGGCGCTGGGTGTGGAAACGCGGCTCGACGTAACGGTCACCTCTGTCGATGCAGGCAGCGTCACGCTGAGCTCCGGTGAAATGATCCCGACGCGGACAGTCGTGTGGTGCGCGGGCATGAGGGCAAGCCCCGTGGCCCAGACGATCGCGGTCGAGCGGGATCGGCTTGGTCGCCTCCATGTGGATCATTTCATGCGCGTTGCCGGTGCGACAAACATCTTTGCCGCCGGCGATGTGGCTTCCTGCGTCGTGGACGGTGAACATTCCACCGTGATGTCCTGCCAGTTCGCAAGACCGATGGGCCGCTTTGCCGGGAACAACGTCGTTGCCGATTTGCTTGGACAGCCGATGCTTCCACTCCAGATCGACTGGTATGTGACCGTGCTCGACCTCGGAGCCTGGGGAGCGCTTCAAACCATCGGATGGGACCGCCAGCTGTATTCATCCGGAGCGCCTGCGAAGGCGACCAAGCAAGTGATCAACCAGCAGCGGATCTATCCGCCGAGGAACGGCGTACGCGCGGACATTCTGGCCGCCGCTGCACCGACGGTGCAGCAGCCGCCACCAGCTGCGCCTCGGTAATTGGCCGCGTAGACCGTGCGGGCCGGACAGGTCGTCGATTCAGGATCCGCGCAGCAACTCGCTGATCACGTTCAACTGGTTGTCGCGAAACTCGACCATGTAGCCGTCGCGGATCGGACGATAATCCGTCGGCGAGGTATTGAGCGTGATGCCGGGCAGCAGCATTGAGAGCGGGACGTTCTTGAGGTTGGCGGCCTGCGCCATGATGTTGGCGCGGCTGAGATCGTTCTTGCACTGCTCCAGCACCACGACCAGCGCCTGCGCGACCATATAGCCATAGCCCGCGGCGAAGTTGCCGAGATCCACATTCGGCAGCCGCGCCTTCATGAAGTCGGCGTAGGCGAGGATTCCGGCGTCCTTGGAATCCTGGCTGTAGGACTTCAGGGCCACCACCGACATGATGCCCGTCGATGCCTCGGCGCCGGCTGGCACGAACACCGTATCCTTGTTGGCGCAACCCGAGGAGATGAAGCGCATCGGCCGCCAGCCGGTCTCATAGGCCTTGCGGATCGCCTGGGCACAGGCGCGCGGCGTCACGCTGTAGATCAGGAAAACGTCGGCCTTGGTGTTGGCGAGCGTGAGGATTTGCGAGTCCACGGTGGGATCGGCGACTTCGAAACTCGAGGCCATCGCGATGGCCTTGTCGGCGTCGGGACCGAGCGCTTCCTTCACGCCGCGCAGATAATCCTTTCCGGCATCGTCGTTCTGATAAAGGATCGCAAAGCGGGCATTGGGATTCTTCGAGCGCGCATAGCGGACTTCGATACCGGCTTCCTCGACGTAATTGGGCGCCCACGGCAGCGCCATCAGCCAGGGCTGCGTCGCCGGCTCGTTCCATTTCGACGCCGAGCTGATCAGGAACAGATGCGGCACCTTGGCGCCATTGAGATATTTCGCCGTTGCCGAACTCGGTGCGGTGCCCATGGTTCCGAACATGAAAGCGACGTTGTCGTTCTCGACCAAGCGTCGCGTGGCCTCGACCGTCTTCGGCGGCGAGAAGCCGTCGTCCAGCGAGATCATGTTGAGCTTGCGCCCGTTGACGCCGCCCTTCTCGTTGATCATGTCGAAATAGGCAGCAAATACCTTGCCGGTGACGCTGAGCGCCGACGCCGGGCCGCTATACGGCATGATGTTGCCGAATTTTATTTCGGTGTCGGTAATGCCGGGTTGCTGGGCGCTTGCCGTGGTCGCGATGCCCAAAGCGAGCAGCGCGGAAAACAAGACCGGGGCGAACTTGCTCGATCGGATCATGCTTCATCCTCCCCGGCGAATGGCCGAAAATGTTGTTATTGGTTTTGAGCCAAGGCTAGGGCATGCTCGGGGAACCGGTCTTGCGTTCAGTTGCTGGACGAGCATGCGTTGGCTCGGCAGGCCACGCCTGCAAGATAATGCCAGCCGCTCAACGCAAGTTTGCGCGAGCCAAATCGGGGCATCGTGATCCCTCGGGAGGAAAGCATGCTGGAGCGCACAAAGGTGCAAAGCCCGTTCTATACGGCCGAACACGAAGCCTTCCGCGATGTGATGCGCCGCTTCGTGTCGCGCGAGATCGAGCCGTTCGCCCATGAATGGGACGAGGCCGGCGAATTTCCGCGCGAGCTTTACCGGAAGGCGTCCGAGATCGGGCTATTGGGACTTGGCTTCCCGGAAGCGTATGGCGGTGTGCCAGCCGACCAGTTCATGAAGATCGTGGCATCGCAGGAACTGGCGCGCGCCGGCGCTGGCGGCGTCAGTGCGAGCCTGATGAGCCACACTATAGGCTCGCCGCCGATCGCGCGCGCTGCCCGCCCCGAGATCAAGGACCGGGTGCTGCCGCAGGTGCTGTCGGGCGCAAAAATTTCCGCGCTCGCGATCACCGAGCCGAGCGGCGGTTCCGACGTCGCCAATCTCCGCACCAAAGCGCGGCGCGACGGTGACCATTATGTCGTCAGCGGCGAAAAGACGTTCATCACCTCGGGCATGCGCGCCGATTATCTGACCGTTGCGGTGCGCACCGGCGGTGAGGGGCCGGGCGGTGTCAGCATGCTGCTCATCGAAGGCGACACGCCGGGCCTATCGCGCACAAAATTGAAGAAGATGGGCTGGTGGGCGTCGGATACCGCGACGCTGCATTTCGATGAGTGCCGGGTGCCGGTGGCAAACCTGATCGGCGAGGAGGGCCAGGGTTTCAAGATCATCATGCACAATTTCAACAGCGAGCGCATGGGCATGGCGGCGAGCTGCACGGCCTATGCCCGGGTCTGCGTCGATGAGGCGATTGCTTACGCCAAGGAGCGCCAGACCTTTGGCAAGCCGATCGCGCAGCACCAGGTGATCCGCCACAAGCTGGTCGACATGGCGCAGAAGGTCGCGGCGTCGCAGGCGATGCTGGAAATGCTGGCGTGGCGGCTCGGGCAGGGCGAGAGCCCGGTCGCCGAAATCTGCATGATGAAGAACCAGGCCACCCAGACCATGGCGTTTTGCGCCTCCGAGGCCGTGCAGATCTTTGGCGGCGCCGGCTTCATGCGCGGCATCAAGGTCGAGCGCATCTACCGCGAGGTCAAAGTCAACGCCATCGGCGGCGGCACCGAGGAGATCATGAAGGATCTCGCGTCGCGGCAGATGGGGCTTTAGCCGTCATTCCGGGGCGCGTCGAAGATGCGAACCTCAGATGTGCAATTGCACATCGGGGAATCTAGAAGTGAGTAAAACAATATCGAGGTTCCGGGTTCGACGCTTCGCGCCGCCCCGGAACGACAGGGAAACACAATGCTCTTCACCGCCGACCACGACGAACCCCGCCGGGCCCTGCAAAAGTTCATCGCCGCCGAGATCAATCCGTTCGTCGACGAATGGGAGAAGAACGACATCTTCCCCGCGCATGAGTTGTTCAAGAAGCTCGGCGATCTCGGCTTTCTCGGCCTCAACAAGCCCACTGAATTCGGCGGCCAAGGGCTGGATTATTCCTATGCACTGATGATGGCCGAGGAGCTCGGCGCCATCACCTGTGGCGGCGTGCCGATGGCGATCGGGGTGCAGACCGATATGGCGACGCCGGCGCTGGCGCGGTTCGGCTCTGACGACGTGCGCCGGGAATTTCTGGCGCCCGCGATTGCCGGCGATGCGGTGGCCTGCATCGGCGTCTCCGAGCCCGGCGCCGGCTCCGATGTCGCCTCGATCAAGACCAATGCCCGCGCCGATGGCGACGATTACGTCATCAACGGCGGCAAGATGTGGATCACGAATGGCGTGCAGGCCGACTGGATCTGCCTGCTCGCCAACACCAGCGACGACCAAGTCCATCGCAACAAGTCGCTGATCTGCGTTCCCATGAAGACCAAGGGCGTGCAGGTCGCGCGCAAGCTCGACAAGATGGGTATGCGCTCGTCCGACACCGCGCAGATCTTCTTCGACAATGTCCGGGTGCCCAAGCGCAACCGGATCGGCGAGGAGGGCAAGGGCTTTACCTACCAGATGGTGCAGTTCCAGGAAGAGCGGCTGTGGGGCGCGGCCGCCTGCCTCAAGGCGCACGAATTCATTATCGCCGAAACCATCGAATATACCCGTAACCGGAAAGCCTTCGGCGGCTCGATCCTCGATAACCAGACCGTGCACTTCAAGCTTGCGGAAATGCAGACCGAGGTTGAGCTGTTGCGCTCGCTGATCTATCGCGCTGCCGAAGCGCTGGTCGCCGGCGAGGACGTGACGCGGCTTGCGACCATGGCCAAGCTGAAAGCCGGTCGGCTGGGGAGGAAGCTCACCGACGCCTGCCTGCAGTATTGGGGCGGCATGGGCTTCATGAACGAGACGCCGGTCAGCCGGGCCTATCGCGACAGCCGCCTGACCTCGATCGGCGGCGGCGCCGACGAGGTGATGCTGATGGTGCTGTGCAAGATGATGGGCACGTTGCCCGGCATGAAGAAGCAGAAATAGCGCGGCCGGCGACCGGCACCGCGGGCCCTTAAGGATGAATGGAATTCGATATGCTCTATCAGGAGAGCCAGAAGGTCGTCGAACTGAAGCACCGCGTTCGGTCGTTCATGGACCGTTACGTCTATCCGAACGAGGAACGCTACTATCGCGAGGCGGAAGATCTCGGTCCGTGGAAGGTCTATCCCGTGGTCGAGGAGCTGAAGCCCAGGGCGCGCGAAGAGGGCCTCTGGAATCTGTTCCTGCCCGAGAGCGAGCACGGCGCCGGTCTGACCAACCTCGAATACGCGCCGCTGTGCGAGATCATGGGACGGTCGCATCTTGCGCCGGAGCTGTTCAATTGCTCGGCGCCCGACACCGGCAATATGGAGGTGCTGGCGCGTTATGGCACCAGAGAGCATCAGGAGCGCTGGCTGAGGCCGCTGCTGGCCGGCGAGATCCGGTCCTGCTTCGCCATGACCGAACCGGCGGTCGCCTCCAGCGACGCCACGAATATCGAGAGTTCGATCGTTCGTGACGGCGATCACTACGTCATCAACGGCCGCAAATGGTACACGACGAACGCGACCGATCCGCGCTGCAAGATCTGCATCTTCATGGGCAAGACCGATCCGGACAATCCGGATCGCCATCGCCAGCAGTCGATGATCCTGGTGCCGATGGACACGCCGGGCGTTAAGGTGCTTCGCCCGATTCCGGTGTTCGGGTTCTATGGCGTGCCCGACCGCGCCTCGGAAGTCTTGTTCGAGAATGTGCGCGTTCCCGCAACCAATATCCTGCTCGGCGAGGGACGTGGCTTCGAGATCGCGCAGGGGCGTCTCGGCCCCGGCCGCATCCATCATTGCATGCGCCTGATCGGGCTCGCCGAACGAACGCTCGAGAAGATGTGCATTCGGACCCGCAGCCGCGTGGCCTTCGGCAAGCCGGTTTCGGAGCAGACCGTCACCCAGGAGCGGATTGCGGAATCGCGCATCATGATCGAGCAGTCGCGGCTGCTGACGCTGAATGCCGCTTACATGATGGACACCGTCGGCAACCGGGTCGCCAAGGCGGAAATTGCGATGATCAAGGTCGCGGTTCCGAACATGGCGTGTCAGGTGATCGACTGGGCCATCCAGGCCCATGGCGGCGGCGGCACCGGCAATGATTTCGGTCTGGCCGCGGCCTATGCCACCGCGAGATTGCTCCGGCTGGCCGACGGCCCGGACGAAGTCCACCGCAACCAGATTGCCCGCCTCGAACTGCGCAAGCACAGCAACGCCTGAAGCGCCGTTGAAAGATATCGTTGCGGCCCGCTGGCCGGCGTCTAAGACTGTTTCGATCAAGAAAAGGGAACGCCTGATGATCACGCTCTATCACTGCGACGGCGCACGCTCGTTCCGGCCGCTCTGGATGCTGGAAGAGATGGGCTTGCCCTATGAGCTGAAAATGCTGCCGTTCCCGCCGCGGGTGCTGGCCAAGGAATATCTTGCGATCAATCCACTCGGCACCATTCCGTTCATGGTCGACGGCGAGACCAAAATGACGGAGTCCTCTGGTATCTGTTATTACCTCGGCACCAAATACGGGCCGACGCCGCTGGTGGTCGGGCTGGACGATCCGGCCTATGGCGCGTTCCTGAACTGGATGTATTTCAGCGACGCCACGCTGACCTTTCCGCAGACGCTGGTGCTGCGATACAGCCAGCTCGAACCGGAGGAGCGTCGCAACCCGCAGGTCGCCGGCGATTATGCCAAATGGTTCCTTGGCCGGCTGCGCGCGGTGGAGGCAGCCACCGCCAATGCCGGAACCTTGTGCGCCGGGCGGTTCACGGCCGCCGACATCGTCAACGGCTATGCTTTGCGTCTGGCGGGCAATATCGGGCTCGCCAAGGATTTTGGCCCCAATGTGTCAGCCTATTGGACCCGGTTGCAGGAGCGCGACGGGTACCAGCGCGCGGTTGCGGCGGAACGCAAGGCCGGCGTCGAGCAGAACATAGCGCCGCGGGTAAGGGCGTAACAGTGTGTGTCATTCCGGGGCGATGCGAAGCATCGGAATGACGGCCGCTTATATCGATGACAGCCCAAGAATTTCCGCTATGGTTGACCCCGTCGCAGCGGCCAAAGAGCCGCGCGAGGAGGACGAGCCATGGACGACATCGGCCACAAATCCGGCCACCTGATGCTGATCACTCCGGAGCGGGTTTTTTACGCCGGCCTGCTCGGCCGCCCGCGCCAACGCTGCTCGGGAGCATTCAACATCTATGTCTCGATCGAGGGCGGGCTGTGGCTCACGACCGCCGATGGCCGCGAGAGTTACGGTGAGATGGTCGCCGTGCTGCCGAATGTCCGGCACACCATTGCCAGCGACCATCGCTCGGTGCTCAGCATCGTGATCGAGCCGGAGAGTGTTCGTCCCGGCATGCTCGAAGATTTCGCCAAACGCCTCGCGGGGCCTGAAGGCGAAGCTTTCGCCAGCCGCATCCGCGCCGCCTATCTCGAACTGCGCGAACATCACGACGGCAATGAGTTCTCCAGTGTCGAATTCGATACGCTGTGCCTTGGTGAAGCGCTGCCGCGGCGCGAACTCGACCCCCGCGTGGCGCGCGCGATCCTGCAGATCGGAAAATTCTGCGGCGAACCGGTGACGGCGGCGAGCTGTGCCGCGGAGGCGGGACTGTCTCCGTCGCGTTTCCTGCATTTGTTCAAGGAAGAAACCGAAATTTCCTTCCGCTCGTTTCGCGCCTGGAAGCGTGCGCGGCATCTGCTGCATTTCGCCAATCAGGACATCAACCTTGCGCATCTGGCGCAGGATATCGGCTATCCCGACTCCACGCATTTCAGCCACTCGATCCGCCGCTTCTATGGCTTGAAGCCGCGCGCGATCTTTTCAGGTTCGCGGGATCTCGCGATCTACAGCCACCGCCCTGCCAGCGCCGACAATAGCGCGTTGACGCAAGAAGCCGGCTGATGCCGGACGCATGATCGCAGACGATATTTCCGCGATCCATCGCGTCTCGCACTCGAAGGCTGATCCATGGGCGACAAGGCCGTCATTACCTGCGCGCTGAACGGCGTGCTGACCGACCCGAAGCAGCACAATGTGCCGGTGACGCCGGAGCAGATGGCGCGCGAGGCCAAGGCCGCGTTCAACGCCGGCGCCAGCGTCATGCATGTTCACCTGCGCCAGCAGGAGCCGAACAAGGGCCACTTGCCGTCCTGGGACGTGAATGTATCGAAGGAAATCCAGCAGGCCATTCGCGAAGCCTGTCCCGGCGTCATCATCAACCACACCACGGGTACGTCAGGCCCGAACTATCAGGGCGCGCTCGATTGCGTGCGCGAGACCAGGCCTGAGATCGCCGCCTGCAATGCCGGCTCGCTGAACTATCTCAAGGTCAAGGCCGACAACACCTGGGCGTGGCCGCCGATGATGTTCGATAACGCGGTCGAGAAGGTGCAGGACTATCTCGACGTGATGAAAGTCGCGGGCACGAATCCCGAGTTCGAGTGTTTCGACGTCGGCATCGTGCGTTGCGTGAACATGTATGTGCAGACGGGGATGTATTCCGGTCCGCTGGAGTACAATTTCGTGATGGGCGTTGCCTCGGGCATGCCGGCAGACCCGGAATTGCTGCCGATTTTGCTGAAGCTGAAATTGCCGCAAGGGCGCTGGCAGGTCACCGCGATCGGCCGCGCCGAAATCTGGCCGCTGCACCAGCGCTGCGCCGATCTCGGTGGTCACCTGCGCACCGGGCTCGAAGATACCTTCTATCTCGCCAACGGAACCAAGGTGGCCTCGAACGGGCAACTGATCGACGAAATCGCCGGCTGCGCACGGCGAGCCGGACGCGAGATCGCGAGCCCGGCGGAAGCGCGGCAGATTTTTGGGACCAGGCATTAGTGCGTCATTCCGGGGCGCGAAGCGAAGCCACACTCACTCGTCGTCACCCGCGAAGGCGGGTGACCCAGTATTCCAGAGGCGTCAGTGATTGAGCCGAGGAGCCGCAGCGTACTGGATCCCCCGCATGCGCGGGGGATGACGGTTGTGGAGGGCTTCAGTATTTCATCGTCATTGCGAACGCGGCGAAGCATGGATTGCTTCGTCGCTTCGCTCCTTTGCGCAAACGCTTTGCGTTTGTCGCAGGCAGTGACGGCAGGTTGGGCAACCGCTGTCGATACATCCACGTGGGGATGCAACACATGACCAATCTCGCAGCAACCGGTGGCGTACCCGGTCCAGGCCGGATCGGACGGGTCGCGATCGGCGATCTGCTGAAGCGCGCGGCGGCGCGGTTTCCGGATCGCGTTGCGCTGACCGATGGCGCGCGCCGGGTGACGTATACCGAGCTTGAGCAGGACGCCAATCGCTTCGCCAATTACCTCGTCAAGCGCGGGCTGAAGCCGGGCGAGAAGATCTCGACGATCTGCAACAACTCCGTCGAGTTCGTCAAAGCGCTGTTCGGCATCCACCGCGCAGGCCTGGTGTGGGTGCCGATCAACACCATGCTCGGCCCGGCCGACATGGGTTATATCCTCGATCATGCCGAGGTGCGCTTTGCGTTGATCGACGACGTCATGCATGCGCAGCCCGATCGCCGCGACGCGCTGGAACAGCGCGGCATGAAAATGATTGCGATCGATCTTGCCGGCAAGGTCGCCGAGACGGGACTGGAGAACTTCAACGATCTCATCAAAGGGCAATCCGAGGTCGAGCCGGAGATCGAGATCGACGACCGCGATCTCGCGATGATTATCTACACGTCGGGCACGACGTCGCGGCCGAAGGGCGCGATGCATTGTCATCTCGCCGTGGTCATGGCTGTGATGAGCAACGCCATCGAGATGAAGCTCGGCCGGGAGGATGGCATCACCGGGCAGTTTCCGCTGTTTCACTGCGCCGGCCACGTGCTGCTGCTGAGCTATCTGTCGGTAGGCGGCCGGATGGCGCTGATGCGTGGCTTCGATCCGGTGGTCTGCATGGAAGCGATCGTGCGTGACAGACTGACCGTGTTCGTCGGCCTGTCGCTGATGTACCAGGCGATCCTCGATCACCCGCGCCGCCGGGAGTTCGATCTTTCGCACTTGCGGACCTGTATCTACACCATGGCGCCGATGGGCCGTCCGCTGCTGGAGCGCGCCATGGCCGACATGTGCCCGAATTTCGTGCTGAGTTCAGGCCAGACCGAAATGTATCCGGCGACCACGATGTCGCAGCCGGACCGCCAACTCGAACGCTTCGGCAATTACTGGGGCGAGTCGCTGATCGTCAACGAGACGGCGATCATGGATGATAACGGCAATCTGCTGCCGCGCGGCCAGGTCGGCGAACTGGTGCATCGCGGCCCCAATGTCATGATGGGCTATTACAAGGATGCGAAGGCGACCGAGGAAGCGCGCAAGTTCGGCTGGCATCACACCGGCGATCTCGCGCTGATCGACGACCATGGCGAGGTGCTGTTCCTCGACCGCAAGAAGGACATGATCAAGTCCGGCGGCGAGAACGTTGCGTCCGTGAAGATCGAGGAGACGCTGCTGGCGCATCCCGCCGTGCAGAACGCCGCCGTGGTTGGCCTGCCGCATCCGCAATGGGGCGAGGCGGTCTCCGCCTTCGTCAAGCTGAAGCCTGGCGCGCAGGCCGATGAGGCCGGAATCACCGAGCATTGCCGCAAGCATCTTGGCGGCTTCCAGGTGCCGAAGCTGGTTCGGATCGTCGACGAGATGCCGATGACCGCGACCGGCAAGCTGCGCAAGGTCGAACTGCGTCAGGCCTTCAGCGAACATTTTGTCGGAAAGTAGCCATGGCCATCCTGGAATCCACGATTGCGACCGGCGGCGCGGCCTTCAAGGCCAATCGCGACGGCATGCTGGCGCTGATCGCGCGGATGCGCGGGCTTGAGGAACGCACGCGGGCTGCATCGGCCGCGGCAAAGGATCGCTTCCACAAGCGGGGGCAGTTGTTGCCGCGCGAGCGCGTGGCGCTGGTGCTCGATCCGGGCTCGCCCTTCGTCGAACTGTCGACATTGGCCGGCTACATGTTTGACGTACCCGATGCCGAAAAGAGCGTGCCCGGCGGCGGCCTCGTTGCCGGCATTGGCTTCGTCTCCGGCGTACGCTGCATGGTCAGCGCCAACGATTCCGGCATCGACGCCGGCGCGCTGCAGCCGTTCGGCCTCGACAAGACGCTGCGGGTGCAGGAACTGGCGCTGGAGAACAAGCTGCCCTACGTGCAACTGGTCGAAAGCGCCGGCGCCAATTTGCTGCGCTACCGCGTCGAGGATTTTATCCGCGGCGGCAACATCTTTCGCAATCTGGCGCGGCTGTCGGCGGCCGGATTGCCCGTGGTCACCGTGACGCATGGATCCTCGACCGCGGGCGGCGCTTATCAGACCGGATTATCCGATTACATCGTGATGGTGCGCGGCCGCACCCGGGCCTTCCTGGCCGGGCCTCCGCTGTTGAAGGCGGCGACAGGAGAGATCGCGACCGAGGAGGAACTCGGCGGCGCGGAGATGCACACCTCGATTTCCGGTCTTGGTGATTATCTGGCTGAAGACGACCGCGATGCGCTCCGCATTGCGCGCGACATCATGGCCAATCTGGAATGGGACCGGCCGAAGCCCGCGGAAACGTCATTCAAGCCGCCGCGCTACGATGCGGAGGAATTGCTTGGCATCATGCCGATGGACCACAAGCGCCCTGTCGACATGCGCCAGGCCATCGCCCGCTTTGTCGACGATTCCGACTTCACCGAGTTCGGCGCCAATTATGGTCCCGCAACAATATGCGGCCACGCCCGCATCGAGGGGCAGGCGATCGGCATCATCACCAACAACGGCCCGCTCGACGTGCCCGGCGCCAACAAGGCGACGCATTTCATCCAGGCCTGCTGCCAGTCACGCACGCCGATCCTGTATATGAACAACACGACCGGCTACATGGTGGGCAAGGCTTATGAGGAAGCCGGCATGATCAAGCACGGCTCCAAAATGATCCAGGCGGTGACCTCGGCGACCGTGCCGCAGATCACGATCTATTGCGGAGCGTCGTTCGGCGCCGGCAATTACGGCATGTGCGGGCGCGGCTTCCATCCACGCTTCTGCTTCTCCTGGCCCAACGCCAAGACCGCCGTGATGGGTGGCGAGCAGGCGGCCGAGACCATGGCGATCGTAACCGAGGCTGCGGCGGCACGGCGCGGCAAGCCGATCGAGAAGGAAAAGCTGGAAGCGATGAAGGCGCAGATCACGGGCGTGTTCGACGGCCAGATGGATGTGTTCTCGACCAGCGCGCGCGTGCTCGACGACGGCGTGATCGATCCGCGCGATACCCGGAGTGTGCTCGCCGAAGTGCTGTCGATCTGCCGCGAGGCCGAGGCCCGCACGCCCCAGCGCATGCAATTCTCGGTCGCGCGGCCATGAGCGATGCAGCGATGAAGCGGACGCCGTTCTTCAAGATTTTGGTCGCCAACCGCGGCGAGATCGCGCTGCGGATCATGCGCACCGCGCGACGGCTGGGCTACGGCGTGGTCGCCGTCTATTCCGACGCCGATCGCGACGCGCTGCATGTGCGTGAGGCCGACCAGGCGGTGCGGATCGGGGAAGCGCTGCCGGCGCAGTCGTATTTGCGGATCGATGCGATCATCGCCGCTGCAAAAGCCAGCGGCGCCAGCGCGGTGCATCCGGGCTATGGCTTCCTCGCCGAGAACGAGGATTTTTCGCAAGCCTGCCGCGATGCCGGGCTGGTGTTCATCGGGCCGTCGCCGGCGGCGATCCGGGCGATGGGCAACAAGGCCGGCGCCAAGGACATCATGCAAAAGGCCGGCGTGCCTTGCGTGCCCGGCTATCAAGGGGCGGACCAGAGCGACGAGGTCATGCTGGCTGAGGCCAAAAAGATCGGCTTTCCCGTCATGATCAAGGCGGTCGCCGGCGGCGGCGGGCGCGGCATGCGGCTGGTACCGGATGCGGCGACATTTCCCGATGCGCTACGCAGTGCGCGGTCGGAGGCGCAGGGCGCGTTCGGCGATCCCACCGTCATCCTGGAGCGAGCGATCGTCGATCCCCGGCACATCGAAATTCAGGTGTTCGGCGACCGTTATGGCAACGCGGTTCATCTCGGCGAGCGCGACTGCTCGGTACAGCGCCGGCATCAGAAGCTGATCGAGGAAGCGCCATCGCCGAAGGTGACGCGAAAATTACGGGCGCGCATGGGCGACGTCGCTGTCGCCGCGGTGAAACAGCTTCGCTATGAAGGGGCGGGAACGCTGGAATTCCTGCTCGATCCATCGGGCGAGTTCTATTTCATGGAAATGAACACGCGGCTGCAGGTCGAGCATCCCGTTACCGAGGCGATCACCGGCCTCGATCTCGTCGAACTGCAGTTGCGCGTTGCCAGCGGCGAGCCGCTGGGGCTTGTGCAGGAAGATGTCAAGTTTTCCGGCCATGCCATCGAGGTGCGGCTGTGTTCGGAGGATACCGATCACGACTTCATGCCGCAATCCGGCACGATGGCGTTGTGGCAGATGCCGGATGGCGCTCGCGTCGAGCACGCGCTGCAGTCCGGCTCCGAGATTCCGCCGTTCTATGATTCCATGATCGCCAAGATCATCAGCCATGGCGCCGACCGCAACCAGGCGCGGGGCCGGCTGATTTGCGCACTGGAGCAGACTGCGGCATTCGGCGTCACCACCAATCAGGGATTTCTGATCTCCTGCTTGCGTCATCCCGGCTTCGCCAAGGGCGAGGCGACCACGTCTTTCATCGGCCAGTATCGCGACGAATTGCTAGCGCCTCGCGCGGACGACAAGGCGGAAGCTGCGCTGGCCGCCTTGCTGCTCTACGTCACCAACCCTCACGCGCCACTGTGGCGAAGCGGGCGAAGTCTGGCCGCGACGTTTCCGCTGACGATGCGGATCGAGCTCGGGCATGGTGCGCAGGAGGTGGACATCGTGCGCGGCCGCGACGGCGGGTATGTGGCCATCGTCAATGGCAGCGAGCTTCGCTTCGAGATTGACGAGCTTGGTTCCGATACGATCCGCTTCCGTACCGACGGCATGATGGAATCGGCGAGATTCTTGCGCGATGGCGACCGGCTGTATGTTCTGCATCGTGGCGTGACGATTGCAGTTCGCGACCTTACCCTTGCGGCCCCAGTCTCAGCCACGGCGGCCGGTGGCGACGGCAAGGTGCGCGCGGCGATGAACGGCCGTGTCGTTGCCGTGCTGGTCAAGCCCGGTGAGCAGGTTGCGGCCGGCCAGCCCGTCATGACGCTCGAAGCGATGAAGATGGAGCATGTGCACACCGCGGGTGTCGCCGGCACGGTGTCGTCGATTGATGTCGCCGAGGGCGAACAGGTGACGACGGGGAGAATCGTCGTGGAGATCGCGGGGGCGGCTTAGCTGTGTAGGGTGGGCAAAGGAGCGCAGCGACGTGCCCACCATCCATCACCGAGCACGCTGTGAGGTGGTGGGCACGCTCCGCTCTGCCCACCCTACGAGACCTACGTTTTGCTGTGTAGCCCGCATGAGCGGAGCGATATGCGGGACCGGTCCCCGGGGTCGCTTCGCTCGCCCGGGCTACGGCGCCACCCTATGAATCCTCCGGTCGCCCCGTGCCGTCATTCAGCCAGCATGCCACCTCGTGCCGCTCGCCGGCCGCCACCAGTGCCGGCCGCTCCAGCTTGCAGCGGTCCATGACGTAGCGGCAGCGGGTGTGGAAGGCGCATCCCGAGGGCGGGTTGATCGGGCTCGGGACATCGCCGTCGACCATCGGCGCCAGTTTCTTTGCCTTGGGATCGGCGATCGGGACCGAGGCCAGCAGCGCCTGGGTGTAGGGGTGGCGCGGGTTGGCAAACAATTCGGTCTTGTCGGCGATCTCGACAATGCGCCCGAGATACATCACGGCGACGCGGTGGCTGATATGGGCGACGACGGCGAGATCATGCGCGATGAACAGGTATGAAAAACCGTTCTTGCGCTGCAGGTCGATCAACAGGTTGATGACCTGCGCCTGGATCGAGACGTCGAGCGCGGAGACCGGCTCGTCGCACACGATCAGGCTCGGCCCGAGCGACAGCGCGCGTGCAATGCAGATGCGCTGCCGTTGTCCGCCGGAGAACTGATGCGGATAGTTCTTCATCTGGTCGGCGCGCAAGCCGACCTGGGCGAACAGTTCGGCGACGCGTTCCTGCTGCGCGCGGCCGGTGGCGAGGCCGTGCACGCTTAGCGGTTCGCCGACGATGTCGCCCGCGGTCATGCGCGGATTGAGCGAGGCGAACGGGTCCTGGAACACGATCTGCATCGAGCGCCGGTGCGGCCGCATCTCGGCCTTGCTGAGGCCGATGATGTCGGTGCCGTTGAGCTTGATGGCGCCGGAGGACGGCTCCACCAGCCGCAGTACGCTGCGCGCGACCGTCGATTTGCCGCAGCCGGACTCGCCGACCATACCGAGCGTCTCACCCTTGGCGACCGAGAAGCTGACGCCGTCGACGGCGTGTACCGTGCCCACTTGACGGCGCAGCACGCCGCCGCGCACCGCGTAATGCTTGACGAGGTCGGTGACTTCGAGCAGGGGGCGTTGATCGGTCATGGCGCGCCCTCCAGTTCCGATGCCCGCCAGCACGCCGCGAGATGACCGCCATCGACTTCCTGCAATGGAGGGTATTCGGCGCGGCAGCGGTCGATGGCGAGGCTGCAGCGCGGCGCAAAGGCGCAGCCCGGCGGAAGGTTGGTCAGCGACGGCACCATGCCGGGAATTTCGTTCAGCCGCGCATCGGTCTTGGCGCCGAACGAAATCACCGCCGGCATCGAGGCCATCAGCCCGCGCGTGTAGGGGTGTCTCGGATTCGCGAACAAATCTTCCACAGTCGCTTCTTCGACCTTCTTGCCGGCATACATCACGATGACCCGCTGCGCGGTCTGCGCCACCACGCCGAGGTCGTGCGTTATCAGGATCAACCCGGTGCCGAGCGTCTTCTGCAGATCGACGATCAGCGCCAGGATCTGCGCCTGGATCGTCACGTCGAGCGCAGTCGTCGGCTCGTCCGCGATCAACAGCACCGGGCGGCACGCCAGCGCCATCGCGATCATCGCGCGCTGCCGCATGCCGCCGGAAAGCTGATGCGGATATTCCTGCGCCCGCCGCTCCGGTTCGGGAATGCGGACCAGGCGCAGCATCTCGACCGCCTTCGCCCACGTCTCCTTGGAGGTCATTTCCCGGTGCAGGCGCAGCACCTCGGTAATCTGGTCGCCGATCCGCATCACGGGATTGAGCGAGGTCATCGGCTCCTGAAAAATCATCGAGATGCGGTTGCCGCGGATCTTGCGCATCTCGGCCTCACCGAGGCCGAGCAGGTCGGTACCTTCCAGCGTCACCGAGCCGCCGATCACCCGGCCCGGCGGGTCCGGCACCAGCCGCATCACCGACAGTGCGGTCACGCTCTTGCCGCAGCCGGATTCGCCGACGATCGCCAGCGTCTCGCCGCGGCGGACGCTGAACGACAGGTCGTCGACCGCGCGGAATAGTCCCGAATTGGTGAAAAACACCGTCTGCAGGTTCTTCACGTCGAGAACCATGTCGTCCTTCTGCGCCTCGGTCATCAGCCGCGTTGCCTCGGGTCGAGGATGTCGCGCAGCGCGTCGCCAAACAGGTTGGTGCCGAACACCGCCAGGCTGATGGCGACGCCGGGGAAGATCACCAGCCACGGCGCCGTGCGGACATATTCCGCTGCCGATTCCGACAGCATGCGCCCCCACGACGGATAGGGTTCGGGAATGCCGAGGCCGAGGAACGACAGCGAGGCCTCGGTGAGAATGGTGGAGCCGAGCTGCGCGGTCGCCAGCACGATCAGCGGCGCCAGCGTGTTGGGCAGCACGTGACGGAACGCGATGCGCGTCTCGCTCATGCCGATCGATTTTGCGGCCTCGACGAACGGCAGTTCGCGCAGCGCCAGCGTGTTGGCGCGGATCACGCGGGCGACCGTCGGAATCAGCGGGATCGCAATGGCGATGATCACATTCGGCAGCGACGGTCCGAGCGCCGCGGTCATCACCAGCGCCAGCACCAGCAAGGGCAGGGCCTGCAGAATATCGGTGATGCGCTGGAACACCAGGTCGACCCAGCCTGACAGATAGCCCGAAGCGAGGCCGACAAGGACGCCGAGCGAGGATCCCAGCGCGGTAGCGCCGATGCCGACCGCCAGCGATACCCGCGCGCCATGGACGATCCGGCTCCAGACGTCGCGGCCGAATGAATCGGTTCCCATCCAGTGCCGGGCGCTGGGTGCGGCCAGCCGTTGCGCGGAATCGACGCTGAGCGGATCGTAACGGCAGATCAGGTCGGCCGAGATCGCCATCCAGACGAACATCACCATGATGACAAGGCCGATCGTGCCGAGCATGTAGCGCTGCGCCAGAAACAACAGCCGGCGCCAGCCATGCGTCGAATAGGCACCGGCCCGTCTTAACTCGCTATCGAAATTGATCGTGGCCAAGCTGTTAATCCCCATACCGGATGCGCGGATCGATCGCGGCGTAAAGCATGTCGACGGTGAAGTTTGCGACCACCACGACCACGGCGATCAGCATCACGAGGTTCTGGACGATCGGGTAATCGCGCCAGCGCAGCGCCTCGACCAGGAAGCGGGCGACGCCGGGAATGTTGAACACGGTTTCAGTAACAATGAGCCCGCCGATCAGGAACGCCGCCTCGATGCCGATCACGGTAATGACCGGGAGAATGGCGTTCTTCAATGCGTGGCGATAATTCACCGATGTCTCGGAGGCGCCCTTGGCGCGCGCGGTGCGGATGTAGTCCTGCCGCAGGATTTCCAGCATCGAGGAGCGCGTGATGCGCATGGTCAGCGCGGCGCTGCGAAAGCCGACCGCCATGGCAGGCACCGCATAGATCGCGATCGCCTCGGTCCAGGTCTTTGGATTCGGATTGTAGATCGGCATGCTGCCGAACAGCGAAACCGACGCCATCAGGATCAAAAGGCCGAGCCAGAACGAGGGCAGCGACAGGCCGCTCAGGCTGACGATGCGCAAGGCATAGTCGAGCCGCGAGCCCTGATGCACGGCGCTGATGACGCCAAGCGGAATGCCGATCGAGGCGGAGAACAACAGGGCAAGCGCCGCCAGCCGCGCGGTGATCGGAATGCGCGGAAGGATCTCCTGCAGCGCCGGCTTTTCCGACACATAGGAATAGCCGAGATCGCCATGCAGCAGCCCGCCGATCCAGTTCAGATATTGCTGCCAGATCGGCAAATTGAGGCCGAGTTCCTTTTCCAAATTGGCCTTGTCGGTGGGATCGACGAAGCCGGCGGCGTCGAACAGGATATCGACGATATTGCCGGGAACAACGCGCAGCAGCACGAAGATGATGATCGAGATCCCGATCAGGGTCACGAGCATCAAGGCGAGGCGTCGCACGATATAAGCAAACACCTAGGCGGTTCTCCCTGGCAGGCTGGCTTGAGTTCGATTCTGATCAAATCAGAACCGAACTCCAGTGTTGTTGTTTTGACGCGTTTTCTTCACGCGAACCGGATTCCACTTCGCTCGAAAACGCTATGTTTGCGGCTGGACTTTACTTGTCCATCCAGACGTCTTCGTAACGATAGCCGTTATAGGAACTGTTCACCATGACGGTGACGCCCTTGACGTAAGGCTGCCAGCAGGTCCCGGTGCGGCCGTGGAAGATGATCGGGCGCGCCACGTCCTCCTGCAATTTCTTGTCGATTTCCCACACCAGTTTCTTGCGCTTCTCCTTGTCGGTCTCGGCCGACTGCTGGTCGAACAGCTTTTCGATTTCCTTGTTGCAGTAGTTGGTGTAGTTGCGCTCCGACCCGCAGGAATAGTTCTCGTAGAACGACTGGTCGGGATCGTCGACCGCGTTGCCGGTGAGATTGAGGCCGAGCGTATAATCCTTGCGCGCGACCTTCGGGAACCACTGCGCGGTATCGACGACGTCGAGTTCGCCGTCGATATAGATGCTCTTCATCTGGTCGATCAGGATGACGGCGGGATCGCGGTAGATCGGAATGTTGCGCGTGGCGACCTTGACGGCGAGGCGCTTGTCCGGGCCGTAGCCGGCCTTCTGCATCAGCTTGCGCGCCTCTTCCCGGTTGGCATTGATGTCGGGGCCGTAGCCTGGGATCGATTCCATCATTTCCTTCGGCATCGCCCACAGGCCGCCGGGCGCCGGAAGCATGGTGCCGCCGATGTCGGCCTGTCCTTCAAACATGATCGAAATGTAGGCCTTGCGGTCGAGCACGAGCGCGAGCGCGCGCCTGATATCGAGATTGTCGAACGGCGGCGAGGACGAGTTGATGATGATGTTGGTCGATACGTTGATCGGCTCGACCACGCACACCGCGCTCGGCGCCTGCGTCTTCACTTCCTTGAGCAGCGGGATCGACACTTCGGTCGGGAACGTCATGTCGAACTTGCCGGAAACGAAGCCGAGAACGGCCGTGGAACGGTTGGTAATGATGGTGAACTCGATGCCGTCGAGATGCGGCAGGCCTTTCTTCCAGTAGTCGGGATTCTTGGTCAGCTTGATCGATTCGTTGGCCTTGAACTCGACGAATTTGAACGGGCCGGTACCGACCGGCTTGGTGCGCATGTCACCTGGCGAAACGTGACAGGGGTAAACCGGTGTGTAGCCCGAGGCGAGCAGCGACAGCAAAGCCGGCTGCGGCCGCTTCAATTCGAATGTCGCCTCGAAATCGCCGTTGACGGTCACGTCGTTGACCTGGTCGTACCAGGACTTGCGCGGGTTCTGGCGGAATTTCTGCTGCGACTTGCCCATCAGCATGTCGAAGGTGCACTTGACGTCAGCCGAGGTGAACGGCTTGCCGTCGTGCCATTTCACGCCCTGCTGCAGCTTGAAGGTCAGCTTCTTGTTGTCGGCGCTCCAGGCCCAGCTTTCGGCAAGGTCGGGCACGATCGACTCGACGCTGTTCTGCGGCACGTCCTGCTTGAACATGACGAGATTGTTGAACACCGGCATGAAGGGAACGTTGATCGAATAGGTTGCGCCCTCGTGGATCGACGCGCTGCCCGGGCTGTCGCGGTGATACATTCTGAGAATGCCGCCCTGCTTCGGTTCGGCCGCCGATGCAAGGTCGCAAGCCGGCAGCAACAGCAACGCCGCGGCGGCAAGCGCATGAACGCTCCGCATGATCCCCTCCACTTTTTTCGGTCTCAACTGGCCGATTGAGCGGACGATAGCATGACCGCGCGTCCGGGCAACCAGCCAAGCCGGTGCAAGGATTGGCAATTCGGACTAATAAAAGTCCGTGTCACGGAACTGCCGGCTCCTTTTCAGCCATTTGCCGAAATGCCGCGGGGTTGGTCGCGCCGCTCGCGCCATAATGCCTCACCCGAAGATGATGCACCGCACCACCACGCAGCGACATCACACGATCCGCGAGGTCTTGTTGCCCCAGTAGCGATCGCGCAACAGCCGCTTGTAGAGCTTTCCGGTCGGAAGCCGCGGCAGCTCGGCCTCGAAATCGATCGAACGCGGCACTTTCTGGCGCGACAGCGACTGGCCGCAGAAGGCGATCAGTTCGTCGGCCAGCTCCTGATCAGGCGAAACCCCCGGCATCGGTTGCACCACCGCCTTCACTTCCTCGCCGAGATCCGGATTGGGCACGCCGAACACGGCCGCATCCGCGATCTTGGGATGGGTGATCAACAGGTTCTCGCATTCCTGCGGATAGATGTTGACCCCGCCGGAGATGATCATGAACGTGGCGCGATCGGTTAAATAGAGATAGCCGTCGTCATCGACATAGCCGACGTCGCCGACCGTGCTCATGCTGCCGTCGACTGAGCGGGCCTCCTGCGTCTTGCCCGGATCGTTGAAATATTCGAACGGCGTGGCGGTCTTGAACCACACCGTGCCCGCGGTGCCGACCGGGCAGGGCTGCATATTTTCGTCGAGGATGTGCAAATCGCCGAGCAGCACCCGGCCCACGGTGCCGCGGTGGGCCAACCATTCCTCGCTGTTGCAGGCAGTGAAGCCGAGCCCCTCGGTGGCGCCGTAATATTCATGGATGACCGGTCCCCACCATTTGATGATGTCGTCTTTCACCGCTGCAGGGCAGGGCGCGGCGGCGTGAACCGCGATCTCGAGCGAGGACAAATCGTAACGTGTCCGGACCTCTTCCGGCAGTTTCAGCATGCGCGAGAACATCGTCGGCACGAGCTGGGTGTGGGTGATGCCCCATTTCGGGATCAGCGCGAGATAATGTTCGGGATCGAACCGTTCCATGATGATGGCGGTGCCGCCCATCTTGATCGTGAGGTTGACGGCGGCCTGCGGCGCCGAATGATAGAGCGGCGCGGGCGACAGATAGATCATGCCCTCGCGGTACTGCCAGATCTTCACCAGGAAATCGAACAGCGGCAATTGCTGATCGGCCGGTAGTTCCGGCAGCGGACGCAAAATCCCCTTCGGGCGCCCCGTGGTGCCGGAGGAATAGAGCATTGCGGTGCCGACATACTCGTCACCGATCGGGGTGGGCGGCAAATCGGCCGTTACTTCCTGCAGGCCAACGATGCGATCGCTTTCGCCCTCGCCATCGGCGACGATGCAGAGTTCGACCCTGGGGCACTCCTTCAACGCCTCGCGCGCGATATCCAGTTTTTCCTTTGAGGTGATGAGGATGCGCGACTGGCTGTTGGTCAGGATGTAGGCGAGTTCGCTCGCGGTCAGGTAGGAGTTCACGCAGGTGTAATAGAGGCCGGAGCGTTCGCCGGCGCCGCAGGCTTCGAGGTAGCGGCTATTGTTCTCCATGAAGATCGAATAGTGGTCGAGCCGTTTCAGGCCGCGGTTGCGAAACAGGTGCGCGAGCCGGTTGCTGCGCGCCTCCAGCTCGCGATAGGTGACCGTTTCGCCCGTGCTCGCCATGATGAAGGCGGGCTGAAGCGGACGAAGATGCGCATGCTTGCCGGTGTACATGTTGGCTTTGGTCTCCCTAGGCGGCCATATCCAGAATTTCGCGCACCTGCGCCGGTCCCTCGATCTTGCGCGGGTTGCGCGGTACCCAGGGCGTTGCCATCGCTGCCAGCGCGATGCGGTCGAAATGCTCGGGCCCAACCTTGACCTCGCGCAGGCTGCGCGGCATGCCGAGGTTGCGAATGAAGGCGTCGAGCACGTCGCCGGCGTCCTCGTCCGGACGCCCCATCGCGGCGGCCACCAGCGCCTGCCGCTCGGCATTGGCCGATTTGTTCCAGCGCATCACCGACGGCAGCATGACGCAGGAGGTGTAGCCGTGCGGCACGCCGAACTCCGCGCCGAGCACGTAGCCGATGCCGTGGCTGGCGCCCATCGGCACGCCTGATGTCAGCGGGCCGGTCGAAAGCCAGGTCCCGATCTGGCAATCCATCCGCGCGTCGAGATCATCGGCGTTGGCCTTCACCCGCGGCATGGCCTGCGCCAGCATCGACAGCCCCTGCAGCGCCTGGGCGTCGCCATAGGGCTGCGCCTCGCCCGAGCAGATGCCCTCGACGCAATGGTCGACGGCGCGGATCCCGGTCGAAAGCCACAGCCATTCCGGCGTGTTCATACTGAGCCAGGGATCGAGGATCACGGCGCGCGGCATCACCAGCGGGTGACGCAGCGATTCCTTGACCTTGGTCTTCTCGTTGGTGACCCCGGCCGTGGCGGAAAACTCGCCACCGGCAATCGTCGTCGGCACGCTGATCTGGCGCACCGTCGGCGCCTTGAGCTGCGGCGGAGTGCCGCGGACGGCCCTGATCCGGTCGATGTCGTCGGGGTTGCGGATGTCGTTGGCGAGGCAAAGCTGGACAGCCTTGGCGCCGTCGGTGATCGAACCGCCGCCGATGGTCACGACAAGGTCGGCCCCGGCGGTGCGGGCCTGGTCTGCCGCGGCAATGACCGCCGCGCGCGGCGTATGCGGCGGTATCGCGTCGAAGGTGCCGACGCAGCGCGGCCCCAGCACGTGGCGAATCTTTTCGATCTCATCGGTTTCGCGGTTCAGCGTGCCACTGACCATCAGGAACGCGCGTTTTGCGTCCAGCCGGTTCAACTGTTCGACGATCGCCTCGGATGCCGGCCGCCCGAACACGACCTCATCCATCGCGCCGAATACGACACGACCTTTGTGCACGGCTGTCCTCCCCGGACGTTTTTGGCCCTTGTTGCGAGCCTTGTTACGATCCTTGGCGTCAAGGTTAGCGGAGGAAATCCGCGACGTCATGCATGAAGATGATGCGGTCGACCTCGTAGGATGGGTAGAGCGAAGCGAAACCCATCAATGCTGGGCGTGGGCGATGGGTTTCGCTGCGCTCTACCCATCCTACGACAGCGATCTGCGCCGTCACGTTTTCGTCACTACCCGGCAGTTAGCTGTGGCGGTCGTCGCAGTGCGAAAGCACAAAATCTGCCCGGCGCAGGGCGTTGCCTGCGCGAATGCATAACGATTGTGCTTGATCCCTGCGGCTTCTTGACGAGACTGGGAACCGATCACATCTGTGGCCTCCGCTAAAGTTCCACGGCGGCTTTCATCCATCAGGGATGTCGAGACGGGAGATGGGGTTTGACCGCAACTGAGCAATTGAAACGTCCGGCTTTGCCGGCGGGGATCGACCTGCGTTCACCTCATGGCCTCAAATGGCTGACCCCGCTGCTCGCGCTGGCGCTGTCGGCGTGCGGCGACAAGCCGCCGCAACAGCCGGCCGCGGCGGCGCCGCCCGTTACGGTTGCGCAGCCGGTGAAACGTACCGTGACCGACTGGGACGAATTTACCGGGCGGTTCGAAGCGGTCCAGGAGGTCCAGGTTCGCGCCCGCGTCGGCGGCTTTGTGACATCGGTCGAATTCCGCGACGGCTCCATCGTCAAGACGGGTGATTTGCTTTACGTGATCGACGCCCGTCCGTTCGAGGCGGTTGCCGAGCAGGCCGATGGCCAATTGTCGGACGCGCGCGCGAAAGCAGAACTCGCCAAGCGCGAACTCGACCGCGCCCTGACGCTGAACCAGACCCAGGCCGTGTCCGATTCCATCGTCGACCAGCGCCGCCAAACCCTGCAGGCGGCGCGCGCCGCGGAAATGCAGGCCGAAGGCGCGCTCAAGGCCGCCAAGCTCAATATCGAGTTCACCCATGTCATGGCGCCGATCACGGGCCGGGTCAGCCGCCATCTGGTCACGCCCGGCAACCTCGTGCAGGGCAGCGAGGGCGGCGCGACGCTGCTGACCTCGATCGTCTCACTCGATCCGATCTACATCTATTTCGACGTCGACGAGGCAACCTACCTGCGGAACAGCCGGCTCTGGTCCGAAGGCAAGCGGCCGAGTTCGCGCGATACGCCAAACCCGGTCGAGGTGACGCTGACCGGCGGAACCAAGCCCTCGCATGAGGGCAAGATGGATTTCCTCGACAACCGCCTCGACGTCTCGACCGGGACGCTGCGCAGCCGCGCGGTGATCCAGAACAAGGATCTCTCGATCCTGCCCGGCCAGTTCGGCCGGGTCCGGATCATCGGCAGTGCGCCCTATGAGGCGTTGCTGCTGCCGGACACGGCGGTCGCGACCGACCAGTCGCGCAAGATCGTTTTCGTCGTCAAGGATGACAATACGGTCGAGGCGAAGCCGGTGACGCTGGGGCCGCTCGACGAAGGCCTGCGCGTGATCCGCGAGGGGTTGCAGCCTGAAGACCGGGTGATTGTTGACGGCCTGCAGCGCGCGCGGGTTGGGGCGAAAGTCACCCCACACATGGCCGAGGCCAAGCCGGCCGGTGGCAAGACATGAATCTGGGCCGGCTCTCCATCAACCAGCCCATCCTGGCGATGGTGCTGTCGATCGTGCTGCTGATTGTCGGCGCGATCGCCTACACGACATTGCCGGTCTCGGAATATCCGCAGGTGGTGCCGCCGACGGTGGTGGTCACCACGCAATATCCCGGCGCCTCGGCGCAAACCGTCTCGGATACGGTCGCCGCGCCGATCGAGCAGGAGATCAACGGCGTCGAGGACATGCTGTATCTCTACAGCCAGGCGACCTCGAACGGGCAGTTGACGATCACGGTCACGTTCAAGCTCGGCACCGATCTCGACAAGGCCCAGGTGCTGGTGCAGAACCGCGTCGCCATCGCGCAGCCGCGGTTGCCCGAAGAGGTGCAGCGCAACGGCGTCGTCACGCGCAAGAACAGCCCCGACATCCTGATGGTCGTGTTCATGCTGTCGCCGGACGACACGTTCGACCAGCTCTATATCTCCAACTACGCGCTGCTGCAGGTCCGCGACCAGTTGCTGCGGCTCGACGGCGTCGGCGACATCCAGATGTTCGGCGCGCGCGACTATTCGATGCGGCTGTGGCTCGATCCCGACAAGATCGCCACGTTGGGCCTGACCGCGGCCGAGGTAGTGGC
>Ga0268266_10001376_pt1 | contig 29304 bp, 31 predicted proteins | sample KBSS13metaG_FD_190356 | JGI IMG/M metagenome (GOLD analysis project Ga0268266, IMG submission 190356) | Switchgrass rhizosphere microbial communities from Kellogg Biological Station, Michigan, USA - KBS S1-3 metaG (SPAdes) (version 2) | ecosystem: Host-associated > Plants > Roots > Rhizosphere... | reverse complement strand
CTGGTGGGTGGCTTGCAACAGTTGCCGGCATGCTCCGCAACGACGCACTCGACAGCACGATCACGAGCTCGCCCGTGTCCGGCACGGAGGCGACGATCGCGTCCGCGCCTGGCGCGCGTGCGGTCGCGCGGTCGCAGCCGGACTATCCACAGCTCGAGCGCGTCCCTCCCGATCACTACGTGCTCGGCGACCTGCTCGCGCGCGGCGGCATGGGCCGCGTCACCCGCGCGCGCGATCGCCGGCTCGGCCGCGAGGTCGCGATCAAGTCGATCGTGCGCGACTCGGCGGAGCTCGCGGCGCGGCTCGAGCGCGAGGCGCGGATCACCGCGAGGCTTCACCATCCGGCGATCGTCAACGTGCATGAAGCCGGCGTGTGGCCGGACGGCACGCCGTTCTACGCGATGGAGCTGGTGGCTGGGCGTTCGCTCGGCGATGCGCTCGCTGGGACGCGTACGCTCGCCGATCGGCTCGCGCTGTTGCCTCACGGTGTTTCGTGAGTCCTCGGGCGCGATGCCACTCGTACGCGTATTGAGCCACAGACCTCGCTTCCGCCATGAACGCACCGAAGTGACTCTCCACAGCGAGCGCGTTCTCTGGGGCGCGAAGCTTCGCGAGGTGGTACTCAGCGCGAACGATCTTCTTCTCGATATCGTCGTTGGACGGCGGCACGCGTTGATCGCAGCACACCGGGCTGACATCGCTGATGCGGGCGAGGTAGAGCATGGATAGTTTGAAGTCACGGTTCGGCGGCGCGCGGCTTGGCGCAGCTCTGCCGGCGCCGCGCCTGTTCGAAGTCCTGCGGCTCTAGCTCGCGGCGCCCGAGCATGACCTCGTGGCTGCGAAGCGCCACCGCGCGGTACTCTTGAAACGGGCGCCAGTCGTCAAACGTGCGCTCGCGCAGAAGCCGCTCGCCGATTTCCCACGCACGGTTCTCCTCACGCCAGATAAGGTCTCGCTCCTCATGCGTGAGCTCGGCGATTAGAGCAGCGACTGCGGCGCGCATCGACGTTTCGATCTCGCTCTCTTTTCCGAACTGCTCCAGCGCCAGTCGGACGAGCACATCGATGCGGTGGTTGTTTGCCGCGAAGTACTCTCCCCAGACACCGTCCGCGTTCGTGTCCCATGACCGCGTGACCGCATTCGTGCCCGAGCGTGATCAGCTTGGTCAGGACATGCGCGTCATCAATCGGGCGCGATGTCGGGGCTATGCGATCGGGATTGTGGATCCGCAGCTCGGGGCGCCCGCCGGTACCTGTCGGCGTAAAGAAAGAGCTTCCGTTGTCTGTGCACTGCTCGTTTACCCAGACAGACCGCACTGCTGTTGGCTTTGGTTTCGGGCCGATCTGCTCGGCCATCGACCAGAGCCCCGAATAGATCTCGAACACGTTGATTACCAGCGCCCTAAGCTGGCTTCCGCCAATCGCGTCTCTTGAGCTTCTTGGCGTGTGCATGGACCACACCAAGGCTGTTCGACCCGGGGCTCAAAGCTCATCGTCGCACCCTAGCTCTTGGCTTCCATCGCGCCGATCGCGACGACATCCTCGGCCGAGATGTGGCGCGCGAGGTTCGCGTCGTTCTTGTGGTGAACGCGGAACACGGCGCGGTCTTCGCCGTTCACCGCATAGGCTTTCAGCGTGTAGTTGTTCCGCAATTCGCGGATCGCAATCACGTCGTCGGTCTTGAGCTCACGCATGGTCATGCCTGACTACTTGGTTATTGCGGAGCATCCGGTCAGCTGCCCGATCGGGCGGCAGAGATCTCGCCGAACGCCTCAACGCGGTGGACGAAGCCAACGCCACTTGTTCCCGGTCCTGGACGTAGCCAGGAGGATGGTCAACGGCATGCGAAGGTCGTCGTCGACCGCGAGGTTGTGCATCGATTTCGTTTGCGCGTTGATTGCACGCCGTTCGTGGTCCTGAACGATCTTCGCTTCACCACTCGCTTCCGGTCCTGGACGGAGAGCTTCAACAGCGTCGGCGACGAGAGTCCGCACTCCAGGACTTGAGCCCTAGAACTACGTACGCGCGATGTTGGAGCTGCGCGTTTTTCGAGCGAACAACTACCGCACGAATTCGAGCAAGGCCTTGTTGACCTCGGTCGCGTGGGTCCAGGTGCAACCGTGCGGCGCGTTCTTGATGATGTGCACGTGCGCGTGCTTCACGAACTGCGGAATGCGCTTGCCGCTCGCCTCGGCAGGGACGATGCGATCCGAATCGCCGTGGATGACGAGCGTCGGCACGGTGATCGTCTTGACGTCCGGGCGAAAGTCTTCGAGCCACGCGTCGACGCACTTCAACATGGCGCCGTATGACGAGCCTGCCCCGACGTTGAACGAGGCCTGGAGTGCGGCGTCGCTGATCTTCGTCTGGTCCTTGTTGTAGAAGTTGGTGAAGAACGCGTTCAGGAACTCGAAACGATCGTGCTCGATGCCTTGCTTGATGCCCTCGAACACCGAAGGATCGACGCCGTCGGGGTTGTTGCCGTCCTTGCGAAGCGCCGGCGCGATCGACGAGACGAACGCGCATTTCGCGACGCCTTTGCCGTTGTACTTGCCCATGTAGCGCGCGACTTCGCCGCCGCCCATCGAGAACCCGACGAGCGCGACGTCTCGTAGGCCGAGCGTCTCGATGACCTTCGCGGTGTCGCCGGCGAACGTGTTGTAGTCGTAGCCCGCTTCGGGCGCCGAGCTGCGACCGAATCCGCGACGGTCATACGTGATCACGCGGAAGCCCGCCTCGAGCAACATCGCCGATTGCCGCTCCCACGCGCCGCCGTTCAACGGCCAACCGTGGACGAGCAGGACCGGTTTCCCGGAGCCGCGGTCTTCGTAGTACAGCTGGATATCTGCGCTGTTTTCTTTTCCGACGGTGATGAATGCCATGGGCGCAGCATGCCTCCCGTTGCGTGCTGAGCCTCGTCGCCGCCGCGTGAAACTGCACGTGCGGGAGTGCGAGGCAGTCTCCACGGGGCTGGAAGAATCGTTCAGCCGCGCCGGAAGATCCGGCCTTACGGCGCCGTCTTGTCGACGTAACGAGCTACGAGGTACGCGGTGATCAGTGCGATCTGATCGGTGGTGAGCTTGGCGTCGTTGTCATCGATCATGCGCTGCACGAGCGCGCTGGCCTCGATGTTTGTCTTCGGTGGATTGGCATCGACGTCGGCGATCTCGTGACAACCGGAGCAGACCTCGGTGAACGTCAGCCTCGCATTCGCAAGATCGAGTTGAGCCGTCGACGGTGGTGCCCCTGTCGCCGCGCGTCGCTCGACGCGCTTGCGCTTGGTCGCGCGCGTGAGATCGGGTGTAATCGCGATCAAGTACGCGGTGACGCGGTACTGATCCGCGAGGCAAGCGTCGGCTGGTCGGCCATTCGCGCGACGGTCGTCCACCAATCCGACGGCGGCCGCGGCTTCGCGAGGATGGTCTTGAGGTCGTGGCATGCAGTGCACTTACCGAGTAACACCTCGCGACCCAGCCGCAACTCGGACTCGGTCGAGAGCGGTGCGAGTATCGCGTCGGGCAGTCCCCCGGTCGGCAGCAACATCGCGACTCGCGCACGACTCGCCCTCGAGAACGCGCGTTGCGCGAGCACGCGCTCCCGCAACGCGAACGGCAGCGACAAGCCGATCAATACGACCGTACAGAGCATGATCGCCGTGCCGAGGTACGGCATCCATTCCTCGAAATGCCGGAACCATCGGATGATCGAGATCTTCACGAGCAGCAGGAAACCGACCGTGAAGCCGAGGACGATATGGAACGTCGTGCGCGCCGGGAACTCGACTTGGTAGCGCCATAGCCGCGGCACACATCAGCGCGATGTAGAGCAGCGCGAACGCGTAGCCGAGCCCGCGATGCAGCGCCATCGCCCACCGTGGCGCGCCGCTCTTGTGCTTCTCGTGGTCGAACGGGTAACCCCACAGCTTGTACATCAGGAACATCGCCGAGAAGCCGAACGCGATACCAAGGACCGACGTGGACATGACCGTGCTCGGAGTCCGCCCGACGGACGTGACGACTATTGAAGGAACATCGAGAACACGTAGTCATTCGCCTTCTTGGGCACATGGCAGCTGAAACACTGTTTCGCCGAGTCGTCGACGATCGGCTTGGCCTGATCACCGCCGAGCCATGCTTGGAATCCCCAGCCGCCTGTGGAAGCGTATTTCTTGGAGTCCTTGATCATAACGGTGACGAACTTGTGGCCACCCTGCTGATACGCGCCGTCATCGACGGAATAGTCGCGAACGTCGTCGACAAAGACCGTCCCGTCTGGATAGGGCTTCGAGCCGCCGGCCTTCAAACGGTCAAAGCCGATCGAGTTGATGTAAATGAGGTGGACACCGGTCTTGAGTCCGGTCTTGCCGGGGTCCTTGGTCACGAGCATGGAATTCGCGAGATACCAATGCTGGAAGTCCACCGGTATCTTGAGACCATCTCCGTCCGCGAAGACCGTTCCGGTAGCGACAAGCACGATGAGCGCTGTCGCGATGAATGACCGCGTGATCCGAGTGTCGAGCTTCTTCATGACGTCTGCTGTACGCGGCAGCTCGTACTCGCGGAAGATGCGTAACGGTAGAGAGACTCTTACTGGGGCCGGAAGAATCGCGACGGCGCCGTGGTCTAGATGAGCTCCTTCTTGAGGTCCTGCGTGAGCAGATCGATGAACCGACGCACGCGTAGCGGCGGTCGTGCACCCGAAGGCCACAGTGCGTACGCTGGAATCGGCGGCAGCGTGAAGGCGTCGAGCACCACCTCCGCCAGGCCGCTCTCGACGCTTTGGCGCACGTGATAGAACGGCAACATCGCGATGCCCATTCCAGCCAGCGCGGCGTGCATCGTCACGTAGGCATTATCTGCCTCGAAGCTCCCTTGAACGGAAACGTGTTGGGACGTTCCGTCGCGAGCTTGAAACGCCCACGCGCGAGCGTCCTGCGCCGACGTTCGAATCACGCACGTGTGTCGTGCGAGGTCGGCCGGAGATTCTGGGCGACCGTGCCGTGCGATGTACGCGGGCGAAGCGACAACCACGCGTCGTAGCCAGGCGATCTTCCGCGATTTCATCGGCGAGTGCGGAAGCTGCCCAATGCGAATCATGAGATCGACGCCGGCACGGGTTGGCTCCGCAAACTCCTCCGAAATTCGGAGATCGAACTTCACACCCGGATGCTGCAACGAGAAGTCGCGAATGGTCGGAACGACGTGGTGACTGACAAAGAAGGCCGAACCCGCGACGCACAACGTTCCGCTCAATGTTCCCGTCGCGTCCGAAAGCTCGGCCTCGGCGAGCGCGATCTCGCGAAACGCTGCACTCACACGCCGATGAAATGCGAGCCCCGCGTCGGTCGGCTGCGCCGTGCGTGTGGTGCGGCGGATGAGGACGACGCCAAGCTCGGCTTCGAGCGCAGATAGTGACCGGCTGATCGATTGCAACGACCGACGAAGGCGAGTCGCGGCGCGGGTCAGATTCCCGGTGTCGACGATCGCGATGAAGGCTTCGTAGTCGTGGAGCTTCGCGCTGGTCGACGGGAATTCTTTCATTTCGCAGGAGAATATCCGCGGAGAGAAGCTCCGCGTTCACAAGATCTCTTCGATCACGTGGACAGGCCCGTCGGCGCTGATCTCCCCGGCGCCGACCGCGAGCAGCCGATTCAAGAACGAATACCTCGCGTCCGCAGTCTCGAAGCGCGGCAGCGTTCGAAAGTATTGACCTCCCGGCGCCGCGTCATCGCGAATGCCCTCGAAGGTCATATGAATGAGCGCACCGTCGTCGGTTTGGAGCGTGATACGGAGGTCGAGCTCGAGCACGCCGTCGGCGCGCTTGATCACCCAATCGCCGCCGCCAGGAAGCACCTTGCCGCGCAGCCGGTCGCCATCGAACGAGCCACCCGTGATGGGAAATGTGAGGCGATTACCGTGCGGTCCGGCGCCGATGTTTTGTACTGGCGCCGTGCTCAAGCGAAGAGTCATCAAGGGACGCGAATGCATGGGTGTTCTCCGACTGTCGGGTGAAGCAGGACGAGTCGCGATCGGTACGCATCCAGCGAGCGTCGCAAACGCCGCCACTTTGAGGAACCGTCTTCGTCCCGCGTGCACGAGTGCCTCACAGGATCTCGTCGATCGTGTAGATGGGGCCGGTCGCACGCCGGTCGCCGCTCGACACCGCGACGAGTCGATTCAGAAACGTGTACTTGGGGTGACTGGTTTCGAACCGAGGCGTGGTCCGGAAGTAGTAGGTCGACGGATCCACGCTCTCGCCGCGCGCGAGCGCCGCGATGACGTCGGGGGGCCCGTGGCGCAGGCCAAACGACGTCATGTGGATCAACGCGCCGTCATCCGTTTCGAGCGTGACGCGCAAGTCGAGCTCGAGCACGCCGTCGCCTCGGAGCAGCGTCCAATCGCCACCGCCCGGCAACACCTTTCCGCGCAACCGAGGACCCTCGAAACGGCCGCTGGCGATCGGCGCTGTGACTCGAGTGCCGTGAGGCACTGCGCCGATCTTCTGCGGGTCGGCGACTACAACCTGCATCGTCATCAGCAAACGCGAGTCCATTCGTGGCTCCTTCTGTCGGTCCTCGGCGCAGCGCTACACGAGGCGCGCGCTGAGTGAGATGGGAGTTGCGGAGAGCGCCTTCGAGACCGGGCAGTTCGCCTTCGCGGCCTCCGTGATCGTTCGGAATTGCTCGGCGGGAAGTCCCTCGACGCGCGCCTCGAGATCGAGCGCGATCGATGTGATGGCAAACCCCGCACCGACCTTCGAGATGTCGACGGCCGCCGTAACCTTGAGCCGCTTCGGCGCGTGGCCCCCTTCCGTCAGGATGAACGCCACGGTCATAGCGAAGCACGCGGCATGCGCCGCGCCTAGAAGCTCCTCGGGGTTTGTTTCCGCCTTACCGTCTTCGCCGAACCGCGTCTTGAATGAATACGGCTGCGCTCGAAGAGCTCCGCTTTCGGTGCTCAGGGCGCCGCTCCCGGTGGGACCGTCACCCTGCCACTCGGCAATGCTTTTGCGAATCATCGTGTGCCCTCCTGCTTGTTGAGCTCGGCGAACCTGTGTCAGCCCACTCCGGCCGTTTCGCCGCCGTCGACGTGGATGATCTCGCCGGTGACGAACGAGGCAGACTCGAGAAAAAGGACTGCCTCGACGATGTCGTGCACTTCGCCCATGCGTCCCACGGGATGGATCTTCGCGAGAAACTCGTGCGTGGCTGGTGCATGCATCGGCGTGTTGACGGCGCCCGGCGCGACGCCGTTGACCCGCACACCCTTCTTCGCGACCTCGATCGCGAGCGACTTGGTCAGCGCATTCAAGCCGCCCTTGGTGACCGCGGCGAGGCCTGCGGGAACCGAAGCCAGCGGTTGATCGACGAGCGCCGCCGTGATGTTGACGATGTGCCCGCTCCGCTGTGCGAGCAACTCCGCAAGAACAGCCTGCGTGATGTGGAAGAGACCGGTGACGTTGGTGCCGGTCACCAGGTCGAAGTCTTCTTGCGTGTACTCGACAAACGGCTTGGCGATGAAAACGCCGGCGTTGTTGATCAAGGTGTCCACACGACCGAAGCGCTCTTTGGCCGCCGCGACGACCTTCTTCGCCGTCGCGCGGTCTCGGATGTCGCCGGCGATCGCCACCACGCGCTCGTCCTTCGAAGGTGCGATCGATCGCGACGTAGCGACGACGCCAAATCCGAGGCGGCGGTAACCCGCGACCAAACCCGCTCCGATGCCCTGCGAAGCGCCCGTAACGACAACCACTCGCTCTACGTTGTGCATGCGGGACTGATACGCCGACACGCGTGCACTCGGAAGATGCGGACGCGCGGAGACACTCTTACAAAGCGCGGAAGAATCCTCCACGCCCGAAGGCCAATGGCTTCCGGTCCTGGAAGACGTGCAGCACGAATTTCCGCAGCTCCGACGACCTCAGCTTCGTTCCGAAGCTCGTCCAACAAATCGCCGCGACCTACTTCGCTGTCACTTTCTTGCTTGCACCTGGCTTGCACACGAAACGGGACAAAGCCGCTTCAACCAAACCAAGCAACATCTCGAGCCGCGCAACTGTGTGTGATCGTTCGAGTGACGCGAGAACGTTGAGGTTCTCGTCGCGCGGTCGTGGGTTGCGGTCCTGGATGTCGCGGGTTCGACCCCCGTCGTTCGCCCCAAACTTACGGAGACGTAGTCGAGCTGCGTTGATCCTCGTCCGAGCTCGCTGCCATGTGGCTGCCACGGCGACCGAACACCGCGTTGATCGCGGCGTCCTTCGACACCGTAGGGGGCGAGTCCCCCTCGCGCACGCGAATCATCGGCTTCTCCACCGAGGAGCGAAGCCGTGCGGCCGAGCGTGATCAGAGCACGCGCAGGAACGCAACCAGGTCGTGCTTCTCGGCTGCCGTGAGCTGTGTGCCGAGCACCAGGTTGAAGAACTCGACCGTGTCGTCGAGCGTGATCAGCCGGCCATCGTGGAGGTACGGCGGCGATTCCTTGATGCCGCGTAGCGTGAACGTCTTGATCGGGCCATCGCCGACCATGCGCATGTTCGCGATCGTGCGCGGCGTGTAGAACCGCTCGGTCTGCAAGTCGTGCATCAGGTTGTCCGTGTAGAACGGCGCCGGATGGCAGTTGCCGCACATCGCCTTGCCGAAGAACAGCTCCTGGCCGCGTGTCTCGGCGGCGGTTGCCTTGCTCGGATCGAGCTTGCCGTCGCTGACCCGGAGCTTGGGTGCTGGCGGGAAGTTGAGGATCTCCTGGAACTCCGACATGAAGTGGACCTGGCTGCCGCGCTCGAGCGGGTTCACGCCCTTCTTGGTCGCGCGCATGATGTCGCCGTCGAAGTACGCGGCGCGCTGCTCGAACTCCGTGAAGTCCTCGACCGTCTTGAGCGCGCGTTGCGAGCCGAACAGCCGCTGGATGTTGACGCCACGCAGGCTCACCGTATCGATGCGATGCCGGAATTCCTGCGGTCGGATGTCGCCGACCTCGTGTGTCGCACCGTTGGTGTGACCGTTGATGTGGCAATCGAAGCACGCGACGCCTTCACTGGCGTGAACCGACCGCCGATCGGTCGTCGCGTTGAACTGCTGCTGCGGGAACGGCGTCAACAGCAGGCGCAGGCCCTCGAGTTGCTTGGGGTTGAGGATGTGGTCGAACTGTTCGTGAAAGTTCGCCAGGGTGATGAGCTTGCCGCCAGATACGTCGCCGAGGTCCGTGCGTGTCGTGAGGAAGATCGCGGGCGGGAATTCGGGCATCACGTGATCGGGAAAGTCGAAGTCGAGATCGAAGCGCGTTAGATCGCGGCCGGTCTGGCGCTTCGTCTCATCGATCGTCGAGCGCGGGAACAACATCCCGCCTTCGAGATGATTCGGGTGCGGCAGCGGCAAGAAACCCAGCGGGAACAAATCGCGCGAGCGGATCTCGTTCGGCGAGAGCGCAGCGAGCTTCTCCCACGTCATGCCGCGCGGTAGCCGGACCCTCACGCCCTCCTGGATCGGCTTGCCGCGCGTCATCGTCACGCCTTGCGCGGGGCGATTTGCGAGGTCGTAGCGCGCCGCCAGCAGGTCGGCCTGTGCCTTCATGATCCGCGCCTTGTCGGCGGACATGCGCTGCAGCGTGGTCGCGAACGCAACCGGCATCTCGTTTTCCGTAGGTTGCGCGATCGCGAAGAGGGTGAAGAGCGTCACCGCTCCAGCCGCCGCGAGTCCTACGACCGGAATGATGCCTCGCTTCATCGCCGCCCCCGTCGTCCTTCCGCGCTCATCTCCGCGTGGTAGCGCTGAGTAAATACCTGTCAAGCAGCGGGTGTTTGCCCGAGCATGGCGACATCGCTCTGCGACCGAAAGAATCAAACGCCCACGCAAACGCACGGCTTGAACGGCCCGGTCGGCCTCGAGGCTCCGCCCGTCGACACGCGCCCACTCGAGCCGGCTTGACGGCGATCAGGCGTCGTCGCGCACGACCGAGCTCCGCAGCAACTCGAGGGTCGCGCGGAGCTCCTCGACGCGCTCCGTGCCGATCCGCTCCGCCCACTCGGCCTCGAGGCTGCGCCCGAACGCTCGTACTGCACGGCCAAACGCACGCCCGCGCGCGGTGAGGCTCACGCGCGTGGCACGCGCATCGTCGGGATCGGCGACGCGCTCGACGTAACCGGCGCTCTCGAGCTGATCGACGAGCGCGCTCATCGACTGCTTCGTGATCCGCGCGGCGCGGGCAAGCGTCGTGATCCGTGCCCCCTCGGGGGCGTCCCACAGCGGCTGGATCGCGGCCGAGTGCGCTGGCTGGATGTTGTCGAAGCCGGACGTCGCGAGCCAGCGCTCGAGCTTCTCGTTGTTGGCCTGATAGATGATGCGCAGGAGCGCGCCGAGGAGCGGCCCGCGGTTCGATTTCGAGGTGGTGCTTGACATGGTCAGGTTGCCTGACTATATTGGTCAGGTAAACGAACCAAAGGAGAATAGTCGATGATTCATCACGTGTCGATTCCCGCGCGCGATCCCGAGCACGTCGCGAGGGTCCTGGGCGAGTTGCTCGGTGGCTACGTCGGGCCGTTCATCGGTCCGTTCCGCGATGCGTGGGTCGTGTACGAGGAGGACAAGTTCGGCAGTGGCATCGAGGTCTACTCCGAGCGCACGGTCGTGGTTCCGGGGGAGGGCGACACGATGGGCGTCGCGGCGATGGCCGAGCCACCGGCGGCCGTCGCGTTTCATGCGTTGATCTCGGTGAAGGTCGATCGCGCGACGATCGAGCGCGTCGGTGCACGCGAGGGCTGGCGGACGCGTCACTACTGGCGCGGCCCGGGCGACGTGCGCCTGTTCGAGCTGTACGAATTCTGGGTCGAGAACCGCATCATGTTGGAGCTCGCGACCGAAGACATGGTGGCGGCCTATGTCGCGGTCGCGAACGGCCCGGCGCAGCGGCGGTTGCTGGCGGCGCGAGATGCCGCGCTCGCCGGTAGAGGTCGCCCGTGATCGGACATCGCGTGTCGCTTGGAGTGCTCGTTGCGCTCGCCGGTTGTCACGACGCGGACGCGATCGAACGCGGTCGCCTGCTCGTCGCGGTCGGCGGCTGCGCCGAGTGCCATACGCCAAGGAAGCTCGACCCCGTGCGCCATATGCCAGTGCCGGATCCGACGCGCCTGCTCGCTGGTCATCCTGAGGGCGCGCCCGATCCAGCGGCGATCCCGGGTGCGACGGACCAGGCCGTGATCGGCCCGACGTTCACCAGCTTCACGACGGGCTTCGGAATCGTCTACTCGCGGAACCTGACGCCCGACAACGAGACCGGACTCGGCACGTGGTCCGAAGGCGAGTTCATCGCCTCGATGCGGACCGGCCACCGCAAGGGCAACCAGCGCGTGATGCTGCCGCCGATGCCGTGGCAGAACCTCGCCGCCATGCCGGACGATGACCTTCGCGCCGTGTATGCGTATCTCCGCTCGATCCCGCCGGTCGTGAATCGCGTGCCCGAGCCCAAGGTCTCCGCCGAGGCGATCGCGGCGTTCGAGCGCGCAACCCCGGCGACGAGGCCTTGAGGCAAAGCTCCGTCGCCGACGGAGAGCCCTCGCCGTGCTCGCGATCTCGAGCAGCGATGCGCCATCGGCCATCGCGACGTCGGGCAGTGCTGCGCCGGACAGTAGCGGCAACGGGGCGAGCAAGTCTTCGAGGAGGTCGGTCGGGAAGGCAGCTGCTGGCGCCCGGTGAGCTTCGTCGGTGCCGGGTGGCCGGGCTACATCGTCGGGTCCGTCGATCCGACGGATCGGTTCACGTACTGGCCCAAGTGGCGCCTTGCGATCGAGGACCTGAGCGCCGACACAGATGTTGAAACGTTATAGATGACGTCACATCATTCCCGGCGATCTTGCGCAGGAACGGGCTCATGTGACGCGCTGGATTCGACGTGCCGAGGGGCCGTCCTCGTATGTTGTGATGGCCGAGCTCCATGGCTATCTCCGAACCCTCGACCACTTTCAGCTCGCGATAGAGATTGCGTGCCAGTTGGAGTCCTTCGGCGACCCTCACGATCCGAGTGTTGAAGAAGATCGAGCAGGATCACCGCGCGGTACCGCGGGTCCTCGCACGCCACGAGCAGCTTCTCGACATCCGCTGGCGATCACCTTGTCACGAGGCGCCGGCTCGTTATCCTCGTCGAACCTGCGTGAAGATCCGAACCTTCGTCTTTCAGCGCGCGGACCAGTTCGTCAAGCTGAAGTTCGGCCTCCACTACCGCAATGAATCGGACAGCTCGGCGTGGATCCTCGAGGTCTCACACAACGGCACCGTCAAGGAGCACCACGACTGGGACGCGCGAGAGCTGGCCTTTTCCGCATTTCATCGCTGCGTCGCTCGTTACAGGCAGCAAGGGTTCGTGCTCGTCGTCCATGGTGTGCCGCTCCAGCCCCGCGAGCCGCGCTTTACCAGGCGAGACGATCTGGAGGCGAAGCTCGACGCGGCCCCAAACGATGATGCGGCGTGGGACGCCCTGATCGCGGCGTGGCGCGATGCCGAAGACCCGCGCGGCGCGGCCGTCGACGCGATCCGGGCACTCACGGGGATCACCGATCCGAAGGCATTCCTACGCTTGCGCAAACGCGCAGACGAAGCGCGGTGCGAGCTGCTGAGCGCGCTGTATGGCGCGCTGGGTGCGGACGACTATCGTCTGATCACCGAGCTGGCGCGCGGGCTCGTGAGCGCCGTCCATCTCGAGCACGAGCTCCACGCACCGGGTCACGGGACGAGGGAGCTGGTGACGGCCGTGTTGTCCGACCCGGCGTGCCGTTTCGTTCAAAAGCTCTCCGCCTGGGAAGCGGAAGGTGGCGCGTTGCTCGCCGGGCTAGCCGACGTCGGGCATCCGCACGTTCGCGACCTCGACCTCGTGCTGGCTCCGCCTGGAACGATCACGCTGGCGGGCACGTGGCCGAACCTCGAGCGGCTGCGGATCGCGTTCTGCAACCACGATGTCGATGTGAGCTGGCCCGCCGATGCACCGACCTTGCCGGCGCTGCGTTCCTTCGCGATCCAAGGCGTGCTGTCCATGGAGACGCTGTCCACGCTCCTGTCCTGGTGTGGCCGCCAACCTCAGCTGGCCGACGTGGCCATCGCCACCGGCGGCTCGACATATCGGAGTGATGACAGCCGGCGCGAGCTGGCGCGCACGTGGTTCGAAGCGGGCCAGTCAGCGTCGCTACGCCAGTTCACCTGCGATGGCTATCGTGCGTAGCTAATCGATCGCGACGATCACGAACGTCCGCTTGCCGCCGGGCAGCGCGACGCCGACCTCGTCATCGACGCGGCGCCCGAGCAGCGCGCGGCCGAGCGGCGACGACGGCGTCACGACGTGAACGCCGCCCGATAGCTCGCTCCCACCGCCGTGGGGCGCTACGAAGAACCGGCGTTCGGCGCCGTCTTCGTCGACGGTTACGAGCGCGCTCGCCGCGATCGCGACCAGCGAGCGCAGCTCGAGTGCCGTCACGTCGCTGACCGCGGCTTCGAGCTGCGCGACGCGTTGCGCCTGACCGCGCGCCAGGTACGACTGCTCGAGCCCGCGGGTGTCCTTGTCATTTTCGGCGCGCGACTCCGGGTTCGTCGCGCCGTCGACGGCGGCGGAATGCGCGGCGCGCGCGACCTCGAGCGCCGCTGCGAGCTTGGCGACGAGCTCCTGCTTGAGCGCCTGCTTGGTCATCCCCAACGGAGATTGTCACCGGAACTCCGCTTGGTCTCACGTAGTTGCACGATTTGTCGAAAAATCCTGAAGCACTTCGTCGACTGCTCCGACTACACGAGCATGACCAACGAGATGAGACCCCCAGGGGTCCCCGACACGGCATATTGGGAAGACAACGAGTGGGTGGTGGCGCAGCGCAACGGTGACGGCGAGCTTCACGGGATCGTCACTTATTATCGGCCCGATGGGACGCGGTGTTGCGCGACGCACTTCGTCGACGGTACTCCGCACGGTCTTTTCTCGCGCTTTCACGAGAATCAGGAGCCGTCGCGAACCGGCACGTACGTGAACGGAACGCTTCACGGGACGAACGTGTTCACCCGCTCGACCGCGCCGACGACCGAGAACTTTCCGCGTGGCCTCGGCTCGGACATCTGGCGGTGCGAGATGGACTACGCGAACGGCAACGTGACCGAGGGTCGGCTCTTCGATCGGGCGGGCCACCGCGTGAAAGAAGACGGCGAGCCGTTCCCGGAGACCCGCCCCTCCGGCGTGCCGACCACGGCGCACTACCGCAAGCCGGCGGACCAGGACGACTACTACTGGGTCTCCGGCGCGATGCGCGACAACGACGATGGCACCGGCGTACGCGTCGGCCTGTGGCAGTACTGGAGCGACGACGGCGAGCTGGTCCGCGAAGAGAAGTACGACGACGCGGGCGAACGAATCTACGACCGTCCATCGAACGTGCCCGCGAATGCCGAGCTCGATACCGACGACGAGACGTGGACCGTTCCCGCGCCACGCGTCAACGGAGTCGCGCACGGCGACTTGTGCGTGTACACGCTCGACGGCGTCTTGCGTTCGAGCCAGACCTATCGCGACGGCCAGGTCGAGCGCGTGCGCGAGTATCTCTCCGACGGTGGACTCGGTCAGGACACGACACTGGTCGACGGAGGAGTCCCGACGCGCAAGTGGTTCCGGCGAACGCCCGACGAGGAGCTCGACAGCTTTCCGAACGTGACGGGCCAGAACCCGAGCGCGCTCGAGGTCGAGTACCTGTTCGACGCGCACGGCATGGTGACGCAGTATGCGATCCGCGGCGAGAACGGCGTGGTGCTCGAGAGCGAGCAGCTGTATCGCGACGCGAGCAACGGCAACGAGCAAACACGCTTCGCTTCTGTCGACGAGGCAGCACGCGCGTGGACGACCGCCGGCGACGGCTACACGCGGGATCTCAACAAATGGCTCGCCGAGCTATACGACACCGGCAAGCCCAGCTTCGACGAGCCGACCTTCGACCGTCACGACCTCGAACGCGCCACGATCGACGGCGTCGTCGCGCTGAACGAGCGCGGGCAGGGGGCCCTCGCGCACCAGACCTTCCCGCTCTACCACGACGGCATCGGCAAGGCGTTCTGGGATAAGTACGGCCTCGTCGTCGATCGCGTGATGCACACGAGCGATGGGGTCTACGTGCGGATCCAGCATCCGACCCGTCCCGGCGCGGTCGTGCGCATCGCGGACAACCGCTTCGAACCTATGAATGGCGTGCTCGCATTCGGCGCGTCTCCGGACAAGCGCGCACTCGCGTTCGCGTACGACGATCGCATCGAGGTGCACGTCGACGGTCAGGTGAAGGCGCTCGCGTACCCGACGCACTACCAGCACACGGCCGTCGACGAGCTCGGGCCCGGCAACCTCGGCAGTGGCGGCAAGATGCGGGTGCATAGCCTGCAGGTGTTAGCGAGCGGCCGCGACGTCGTGCTCGCGAGTGGTGAAGGCATCTACCTGTTGGACGGCGCCGCCAACGCGGCCAAGCGTCTGTATCCGCTCGACGAGAACCTCGATTCGTACGTGGAGCACTACGGCGACGAGCCCGGATTCGCGCTGGAGATGAGCTACGTCAACACGGACGTGGCGCCAGCCGGCGATCGAATCACGTGCGGCGCGATGTTCAAGCGCGGCGTGATGGCCGGCCTCGCGATCTATCGCAGCGTGAACGGCGACTGGATCCTCGACCAGACCAGTCAGGCGGACGCGTTCTTCCCGATCCAGGCGGTGTTCCATCGCTCGCGCCCGCACATCGCGTTCGCGGCATGTCTGTACGCGTCGCTGTCCAACCGGCTGCGCAATACGACCTTCCGCATCGATCTCGAAGGGCTCCAGCCCGGCGAGCTCGAGGGGTTCGCCGGGGGAATCGCGCAAGAGCAGGGCGTCGTGCGAGCGATCGCTTCGTTCGGCGACGGCTTCTTGCTCGGCTTCAACAACGGCTACGTCCGCTGGATGGGCCTCGAGGACAACTGCCAGCTGCTCGGCTACGTGTTCGTCGGCGGCAACATCGCGCAGATCGACGTGCATGCGGACGGCCGGAGCTTCACGGTGGCGAGCGATACCGGCGTCGTGTCGACGTTCCGGTTGGCGGACAAGTCCTCGCGTAACCTGATCGCGACGATGCCGCTCATCGACGAGACACGCTACGGGTTCTTCCGGACCTATCCGCCGCTGGTCTGGTGAGCGCCGAACAGGTTCTCGGCGTCGCCCCCGAGTGCCTGCACGGCGTCGCGCAGTAGGTCGCGAGCGCGGGTCAGCCGCGCGCGCGCACTGCTAGGCTCGATGTCGAGCGCAACCGCGAGCTCGGGGCCGGTGAGGCCTTCCCAGTACGCGAGCTCGAGAGCGATCTGGGCGTCGATCGGGATTTGACGGAGTGCGAGCGCAAGGATTTGCGCGCGCTGGTTACGCGCGATCTGTTCGCTCGGCGTCGTTCCCAGATCGGCGAGCGACGTGTGCGAGACGTTGAGCTCGCGGCGTTTGTACTTGTCGCGCAGGTGCTCGTAGAGCCGGCGCGTCGCGACGGCGAACATGTAACTGCGAAAGCTCGCGCCGTCGCCGATCCGATCGTGGCCCTCGACGCACGCGAGGAACGTTTGCTGGACGAGGTCCTCGACGTCGTCGCCGAGCTTGCCGCGAAAGAAGCGGCTCACCGCGGGGAAGTGCGCCGTCGCGAGGCGGTTGCCGGCCGCGACGTCGCCGTTGCGCCACGCAGACAACAGCGCCCAGTCGTCGACGTCGTCGCGCGGTGGTTCGCTCACCGTTGTGTATGTACCATGGCAGTAGCGATGGCCGACGACGACAGCGTGATCCGCGACGCGAAGCCGGTCTTCGGCGACCTCGTCGATCGCGTGCTCGAGGCGAAGCTGCGCGCGAAGCTGTTCGGCACCGCCGTCGAGACGACGCTCGGGCGCCTTCGCCTCGAAGGCGTGCTCGGACGCGGCGGCATGGGCTCGATCATCTCCGCCTTTGACCCGGTGCTCGACCGCCACGTCGCCGTGAAGTCGCTGCATACGGGCACGGGCGATCGCGCTCGGCTGCTGCGCGAGGCGCGAATGCTCGCCAAGCTGTCGCACGCGAACGTCGTCTCGGTCTACGACGTGATCGAGGACGCCGACGGTGCGTACCTCGTCATGGAGCGCGTCCCCGGCGGCAACCTTCGTACGTGGATGACCGGATCGCACGGCTGGCGCGAGATCGTCGCGCTGTTCATCCAGATCGGGCACGGACTCGGCGCCGCGCACGCCCTCGGCATCGTCCACTGCGACGTGAAGCCCGACAACGTCGTCGTCAGCGACGGCAGACCGCGCTTGATCGACTTCGGGCTCGCGAGTGATGCGACCGATGCGATGCGACCGCACGCGGGCACGCGCGCATATCTCGCGCCCGAGCGTGTCGCCGGACACGGAAGTAGCCCGGCAGCGGATCAGTATGCGTTCTTCGCCTCGCTTCGCGAGGTGCTCGACGAGGCGAAGCGGCCTGCGTGGCTCGACAAGGTCATCCTCCGCGGCTTGGCCCCGGAGCCCGAGAAGCGATTCCCGACGATCGCAGAGGCCGTTGCGGCTCTCGACCGGAGATCTTCGATCGCGAGACTCGCGATCGCACCGCTGCTCGTCGCGCTCGCGCTCGCAGTCGTGCTCGTGGTTTCACGCCACGCCCCACGCGACGACACGTGTACGGGATCGGCGACTCTGGCGGCGCGGGCGTGGTCGCCGCTAGGGCGCTTCATGCTGGTCGGCGCGTTCACGGGGACCGGCGCGCTGCACGCGAGCGAGATCTCGACGCGCGTCGCGACGAAGCTCGATCGTTACGCGGGCGACTGGGTCGAGCGTCGAACGCAGAGCTGCGTCGCGACCCACGTGCAGAAGACGCAGACCGAGCTGCACCTCGATCAGTCGATGGCATGCTTCGATCGCCAGCTCGTCGCGCTCGCGAGCCTCACGCAGCTGTTCGCGACACCGGATCGCCGCATCGTCAGCCGTGCCGAGCCCCTGCTCGGCGATCTTGGCGACCTCGCGAGTTGCACGGATCAGACGCAACTCGCCCAGGCGATCGCGCTGCCCACAGATCCTGCCCACCGCGAGCGGATCCACGAGCTCACGGTGCGCTTCGAGGCCGCGCGCAATCTCGAGCGCCGCGGCGATCATCACGGCGCACTCGCCGCCACCGACTCGGTGCTGGCAGACGCGCGAGCACTCGGCTACACGCCGCTGACGGCGCGCGTGCTCGTACTACGCGGTGCGGTACAGGCGACCCTCGCTGACCCCAAGGCTGCCGAGACGACGTTTCGCGAAGCGGCCACCGTGGCTGCTCAAGCGCACGAGGACCAGCTCGTCGCGGAGATCTGGGCGCGTATGCTCGACTTGCTGGCACAGCAAGGACGCTTCGACGAAGCGCTCACGCTGGAGGCAGTCGCGCAGGCGAGCGCCGAGCGAGTCGCCGACGATCTCGCCATCTCGGCTCGGCTCTCCAACACGCTCGGCGGGATCTATCTCGCCAAGGCGCGCTACAAGGACGCCTACCAGGCGTACGACAAGGCGTTCGCGCTGCAACGGCGAATCGGCGCCGATGGCAACCCCGCCTATACGCCCGCGCTCGGCAACCTCGGGCTCGCGAAGTGGTACGCCGGCGATCCGCGCGGAGCACTCGTCGATCTGAACGAAGCGCTGACGCGCATGACCGCCGAGCTCGGCCCGGATCACTCGAGCCTCGCATACCTGCACGAGAACATCGCCGACATCCAGCAGCAGCTCGGCGAAGTCGCGGATGCGACGCCGCATTACCGCGAGGCACTTCGGATCTGGAGCGCGAGTCTCGGCGCCGACCATCCGAACCTGGCCTACCCACTCGAGCAGCTCGCGATCGTCGACAAGGCGCAGGGGGACTTCGCGTCCGCGCGCGAGGCGGCGGCAAAGGCATTGACGCTGCGCGAGCACGGCCTCGGGCCGGACCACCCGCTCGTCGCGCAGACGCTCACGGTCGTTGCCGACGTCGAGCTCGCGCAAGGCGTGCACGGCGATTTACCGCGCGCGGATGCAGCGATCCGGCGCTCGCTCGCGATCCTCGACAAGCAGGGCGAAGCAGGGCAGCGCCAGCGCTCGTACGTCCTCGATGCGCGCGCGAATCTCGCCGAGCTACGCAACGACCTTCCAGGCGCGCTGCGCGATCACCTCGCAGCGCTGTCTCTCACGACCGATCTGCTCGGCACCGATCATGGCGACACCGCGCTCGGTCACGTCCGCGTGGCGGTCGCTCGAGCGCACCTAGGCGACTTTGTCGGCGCGGCGAAGGACTACGAGACCGCGTGCGCGATCTTCGACCACCATCCCGACGTGAATGTCGAGGCCGCGATCGGCGCGTTCGTGGACTACGCCGCAATCCAGACCCGGCTCGGCAAGCGTGCGGAAGCACGCGCGCTGCTCGACACCGCCCGCGTGCGCGCCGTGAAGTCAAGCAGCAGGCAGCTGCCGACGATCGAAGCCGCATTGCGCAAGTCAGAGTAGCCGCGAAGAGCCATCACTGAGTCGCGAGCGGGTTCCAGTCCGGGCCGAACCCGTCGGCGATGTACGTTCGGTACGAGCCCGCGGTATCGGTGACGTACACGCCGGCTCGCTCGTTCGGCTCGTAGAAGCATGCGCGGTACTCGAGCACGCGCGTGCCGTCGGGCGAGCCTTTGGGGACGCCCTCGATGCACGCCGGCTCGCTGGGCAGGCTGAGATCCTGCTCGGGCTTGTCCGCGGTCCACGCGTCACTCGACAGCGCGTACAGCTTGCGTTCGGTCGTGCCGGCTGGCGGCGAGCCGGCCGGCGCCGACGGCATCCCGCGCGAGCTGTAGATCGTCTTGCCGTCGGCCGAGAACGCAGGATCGGCATCGCCGCTCTGCTCCATTCCGGCGGGCGTGCAGCTCGGTCCGCCGTCGTCGAGCTGCGTGCGCGTGCTGCCGTCGGGGCGAATCTTGTCGAGACGGGTCTTGAAGCACCCGGACTGCATGCCCTGCGCGACCACGAACAGGATCCAGTCGTCGCTCGACCAAGCGATGTCGCCCCACACCTCGTCGTCGTCGCTGCCGGTCGGCCCGCCGACGCGCTGCGGGTCCGAACCGTCGGCGTTCATGATCCACAGACCCTCTACGCCAGCGCTTTGCGACAGGTAGGCGATGCGTTTCCCGTCGGGCGACCACGCGGCATCGCCGTCGTTCGGACCCGTCGTCAGCTCGGTGTCGACCAGCGTCGCGACGTCGACAACACCGATCACCGCGGTCTCGTTCGCGACGCCGTAGCTGCCGGTCGTGTACTTCGTGTACGCGACCTTCGTGGCGTCTGGCGAGAAGTGCGGGAGGAACTCTTGCGTCGCGTTGTCGGTGAGCTGCACCGAGTCCGTGCCGTCGAGGTTCATCATCACCAGCTCCGAGCCCTGCGGGCCGAGCGTGTCGAGCTTGACCGGTGCCATGTACACGATCTGCTGCGTCGCTGGCTCGGGCGCGGGCTGTGGATGCGTCGCGCACGCGACGAGCACGACGAACGCGGCGGCGGTGATTACGAGTGCGAGGATGCGCGTCATGCGGGTCGGAGTAGCAATGCGCGAGCCGTTGCAACCCCGCGAGCTCGCGCGCGGTCCGGAGGCTGCAGCCTCCGGACCGGTGGTGCGCGGCTCCGGACTACGGCAGGTACTTCATCGGCACGTTGCCGGCGCCGCGCGTCGCCGAGTAGAGCGGCTGGTCGTGCGCGCCGTCGAGATCGATCAGCCACGTGCCGTCGGCGTCGGGGTGCGGGCTGCCGCGATCGTAGATCAGCGCGCGGCCGTCGGGCGTCCACGCCGGGTTGTCGGCGGCAATGCAGGCGTCGTCGGGTAGCGCGTCCTGTTGGGCCTGAGTCGTGACCGGTGCGCACGACGTGATCGTCGTCCGCGCGCCGCCGGTCGCGGGGATCGTCGCGACGTTGCGGTGGCCCCACGTCAGCGTCGATTGCGTGTAGCCGGCGAGGCCGAACTCGGATTCCTTGCCGGAGAACAGCGCGACCGTGGTCTCGTCCGGCGAGATGTTCGACGCGTTGCCGTCGGGATAGTCGGCATCGTCGGGGAACGTCAGCTGCGTGAGACCGGAGCCGTCCGTGTCGATGCGCCAGATCTCGCGGTCGGTGTCGCCAGGGCGCTCCATCGTGCAGGTCACGAACGTGCCCGACGCCGACAAGAAGGCCGCCGTGCAGTACGGCGCGAGCTCGGTCAGCCCGGTGCCGTCGTCGTGCATGAGCCACGTCCCGTTTTGCGGTCCCGGATTGTCGTCGGTCTCGGTGGGCATGCCTTCGACGTCGGAGAACACGACCAGCCCGGCGGCGAGCTGCGGTTTCGCGATCGGATTGCCTTGCGCGAGCTGGAGGTTGCCGATCTGCTGGGGATTCCCACCGTCCTCGTCGGCGATCACGATCTGCGGTGGATCGACCTCGTTCGACACGAAGATGATCCGCCCATCGGGCGTCCACGACGGCATTCCGCCGCTGTGCGGCAAGACCGCGAGGTCGGTGCCGTCGCCGCGGATCGTGAGCAGATGGCCGTCGGAGCCGGTCATCACCAGCAAGCTGCGGTCGAGCGGCGGCGACCAAGACGATGACGTGCACGCGACCACGGCGACCGAGAGGACGATGGAGATGCGCATGCTCGGCGCCGTTGCAACGGCGGTGCCCGCGTTGACTAACCCGAACCGGGATCGGATCTGACGCCGTGCTTGCGCAGCAGCTCGCGGAGGTGCGCGCGGTCCATGCGCGCCGCGCGCGCCGCGCGCGTGAGGTTACCGGCGTGGTGCGCGATCAGATCGGCGAGATAGGCGCGTTCCCACGCCGCGACCGCGCGCTCCTTGGTCTCGCGAAATGACAGGCGCGCATCGAACACCGGCGCGACGTCGGTGGCGGCCGATGGCGTCGAGATCGGATCGATCATCAGCACGGCGCGCTCGACGGCGCTGCGCAGCTCTCGCACGTTGCCGGGCCAGCCCTGCTGGGTCAGCGGCTCGACCAGCGTGGCCGGCGGCGTCGCGTGATCGTCGCCCGTGAAGCTCCGATAGTAGTGCGTGACCAGCAGCGCGATGTCCTCGCGGCGCTCGCGCAGTGGCGGGATGCGCACGCGGATGACGTCGAGCCGGTAGTAGAGATCGGCGCGGAAGCGGCCGTGGTTAACCTCCTCGCGCAGGTCGCGGTTGGTCGCGGCGATCACGCGGACATCGAGCCGCACCGGTTTCGTACTGCCGATGCGCTTGATCGTCCGCTCCTCCAGCGCGCGCAGCAACTTCGCCTGGAGCTCGAGGGGCAGCTCGCCGATCTCGTCGAGGAACAGCGTGCCACCGTGTGCGGCCTCGAACGCACCGACCCGCGCGGCCTGCGCGCCGGTGAACGCGCCCTTCTCGTGGCCGAACAGCTCGCTCTCGATCAAGGTCGGCGGAATCGAAGCGCAGTCGACGACGCCGAACGGTCCGCTCGCGCGCCGGCTCTGGCGATGAACCAGATCGGCGAGCAAGCCCTTGCCAGTGCCGGTCTCGCCTTCGAGCAGCAGCGTGCTGTCGGTGGGCGCGACGCGCGACAGCACCGCGAACACGCGGCGCATTGCGGGGCTCGCGCCGATTGCCTCGCCGAACCGATCGTCGGCCGACAGCTCCTCGCGGATCTCGTCGTCCAGCCAGTCGAACGCGAGCGTCGTGCCGCCGACGCGGAACGTCGATCGCGGCTTGAGGTACGCGGTCTCGACGCGATGTCCGGCCAGCCAGGTGCCGTTCGTGCTGCCGAGGTCGGTGAGCTTGAAACCGCGCTGCGTCGGCGTGATCGCGCAGTGCACGCGCGACACCGTGGGGTCCGCAAGGACGAGCGCGTTGCCGACCGACGTGCCGATCGTCAGCTCGGCGCGATCGGCAGTGGCCTCCGCCGCCTCGTCACCACCGACCACGGCGACTCGAAACCGGCGAAAGCTGAACGCGGCCGGCCGGTGCGGTGACACGTCGGTCGCACGGTCCTCGACCATGCGTTGACGGTAACATGTTGAGACCACACGAGTTGCACGCTAACCTCGAAGCGTGGGAAGCAGCTCACCCGACGCGGTCGGCACGGCGGCCCGCGTGCGGCCGCCGGTGCAGAGGCTCGGTCGTTACGAGCTGATCCAGACGCTCGCCAAGGGAGGGATGGGCGAGGTCCACCTCGCGCGCACGCGCGGGCTGGGCGGGTTCGAGCGGATGGTCGTCGTCAAGTGCGCGCTGCCCACGCTCCCCGAGCACATGCAGGCGCTGCTGCTCGCGGAGGCGCGACTCGCGGCGACGCTGCAGCACAGCAACATCGTGCAGGTCCACGACGTCGGCACCGACGGCGGCACCGTGTTCCTCGCGATGGAGTATTTGCACGGCCAGGATACGCGCGCGGTGGTGCGGCGGTGCGCCGAGCGCCACCGCGAGCTGCCGCTCGATCAAGCCCTGGCGATCGCGATCGCGGTGTGCGCAGGGCTTCACTACGCGCACGAGCGGCGCGACACCGACGGCTCGCCGCTCGAGATCGTGCATCGCGACGTGTCGCCGTCGAACGTGTTCGTCACGTACGACGGCGGTGTCAAGCTGATCGACTTCGGCATCGCGAAGGCGACGACGCTGCCGAGCGAGACCCAGCTCGGCACGATCAAGGGCAAGCCGGGCTACATGTCGCCCGAGCAGTGTCGGTGCGAGCCGCTCGATCGGCGCAGCGACGTGTTTTGCGTCGGGATCATGCTCTACGAGCTGACCACCGGGCGCCGCGCGTTCTTCGCCGACAACGAGTACCTGTTGACGAAGCAGATCCTCGAGAGCGACCCGGCGTCACCGACCTCGCTGGATCCCGCGTATCCGATCGAGCTTGAAGCGATCGTGATGCGGGCTCTCGCGAAGGATCGCCGCGCTCGCCAACCCACCGCGTTTGCACTGCAGGACGAGCTCGCCGCGCTGGCGACCGCGCGCCGGCTCGACCTGTCGCAGCTCGGCCTAGCGCGGTGGATGGAGGATCTGTTCGGTGACGAGCTCGCTGCGTGGCATGCCGCTGAGCGCGCGGGCGAGTCGTTGGTCGAGCACGTGATCAAGCGGACCACCACGAACGCGGCGATCGTCGCCGAGCTGCCCGTCGGCACCGCCGAGCGCACGCGCGCCGAGCCGGTCGCGGCGGCCGCGACGTCCCGTCGCCGCCGATGGCGATGGCTCGGCGCCGCGGGGGCAGTCGTCGCGCTCGGCGGCGCAGCGGTGATCGCGACGACGGGCGGCGACGCGCCGGCCTCGCCACCGACGACGGCGGCTCCATCGCTCGTACCGACGGTGGAGCCGTCGCCCGCACCGTCGGCCTCGCCGCGCGAATCTCCACCGCCGACGATACCGCCCCAGCCGGTGGTGTCGCAGCCGGTCGCCGAGCCCGCGCACGCGGCGACACCCGCCGCGAAGCCAGCTCGTCCCATGCATCATCGGGCTTCGCCTCCTGCGAAGGTACCGCTCGCGGCGCCCGCGACTCCAACACTGGCTCCGCCGACCGCGGTACCCGCACCGCCGAAGCCGGCGGATCCGGACGAGCCGATCTGACATGGCGCCGGCCTTGCAACCCGTGCCGCGGATGTTGCGTTGCATCGCGATCGTCGCAGCGCTTCACGGCGCGGCGCGCGCCGACACGTTCCAGCCGCCGGCCTCGGTGCCCCAGGCACAGGACCGCTACGTCCACGCGAAGAGCCTGTTCGCGACGAAACGGTTCGCCGACGCGGCGAGCGAGTTCGCCGCGGCGTACCAGCTCGATCCCGACGCGAAGTTCCTGCTGTTCGACGTCGCTCTCGCCCAACGTATGGCTGGTGCATGCAGCGAGGCGATCGCCGCATATCGCGCGTTCCTCGACGCCAATCCTCCCGATCAGTACGCCGCGGCGGCGCACGTCGGGATCGAGCGATGCGAGCACGCGTCTCCGCCTTCGGCACCGGCGCCCGCGCCGGCACTCTCCGCGCCGCCGCCGGTCACGCCCGTGCCCGTGCAGCCCGCGGCCAGCTCCTGGTACCGCGATGGTCTCGGCGACGGCCTCGTGATCGCCGGCGCGGCCGCGACCATCACCGCGGGCGTCCTGTACTTGCTCGCGCGCGGCGCCGCGTCCGAAACATTTTCGGCGACGTCGCTGCCCGACTATCACGACAGTCGCGACGCTGCCAGCACCGATCAGACGGCGAGCTGGATCGCGGTCGGAGCCGGCGCGGCGCTGGTGGCTGCCGGTGTCATCCGTTACGCGGTGCGGCCATCGGGCGCGATCGCGATCGCACCCGTGCGCGGTGGCGCGATGCTCGCGCTCGGAGGGAGCTTCTGATGCGCGCGGCCTTGCTCGTCACGCTCGCGGCGTGCGTCAACCTCGCTGATCAATACAAGTGCACACCCGGCGCCGACACGACGTGCGTCGCCGCCGACGGCACGCAAGGCCAGTGCGAGCCGACCGGCAACTGCGCGTTCCCCGATAACACGTGCGGCGACGGCGGCGCGCGCTACGACGCGACCGCTCAGCCCGGCCGTGCCGGCGTCTGCGAGCTCGCGAGCACCGGTGCGACGATGACCGCGCCGCAGCCGGTCGGCGCGTCGCAACCGCTGCCGTTCGAGATCGCGTTCGGCGCGCCACAGGTGCCGCAGATGCTCGTCGTCGATACCGCCGGGCCGGGTACCGCCGCCGAGGACGTCGCGCTGCATTGGTTCGCCGGAGCGTGTCCGCCCACCGGGCCGGAGCAGCAGGTCCAGCTGCAAGCGTGCATGGCGCCGGGGGCCGTGCGGCTCGTGGTCGGTATTCCGGCGGCAGGTGTCTATTGCATCCTGGCCACCGCCGACGCCGGGCAGATCTCGCTACGCGTGTTTCCGCAGGCCGGCAGCTCGACGCCGGGCTGCTAGCGAGGTCACGGCTCTACTCAACCCCTTTGCTTGCGCTGGCGGTCCGTGAGCGGTACGGCAAGCCATGGCCAAAACGATCATCATCGGCGGATTCGGACCTGGCATTTCCACGGCAGTAGCAGAGAAGTTCGGCGCGGAAGGATTCGCGCTCGCACTCGTCGGGCGAAATCTAGAGCGGGTGACCGTGGGAGCGAAGGCGCTCGCTGCCAAAGGCATTCGTGCAGAAGCATTTCCTGCAGACCTCTCGAAGCCGGAGAACATTCGCGCGATGGTGGCCAACGCCCGCGCCGCGCTCGGCCCGATCTCGGCGTTGCAATGGAGCGCGTATTCCGGTGCAGCCGGCGACCTGACAACCGCAAGCGCCGACGACGTCACGAACGTGCTCGCGGTCGCAGTCGGCGGGTTAACGGCAGCGGTGCAAGCCGTCCTTCCGGACCTCGTCGCCGAGAAGGGAGCGGTGCTCGTCACCAACGGCGGGCTCGGGTTCTTCGATCCAAAGCTCGACGAGGTCGGCGTCGAATGGAACGCGATGGGACTCTCGGTCGCGAACTCCGCCAAACACAAGCTCGTCGCACTGCTCGCGCACAAACTGAAGGCACGGGGCGTCTACGTTGGCGAGATCGTCGTGACTGGCACGGTGAAGGGGACCGCCTTCGACAGCGGTCAAGCGACGATCGATCCGCGCACGGTCGGCGCCAAATTCTGGGAGATGTTTCAAGCGCGTTCGGTCACGTCGACGACGATCTGATCGAGGATGAAATCGAGCTTGACGGTATTTCCGTTATAACGGAAGATCTGATGGCTCGATGACAGAGTTCACGCCGATTCATGCCATCGTCGGCGGTGCGCTGATCGCGCTGTCGCTGTCGATCATGTTGATCGCGAGCGGCCGGATCGCGGGGCTATCCGGCGTGATCGCGGGGGTCGTCCATCCCTTTGGCGACGGCGACCACTGGCGTGCGTGGTTCGTGCTGGGCATGGTGGCCGCCGGCCTCGTGTTCGAGGTTGCTGCTCCTGCGACGTTCGACGCTGGCGGACCAGCGTCGCTGCCGATCGTCGCGCTCGCCGGAGGACTGGTCGGATTCGGCACCCGACTCGGCGGCGGTTGCACCAGCGGGCACGGACTGTGCGGGCTGAGTCGCAGGTCGCTGCGCTCGCTCGTCGCGACGGGCGTGTTCTTCGCCGTCGCCGTTGCCACTGCGACACTCGTCGGCGGGGTGTCGAGATGACGGCGTGGATCGCACTTGTCGCCGGTGCGCTATTCGGCGCGGGCGCGTGCATCTCGGGAATGGTGCGCGCGTCGAAGGTGCTCGGTTTTCTCGATCTCCGCTCGAGCTGGGACCCTAGCCTTGCGCTCGTCATGGTGACCGCGCTCGCCCTGCAGGTGATCGTTTGGCGTGTCGTGGCTCGCATGAGAGCGCCGGTGTTTGGAGGTCGGTTTCCGGGGCCACCCGCGAAGACGATCGATCGATCCCTCGTGGTCGGAGCCGGGCTTTTCGGTCTCGGCTGGGGGCTCGTCGGCTACTGTCCAGGACCTGCGGTCGTGTCGATCGTGTCGGGAGCGCGCGCATCGCTCGTGTTCGTCGCGGCGATGGTCGCCGGGATCTGGCTATGCGATCTGATCAAGCCTCGCCACTGACGTACGCGGCTACCCGATGATCGGCGGCTGTCGAGCGCACGCCGAACGGCGAGCCGTCCGGCCCTGATGTCGGTCCACTGAAGCCCGCGGCTCTCGCCCGCGCGGAGGCCGGCTTCGTCGGCGAGCAGGATCACCACGCGGTACCGCGGTCCTCACACGCCACGAGCAGCTCCTCGACATCCTTCGGATGCGTTAGCTAGCGAGTTCTTGCACCGCGCCGTCCGAGAGCTACGCCGGCAAGACGCACTACTTCTGCTCAATGCGCGGTAGCCGGCTGCTTGGTCAGCTCGCGGGTCAGCGCTGCGATGGCAAGCGGGCTACCGAGCTGCATCGATTCGATCGCGGTGCTCGGCACGAGCACGATCGTCGCGTTCTGCTTCAACCCTTCGTAGAGCATGTTCATCGCGCGCAAGTGCAGCGCGGTCGGATCGTTCGCGTATGCACGCGCGGCCTCGCTGAACTTCTCGGCGATCTGGCGCTCGGAGTCCCCGAGGATCACACGCGCCTGGCGCTCGCGCTCGGCCTGCGCCTGCATCGACATCGCGTCCTGGAGTCCGGCCGGGATGAGCACGTCGCGCACCTCGACCGAGATCACTTCGATGCCCCACGCTTCGGTACGCGCGTCGATGATGTGCTGGAGCTCGGCCGCGATCTTCGCGCGGCCTTCGAGCATCTCGGCGAGCAGCGTCTTGCCGATCACATCGCGCAAAGCGGTCTGCGCGGCCCAGCTGATCGCGCTCTGATAGTCGGCGACCGCGAGTGCGGCCTTCTCGGGGTCGAGCACCCGCCAGAACTGCACGGCGTCGACGTCGACCGGCACGGTGTCGCGCGTGAGCGTCTTCTCCGCGCGGAATGACGACGTGATGACGCGGATGTCGATCACGTACGGAATCGTATCGACGATCGGGATGATGCCGAAGAGCCCCGGTCCACGCAGCGCGCGAAACTTTCCGAGGCGCAGCACGACGGCGCGTTCCCACGCCGAGGCTACGCGTACTGCGCGCTCGGCGATCGCACCGGCGACGATCGATCCGGCGATCGTGGAGACGCTTCCCGTCGTCGCGAGCGTTCCAAAGACCGCGTAGGCGAGGGCGAGGCCGGCCAGCACGATCAGCACGAACAGGAGAGTGGAAAACGAGCTCGTCTTCTGCACGACGGAATGTCGTGCATCCGATGTGCCCTACGACCGGCAGGCGCACCGAGCGGCTCGTCGGACCCAGAGTACGGCCCGTCGGCGCTGGAGAACGGCTCGTCGGCGGCGCGATGGACGCGAGCTAACCGAGCTAGAATCTCGCGGTGTCGCGCCGTAGCGTCGCGATCGCAATCGCGTGCGCTGTCGCCGGCGCATTACAGGCACTCCATTCGCTCGCGTATGGAACCTTCGATCCTCTGGGCGTTGGCTACGCGATCGCGACGATGGCGTTCGAGCTGGTCGTGCTTTCTGCGCTCTACGACCGCAATCGTTCCCTGGTCGCGATCAGCGCCGTTGCACTGGTACTCAGCGTCGCGATCGCGTTCGCTGAGGTTGCCCTTGCCGCAAAGCCGCTGCCGCCACGCGTTGTCGCGCAAATCGGCCTGTACGACGGTGTACTCGCCGTCGGGTTATGGGCGCTGGCGGTGGCCATGCCCGAGACTCGGGCCCGCGCTGCCGAGCTGGATCGCCTACGTGCGACCGCCGAGCTCGCAACGCTACGCGCCCACGTGCAACCGCACTTCTTGCTGAACACGCTCAACACGATCGCAGCCCTGACTGCAGAGGCTCCGTCGGAAGCACGCGAGCTGATCGCGGCGCTTGGCGAT
>Ga0268266_10001374_pt1 | contig 29323 bp, 24 predicted proteins | sample KBSS13metaG_FD_190356 | JGI IMG/M metagenome (GOLD analysis project Ga0268266, IMG submission 190356) | Switchgrass rhizosphere microbial communities from Kellogg Biological Station, Michigan, USA - KBS S1-3 metaG (SPAdes) (version 2) | ecosystem: Host-associated > Plants > Roots > Rhizosphere... | reverse complement strand
GGTGCCGGGAGCGGTTGGTGCCGGGAGCGGTTGGTGCCGGGAGCGGTTGGTGCCGGGGCCGTTGCCGCCGGCGGTTGTTAGCGCTGCGGCTCCGGCGGTGGTTGTGGGGTGATCGGTGCCGGTGCGGGTTGGGCGGGCGCGCCGTTTTGCTCCATCACCTGCGGTTGGTCGGGGGCCTTGATCGACGGGATCGTCGCAGCTGAAACGGCCAGCCACTTGTTGATTTCAGTGACATCGTTGGTCGACAGGTTGCCCGCGGCCAGCCGAAGTTGAATTACGCTGATGATGTAGTCGTAACGGCTCACCGCGTAGTCGGTTTGTGCCTGCACCAGCGTGCGCCGCGAATTGAGCACATCCACGGCCGTTCGCGTTCCAACTTCATAACCGGCTTCAGTCGCCTTCAACGCAGTCTGACTCGACTCCAACGCCTGTCGCAGCGCCTGCACCCGGGCGATACCGCTGATCACTCCCAGGTAGGCATCACGCGCCAAACGCTCGGTGGCACGCGACGATTGCACCACTCCTTCCTTGGCGGCAATCCACTGATACTGCGCCTGTCGCACCTTCGACTGCGTCAGCCCGCCGCTGAACAGCGGCACTGTGATCTGCAGCGTGTACTGCCGATCGTTGATGGTGTTGCTCAGGCTGAATGGGCTGCCTGAAACAGCCTCGTCACCATCAACCTGTGTTCGCGACTTGCTCGCGAGCAAATCCAACGTCGGCAGATGTCCGCCAAAGGCAATCCTGACATTCTCCCGCGCAATATCCGCCTGCAGGCGATTGGAAAGCAGCGAGACGTTCTGATCGAGGGACACGGTGACCCATCGATCCTCATCCGCCGGCTGCGGCGTGCTCAGCGGCATATCATCGCCGGGCTTGTTCAGCGAATCGTATGTCTGCCCGGTGATCTCACTCAATTGATCACCGGCAGTGGCCAGTGTCCGTTTGCCGGCGATGACCGCCGCCGCCGCCGTGTCCCGCGCCGCCTTGGCCTCCTGGACGTCGGTGATGGCAATCAGGCCGACTTCGAATCGCTTGTTCGCCTGGTCCAACTGGCGGGAAATGGCTTCCAGGGAGGCCTGGTTCGCGTCCAGCCCGTCGAGCGCCGACAGCACATTGAAATACGCTTGTGCGACACGAAGGATCAGATTCTGCTGGGCGGCCTGGTAGGTCGCCTCGGCCTGCGCGACCTCCTTTCCGGCCTGCTTCACGGACATCCAATTCGACCAGGAGAACAGGTTCTCCCGCAGGTTCAGGCCCCATCCCTTGCTGATGGTATTGATGGAGTACGGAACGGCCGCGGTGGAATTGTCTATGGGCTGGGTCGGACCGGTCGGCGTGCCGCTTCCCTGCCCGATGGCGCCTTCCGCCTCGCTACCGTCCTGTTTGTCCTGGGTTCGGGAGAGCGTTCCCGAAATCTGCGGTAACAGGGCCGACCACGCCTGGGGGCGCGCCTCGCGGGAGGCCAGCCGATTGGCATCGGCCTGTCGGATCTGGGGGTCGTTCTTCAGTGCATCCTGATAAACCCCTACCAAGTCCTTTGCGCTCGCCGCGCTCATGGATGCAAGCGCAACGAGCAGGTAGGCGACAGAGCCCTTCATCAGAACGTGAACTCCTGCGGGCGTCGTGCGTTGATCAGAGGGTCGACGACCGTTTCGAACAGGCTTTCCGAGGTCCAGGCGTCCTCGGCGGTACGGCGGATCAGCCGTGCGGTCATGACCGGGGCTTCTCCAACGATGATGAACAGCCGTCCCCCGATTTCGAGCTGGCGCTGGAATCGATCGTCCGCAATGGGCAGGGAGCCGGTCACGGCGATGGCACCATAGCGCTTGGCGGGCCCGGTCGTCGTTGCCAGGGCGTCAGCCGTGACGACTTGCGTGTTACCGATGCTGAGGGTGGCCAGGTTGCTCTTGGCCGCCTCCGCCAATTCCGGAAAAACTTCGATGGATTCGACATGAGCGCTGACGGCCGCCAGGCAGGCGGTGATAAATCCCGATCCGGCCCCGATCTCGAGCACACGCTCGGTGCCGGTGAGCTCCAGCGCCTGCAGGAGCCTGCCCACAACACTCGGCCGCAGCATGTGTTGGCCCTTCGGCAGCGGGATCTCGAGGTCCATGTAGGCCTTGTACCGCTGGTCCGCCGGCGCGAAATGATCGCGGGGGATCTTGCGGAAGATTCCCAGCACGCGCTCATCGAGCACGTCCCACGCGCGCACTTGCTGCTCAATCATCTGTTCGCGGGCGTCGGCGATCTGCATCTGGCACTCCAATTAGACTTAATACTGATCAATGAAAGCGCGGGCAAAGTTAAGGGTTTTGCCGAGTCCTGCCAAGCGTCGGTGCGATGGGCACCGAACTTGGAGCGACAGGCCGTTTGGCGGGCGGTCCGCGAATGTAAGCGATCTCGCGCCGAAGGCGCGGAAAAGACAGGTCGCGCCGTTTGGCGCGCAACAGACCGATATATAGTGAAATCGGGCCGGGGATACGGCTAAGTTGCTATATGCTGCACCTGTACGTATCCCCGGCATCAAACCAAATGAAAAGGACCGGGTGAGCGCACACCCCATTTGTTGAGGCGCGGAAGAACAGTAGATGTCGATCGTCGGGCTTTTGTGCCTTCTCTTTGCGCTCGTGGCGAGCCTTCTGCTCGTGCTCTACTGGGTGCAGAGACGCGAGATTCGCAGCGTCGAGCAGCTATCCCAGCAGGTGCAGAAGATAGCGATCGGCGGGCGTCTGGATGCGCGCGTGGATGTGCAGAGCGCCCAACCCGAGATCTCCGTTCTCACCACTTCCATCAATCACCTGTTGACGCGTGTCGGGGCCACCAACGACAGTGAAACCGCGCGCGCCATGCCGAAACTGTTTGCCGAGCTGGGCGACCGCATTCACGAGGCCGTGATCGTCCATCGCGAAGCCATCCTGTACGCCAACCGGCAGTTTGCGACCTTTGTCGGAGTTGATCGCATCGACCTCCTGGGGCGCCGGCTCAGTGACCTGGTCCCACCCGAATATGCCGACCTCGTGCACGAAAACCTGCGGCGTCGTTTCACCGGCGAGGCGGCTCCCGAGCGCTTCGAAATCGACATGGTCGGCATGCAGGGCCAGGTGAGCCGGCTGGAGATCACCACTGCGATTGTTGACTACGAGAACGCGCCGGCCCTGCTCATCACCGGTGTTGAAATCATTCCGACACAGACGGTGCAGCAGCTGCGTTTGCCGGCGGAGTTGCTGGATCCTCCCGACACAAAGCCCGGCGTGCATTCGCTGGCGTTGGAATCGCTGGCCGAGGCGGTCATCACGACCGATGCGGCCGGGCTCATAACCTACATCAATCCGGCGGCTGAGCGTCTCACGGGCAGTCTGTCCGCGGCCGCCGTCGGCAAGAGTCTCGAGGACATCGTCGGCTTCGTCGATGAGACGGACCGGCGGCTGTTGTCCGATCCGGTGCGGCAGGCGCTGACCAGCGGCGCGCCGGTGAATTTGAGCCGCCGCGCGATGTTGTTGTCGCGGACGAACGGTAGCGAGCGCTCCATCGAGCTGTCGGCCTCGCCGATCCGCGACGATGCGAAAGAGTTGGTCGGCGCCGTCGTTCTGCTGCACGACGTAACCGAGTTGCGCGGCCTGGCGCGCCAGATGTCGTACCAGGCGACGCACGATGCGCTCACCGGGCTGGTGAACCGCCGCGAATTCGAGAGCCGCCTGGAAGAGTCCATTGAAAGCGGCCACCGCGGCGACGGCCAGCATGTGTTGTGTTATCTCGATCTCGACCGCTTCAAGGTGGTGAATGACACCAGCGGGCATCTCGCCGGCGACAGCATGTTGCGGGAAGTGGCGAAGGTGTTGCGCGATGCGGTGCGTGACAGCGATACCGTTGCGCGCCTGGGCGGCGATGAGTTCGGGATGCTGTTGATCGGCTGTCCGCTCGAGAAGGCGCGGCAGATTGCGGATGATGTGTGCCGGGCGGTCGGTGACTACCGGTTTGTCTGGAAGGACAAGATTTTCAATATCGGCGTCTCGATCGGGCTGGTCGAGATTTCGCGCGAGAGCGGTACGCTCGAAGAGTTGTTGGCGGCTGCCGATTCGGCCTGTTATGTGGCCAAGAAGCAGGGCTCGGGCCGCGTGGCCGTCTATTCGGCCCGCGATGAGGCGCTCGCGCGCCACACCGGCGAGATCCAGTGGCTGCAGAAATTGCAGAGTGCGCTGAAGGAAAATCGCTTCCAGTTGTATCACCAGCCCATCGTTCCGGCGTACGGAACGGATGGCGGCGGTCCTGCGATGGAGGTTTTCGTGCGTCTGCAGGACGAGGCCGGGCACGAAGTGCCGCCTTCCGAGTTTGTCCGTGCGGCGGAACGTTACCGCCTGATGAGCCTGGTCGATCGTTGGGTGGTGCAAACGACCCTGGCGGCCCTGGGCCGCGGAGCGATCCCGATCCCGGCCAACCGCAGTGTCGCCATCAACGTGTCAGGTCAGACGCTCGGCGATGTCCAGTTCCTCGAGTTTGTTGTGGAGTGCCTGGACAGCACGGGCGTCACGCCTTCGCAGGTGTGTTTCGAGATTACGGAAACTGCGGTGGTGGCCAACTTGGACCATGCCCGGCGGTTTGTCGGCGTCCTGCACGGGATGGGCTGCCAGTTCGCCCTGGATGATTTCGGCTCGGGCGTGGGCTCGTTCTCGAACCTGAAGAATCTGCCCATGGACTACCTGAAGATCGACGGCTCGTTCATGCGCAACCTGGCGCGCGACTCGGTCAACCAGGCTATGGTCACGGCTATGATCAAGCTCGCTCGGACCTTGAATTTCAAGGTGATTGCCGAGCAGGTGGAGGACGAGGCGGGACTGGAGGCGGCGCGCCGGATGGGGGTCGACTATATCCAGGGCTACGTGGTCGGCAGACCGCAATTGTTGTCGATGGCCGCCTGAGGTTGGCTGGCCGGTGAGCCGCGATTGTCGGCGGCGGCTGGTCGGCACTGGCCAGGGGGCGAAAGCCGTTCATTAGCCTTCTGGCGCGGGATCAAGGGGCGTGGTAAGAAGGGCGCCCGTCCTAACACCAACGACTAACGGACGCGCCCTTATGCAACTTGCACGACTGTGGCGTGAGCACCTGGCCGCCGGTTGCCCGACCGAGGTGGCTGGAGTCGAGATTGCGGGCAGCGATGCCCGGTCCCTGGACGCCGAGATCACCGCCTGCGCCAGTGCCCTGATCTGCAGGAAGATGACTGTTGATGGCCGCATGGAGCGGCGGCTCACCGAAATCCGGACCGCGTTGACTGAAAAGCTGGGTGATCCTGACAACGGCGAGCCGGCGGTCGCCGCGTATTACGCGAGGCTGAACGAGCTGGTGAGCGCGGTATTGGTGGAGTCGCATTCGGGGCAGGCGTAGTAGTACATTGCTGCGACACCGCACGTCGAACGGCTATGTAACTTAACGCCGTTGCTTGGATCGAGTGCGCGCCACGCACATTTCTTGCTACGAGGCCGAGTTCGGGTGTTGAGAGGGCCGGGAATGATCGAAGACATGCCTCATGCGGAGGTGCCGTTGAAGGTGCTGGTCGTGGACGACCAGGCCGACTCTGCGGATGCCGTTGCGTTCATGTTGAGCCTGATGGGGCACGACGTGCATACGGCCTATGGCCCTCGTGAGGCGATTGAGATGTTCAGGGAGGTCCAGCCCAGCGTGGTCTTCATGGACATCAGCATGCCGGAGCTCAGTGGTCTGGAGGCAGCCGCCCGCATCCGTTCCCTGCCCGAGGGGACCTCGACGACGATCATTGCGCTGACGGGGTTGGGGCACGAGCAGGACCGGCGCCGGTCACGGGAGGCCAGTATCGATCACCACCTGGTGAAGCCGGCGTCGCCGGCTGTGTTGCATCGACTGTTGAGTGGGATTCAACCCATAACGCCGGCCGCCTAACCGCCCGGTGATTGTCCCGACTGCGACTGGCCACACACCGACGCCGGCGCCTGAACGGCTGCGGCCTTATCGGCGATTGTCCCTGACTGCGGAGGCGCGCGCACCGACGGCAGTTGCGCCGCGTGCGCGCTAGGCAGGGCGGGGCCACGTGGCGCCCGCCCCGTGCGGGCTGTTAGATGATCGAGACCAGCAGCAGCGCCACGATGTTGATGATCTTGATCAGCGGGTTGATGGCCGGGCCGGCTGTGTCCTTGTAGGGATCGCCAACCGTATCGCCCGTCACCGCGGCCTTGTGCGCATCCGAGCCCTTGCCGCCGAAGTTGCCTTCCTCGATGTACTTCTTCGCGTTGTCCCATGCACCGCCGCCGGTGGTCATGGAAATCGCGACAAACAACCCGGTGACGATCGTGCCGATTAGGACGCCGCCCAACGCTCTCACGCCGGCGTCTTCGCCCATCAGGAACTTCACCACGTACACGACCACGATCGGAACGAGGATCGGCAGCAGCGAAGGAATGATCATCTCGCGGATCGCCGCGCGGGTCAGAAGGTCGACCGCGCGCGAGTAGTCGGGCTTGGCGGTGCCTTCCATGATTCCCTTGATCTCGCGGAACTGGCGCCGAACCTCGTTGACTACCGAGCCGGCGGCGCGACCCACGGCCTCCATGGCCATCGCACCGAACAGGTAGGGAACCAACCCGCCGATGAACAGGCCGATGACCACCGCCGGGTCGAACAGCGAGAACATCTCACCTGTGTGTCTGCCCGCAGACTCCAGGTTGTGTGTGTAGTCGGCAAACAGGACGAGGGCGGCGAGACCGGCGGAGCCGATGGCATAGCCCTTCGTTACGGCCTTGGTGGTGTTGCCCACCGCATCGAGCGGGTCGGTGATGTCACGAACAGCCTTCGGCAGACCGGACATTTCCGCGATGCCGCCCGCGTTGTCGGTGATGGGGCCGTAGGCATCCAATGCCACGATCATGCCGGTCATGGACAACATGGACGTGGCGGCGATGGCGATGCCATACAGTCCCATGCCCGTGTGGAAGGATTCACCGAGTTGGTATGAGCCGTAGATTGCGAAGCACACGGCGATGACGGGCAGGGCTGTTGACTTCATGGACACGCCCAGGCCCGCGATGATGTTGGTTGCGTGTCCCGTCTGAGACGCGCTTGCCACGCGCTGCACCGGTGAGTATTCGGTAGCGGTGTAGTACTCGGTGATGATGATCAGCGCGGCGGTCAGCGCGAGGCCTACCAATGCACACCCATACAGTGAGTTGACGTTGCCGGAGCCGGCCATCAACTGTTTGGTGATGAAGTAGAACGCCACCGCGGACACGATGCCGGAAACGATCACGCCCTTGTACAGGGCGTTCATGATCTTGCCGCCTTCCTTCGCGGATACGAAGAAGGTGCCGAGGATCGACGCAACAATGGAGGCAGCGCCCAGCGCCAGCGGATAGATCAGAGCATTGGACTTGGTGGCCGCATCGGCTGCAAACAGCAGCCCGCCGAGCAACATGGTCGCAACCAGTGTGACGGCGTAGGTTTCGAACAAGTCGGCCGCCATGCCGGCGCAGTCACCCACGTTGTCGCCCACGTTATCGGCGATGACGGCGGGGTTGCGTGGATCGTCCTCCGGAATCCCTGCTTCGACCTTGCCGACGAGGTCGGCGCCAACGTCCGCGCCCTTTGTGAAGATTCCGCCGCCGAGACGCGCGAAGATGGAGATCAACGAGCCGCCGAAGGCCAGGCCGACCAGCGCGTGCAGCGCACCGTCTTCACCGATCGAACCGCGTAGGACAGCGAAATAACCTGCGACGCCGATCAGGCCGAGACCTACGACCAGCATTCCGGTAATCGCACCGCCGCGGAAGGCAACACTCAGTGCCGCATTCAACCCTTTGGTGGCGGCTTGCGCCGTGCGTACATTCGCCCGGACGGAGATGTTCATTCCGATGTAACCGGTGAGACCCGACAGGATCGCGCCAACTGCGAAGCCGCCGGCGGTGGCCCAGCCGATTGCTACACCGAGGGCAATGAAGAGAACGATTCCGACAATGAAGATCGTCGTGTATTGACGATTGAGGTAAGCCTTGGCGCCCGCTTGAATCGCTGCAGCGATTTCCTGCATGCGGGCATTGCCCGCCGGCAGACGCAAGATGGACATCATCGAGAACACGCCGTACAGGACGGCTAAAACACCAGCAGCGATTGCAACCCACAGCCAAGAAGCAGCATCGATCACAGGCTTCCTCCCCCAAAACAACGAGTTGTAGTTCGGCAGGGCCGGTTTGACAGTTCTTAAACGACCCGCCAAAAAATGCGCGGGGCACTGTAGCACAACCTCATACGAGGCCCGCTAGAGCGATTGTTCTCGAGACTTTAGACCTTGAAGTCCGTTTTGAGCTTGCGCTTGACGGCGACCCCTTTGATCCGTACGTAATCCGGCAGGCCGTCCTTGTACGGCGGGTAGGCTTCGCCGCCGATGAGCGGCTCGAGGTACCGGCGGCAGGCGTCAGTGATGCCGAACCCGTCTGCGGTGATGTACTCGGGCGGCAATTTCTTTTCCTTGTTGGCCACCTCGCCGAGGGCAATGTGACCGATCGTCCACTTGTAGGGCTTTGATGCCTTGCGAACGATTGTCGGCATCACGGAGTTGACGCCTTTGACAGCAAGCTCAACAGCGGCCTTGCCGACCGCGTAGGCCTGGTCGACGTCCACCTGCGAGGCAATGTGCCGCGCCGCACGCTGCAAGTAGTCAGCCACCGCCCAGTGGTACTTGTAGCCATGTGCCTCGCGGACCATGTTTGCAACGAGTGGGCCGACGCCGCCGAGTTGTGTGTGCCCGAATGCGTCCTTCGTACCGGCATCGGCGAGGAACTTGCCGTCAGCGGTCGCAGAACCCTCGGAAACGACGATTACACAGAAGCCGTAGTCGGTGACGCATTGCTTCACCTTGTCGAGGAACTTCTCCTTCTCGAAGGGCACCTCGGGGAACAGGATGATGTGCGGCGGCTCGCCCGGCTTGCGGCCGGCCAGCCCGCCTGCTGCGGCAATCCAGCCGGCATGCCGACCCATCACCTCGAGCACGAACACCTTGGTTGAGGTACGCGCCATCGAGGCGACATCGAGCCCGGCTTCACGGGTGGAGACGGCGATGTACTTCGCTACCGAGCCGAATCCGGGACAGCAGTCGGTGTGGGGAAGGTCGTTGTCGACCGTTTTTGGAACACCGATACAGGTGATCGGATAGCCCAGGGACTCGCCGATCTGCGAGACCTTGTGGGCGGTGTCCATGGAGTCGTTGCCGCCGTTGTAGAAGAAATATCCAATGTCATGCGCCTTGAACACTTCGATCAGGCGCTCGTACTCGGCCTTGTTCTGCTCCAGGCCCTTGAGCTTGAAGCGGGCCGAGCCGAAGGCCCCTGCGGGGGTGTAGCGCAGGCCTTTCAGGACCGCCGGGCTCTCTTTGTAGACGTCGATCAGGTCCTCGGTCAGCGCGCCGATGATGCCGTGCCGCCCCACATAGAGCTTGCCGATCTGGCGGGGGTGCTTTTTTGCGGTGTCGATGACGCCGGCCGCCGAGGCATTGATGACGGCGGAGACACCACCTGACTGGGCATAAAACGCGTTTCTGGGGGCGGTTTTTTTCTTGGCCATGTTTGACAGTTGCGCGGTGATGGAGGGATTGACACAAGGATAGCGCTTCGAGCGGGCCTCGGGGCGGGACGGTGCGTTTGACCTTGCCTGGAACGGCCGGTAACGTGGCGGGCCTTTCTGTCGACACGAACTTCATAAATTACATCATGCGCATCGTTCTGTTGGGGGCGCCCGGATCGGGCAAGGGAACGCAGTCTCAGCGTCTGGTGAAGGAGCACGGAATTCCGCAGATCTCCACTGGAGACCTGCTGCGTGCAGCCGTCGCCAATGGCACGCCGTTGGGCGTGCGTGCGAAGGAGGCGATGGATGCCGGCAAGCTCGTTGAAGACGAGATCGTGCTCGGCATGATCCGCGAGCGGCTGGCGGAGCCGGATGTTGCGAACGGGTTCATTCTGGACGGTTTTCCGCGCAACCTGTTGCAGGCTGACGCGCTGGATGCGTTGCTGACGGAGTTGGGTCAGCCGTTGGATGCTGTTGTCCAGATGGACGTGGATTACGCCGAGCTGATGCGGCGCATTTCAGGGCGCAGGAGCTGCGCTGATTGCGGGGCCGTGTTCAATGTGTTGACTACGCCCGCTGCGCAGATTGAGCACGACAAGTGCCCGAAGACGGGCGAGCCGCACAAGTTGATTCAGCGGCCGGACGACACTGAGGAGACCGTTGCCAGGCGGTTGAAGGTGTATGAAGAGAAGACTCGGCCGTTGATTGACTATTACGAGCAGAAGGGGATTCTGCAGACGATTGACGCCGAGGGTGACGTTGAGGATGTTACGGAGCGGTTGGAGGAGGCGTTGAAGTCGGCTGCTTCCGCAGAGCAGGAGGCCGCGCCCGCGAAGCGGGCCGCCAAGAAGGCGCCTGCCAAGAAGACGACCACCGCGAAGAAGGCACCGGCCAAGAAGACCGCTGCCACGAAGGCGCCGGCCAAAGAGCCGCCAGCGAAGGCTGTCGCGAAAAAATCGCCGGCCAAGTCCGCCGCCGCCGAGAAGGCCGCCGCGAAGAAGGCCGCTGGCAAGAAGGCGCCCGCGAAGAAAGCCGCCGGCAAAGCCGCTGCCAAGGGCGCTCGCCGTCGCACCGCTGTAGCGAAGGCAGGCCGCAAAGCCAAGAAGGCCCCAGCGCGTCGCGCACCCGCAAAGAAGAAGTCAGTCGCCAAGAAGGCGAAGAAGCGCGCTCGTTAGTTGATTGGCGGCGGCTCGCCGCCGCGGAGGGCTGCGCCGCGCGTTCGCGCGGCTCGCAAAAATACCGGCGGGGTTGCCCGGTTCGTGCCAACGGCGGGGGCCGCGCAAGGCGAGCGGCGGGGGCTGCGCAAGGCGAGCGGCGGGGCCGCGTTAGTCGCCTTGCAGCTCTCGTACGTTGACCTGCGAGTCGTACAACTGCAGGTCGGCGGCGTTGGATTTGTTATTGGAGTGTTGGGCGCGGGGTGCCACGCGCGGTAACACAACGGTGAATGTTGAGCCCCGGTTGGGGCCTTCACTGGTGGCCGTCACGCTGCCGCCGTGCAACTCAACCAACCGCTTGGCCAACGCCAACCCCAACCCGAGGCCGGAAAAGCGCTGTTCGGGCGAGGTGTCGGCGCGCCAGAAGCGGTCGAACACAAACGGTAACATCTCGCTGGCGATGCCCGTGCCGGTGTCGGTAACCGAGATCTCGCAGTCCGAGCCTTCGGACCGCAAGGTCACCAACGCGAGCCCGCCGCGGGGCGTGAACTTGATGGCGTTGCTCACCAGGTGCCAGATGACCTGTTGCAGTCGATGCGGATCGCCGAACACGAGGCAGTCGGGCTTGGAGAATTCCTTGCGCAACTGCACGCCCTTGGCCTTGGCCATGGGTTGCAGAATGTCCAGTGCCGCCTCCACGATCTCGCAGATGTCGGTTTCTTCGGGATCGACGCGGATCTTGCCGCTGGTGACGGCGCTCAGGTCCAGGAGGTCATCCACCAGATGGGCGAGATGGCGTGCATTGCGGGAAATGGTCTGGCCGGCCGATTGTGTCTCGGAGGCATCCAGACGCCCGAGCTCCATCAGTCGCGACCACCCCAGAATGGAGTTGAGCGGGGGCCGCAGCTCGTGCCCCAGCGCTTCAATAAACTCGTCCTTCAGCCGGCCCGCGCGCTCGGCCTCGAGGCGCGCGGCGCGCTCGAAATCGAGCAAAGCCTGCAGCTCATCGAGGGAGTCTTTCATGGGAGGGACGGTAGTCACTTCAGTACTTTCCGACGCACTTTAACATTGATTAGTTCACAGCGCGGCCAGCATCCGATTGCCGACAACCTCGCGACGCCAACCGCGCAGCACTCCAACGTCGCGGCGGCCGTCCACCAGAAGCTCTAGATCGCGCCGCGTCGCCAACACCTCCGGACTCAGTCCGAGGTCGGCCGCGAGCGTCTGATTGAGTGCGCCGAGCTTTTTCACCAAGGCCGTTTTGGCCGGATCGGGTCGCGTACGCGCGTTGAGTGGCGGAGGCGGCTCGGGCACGGCTGCCGCACGGATGCAGTTTAGAATTTCGGCACCGCAATGTTTCAGCACGCCCGGGGGGAATTCCGGAATCGCGGCGATGGCTTCGACGGAGCGCGGTACCTGCATGACGATGTCGCGGAGCGCTGCATCATCGAGAATCCAGCCTCTTGGCCGATTGCGCTCAATGGCGCGGCGTTCACGCCATGCAGCAAGTAGTTGCGCGAGGCGTTCGCGTGCGGGGTCTAACGACCTCAACCCTTTCACCCGCAACCAAGCCTCATCCGGATCTGTAGAAATGTTGCGCGTGTCCTCGAGCGCGAGCAGCTCTTCAGTCAACCATCCGAGGCGTCCGCTACGCTCGAGCTGCTCCTCGAGTTGAGCCTTGAGCGGTAGCAGATACCGAACGTCGTCCAAGGCGTATTCAATCTGCTCTGGTGACAGAGGTCGGCGTGACCAGTCGGTCCGCGTGTGCGATTTTGGAAGCTCTTTTCCCAGCAAACGGCGTACGAGCTCCCCGTACCCAATCTGAGCCGGCAACCCTGTTAGAGCCGCTGCAATTTGCGTATCGAACACCGGGCGCACGAGGCCGGCGATCGGAAACAGCACCTCCACATCCTGCCGCGACGCGTGCATGACTTTCGTGATCGCGGGCGAGGTCAGCATCCCCGCAAGCGGCGCAAGATCGGGAATCGCGAGTGGATCAACGCACCAGGCGTCGCTGCGCGACGACAGTTGCACCAGGCACAGCTCGGCTCGATAGGTCCGCTCCCGCAGGAACTCCGTGTCGAGGCCCACCAGATCACACGATTGCAGCTCGGCGGCGAGCTCGGCGAGGGCAGGGGATGTCGTGGCTATGGTTTGCAACGGTGAAAGGTCACTCGGCTCATGGGGCTGTACAATCCGGCGCTGCACATTATGCGAGTCAGGCGCCGGTATACAAAGTAATGAACGAGTCAAGAAGGGTGAGCCGGCGATGATTGAGCTGCTCCGGCTGTTCATCGACATCGCCCTGATGCGCAAAAGTCCCGAGGACCTGCCCGCCTCGCCGCTGGTGCTCGTACTCACGATCGTCGGTTTCTTCGGGGTCCAACTGGTTGTCGGTACAGTTCTGCCGCCGGTGGCGGGCCACTGGATCAATAACCTCGTCCTGGAGGTCGTATTTACGTTCGTCTGGTATGCGGCGCTGCTGTATGCAGTCAGGAAGCCCGAGCGCTTCCTGCAGACGAGCACCGCGGTGTTCGGCTACCAGATCGTGCTTTCGCCCGTGTTGATTACGGCACTGTGGCTGCAACGCCGGTTCGAGCAGGACTCGATCGGGGCATTCGGGGTGACGATGCTCAGCCTGGCGCTGCTCATCTGGGTCATCGCCGCCAACAGCCACATCGTGAAGGCGGCCCTCGAGTGGACAATGGCCCCCAGTGTTGCCCTCGTGATCCTGCAAAACCTCGCCGGTGAGCTGCTGGTGCTCACCTTCTTCCACTCTTAACTGTGTAGCCACTTACGATGCACGTTCACATCCTCGGAATCTGCGGCACTTTCATGGGCGGTATTGCCGCCATCGCCCGCGCGGCCGGTCACCGGGTGACCGGCTCCGACAAAAATGTCTATCCGCCCATGAGCACCCAGCTCGAGGCCATGGGTATCAACATTGTGCAGGGCTTCGAGGCGTCCCAATTGGACCCGGCGCCCGATGTTGTAGTCGTCGGCAACGTCATGACCCGCGGCCAGCCGGTCATCGAGGCTTTGCTGGAGTTGGGCATCCCCTATGCGTCCGGTCCCGAGTGGCTGTCCCGCGAGGTGCTCGCCGATCGCTGGGTACTTGCGGTGGCGGGTACCCACGGCAAGACAACAACGACGTCCCTGCTGACTTGGATCCTGGAGAAGGCGGGCCTCGCGCCCGGCTTCCTGATCGGGGGCGTGCCGTCCAACTTCGACACCAGCGCCCGTCTGGGCGACAACCCGTTTTTCGTGATCGAGGCGGACGAATACGACACCGCCTTCTTCGATAAGCGCGCGAAGTTCGTCCACTACCGGCCGCGCACGGCCATTCTCAACAACCTGGAGTATGACCACGCGGATATCTATCCGGATGTTCAGTCCATCCAACGACAGTTCCATCACCTCGTGCGAATCGTACCGGGAAGTGGCCGCATCATCTGGAACGCCTCGGATGCGCGTCTGGAGGAGACGCTGAAAATGGGGTGCTGGACACCGTGCGAGGGCTTCGCTCGATCGAACGTCGGTGCGCCGGATGCTCTTTGGACGGCTCGTCCAACAGGAAACTCGGACGACTTCTCGCAGTTCGAGGTACTGGAGGACGGAAAGCCGCGCGGTACGGTTGAGTGGGGGATGATTGGTGCCCACAACATGGAGAATGCGCTCGCGGCCATCGCGGCGGCTCGTCATGCCGGTGTCACCGTCCAACACTCCATCGAGGCGTTGGGGTCATTCAAGGGCATAGCCCGTCGAATGCAGCTGCGGGGTGAGGTGAATGGGGTCAAGGTGTACGACGATTTTGCCCATCACCCGACCGCGATCGCGACCACAGTGGACGGCCTGCGCCGGCGGGTTGGCAATGCTCGTATCATCGCCGTGCTCGAGCCCCGCTCGAATACCATGAAAATGGGTGTGCACCAGAAAACCTTGGGACCGTCATTGCTCGGAGCGGATGAGGTCTGGTTGTTCACGCCGCCGGACCTGGGTTGGGATGCGAGCCCCATCGTCGCCTCACTCGGGGCGAAGGGCCATTCGAGTCACGATATCGGCGCGTTGGCCACCGCGCTTGCGAAGTCCGCCCGCGCCGGTGATCACATCCTGATCATGAGCAACGGCGGCTTCGGTGGCTTGCACGGCAAGGTGCTGACGCAGCTGGAGGCTTCAAAGCCCGCCCAATGATTCCGCTGTTTCCACTCAATACCGTGTTGTTTCCGCATGGGCCGCTGCCATTGCGGATCTTCGAGACCCGGTATGTGGACATGGTGAAGTACTGCATGCGGGAGCAGTCGCCCTTTGGGGTGGTGCTGATCCGGGCCGGGTCGGAAGTGGGGACGGGCGCCGTCGGCGAGACGAGCGCGGTCGGGACGACGGCTCGGATCATCGACTTCAACCCGTTACCCGACGGATTGCTGGGGATCACCTGTCAGGGCGAACGGAAATTCTCAGTGTTGAAGCACTGGCAGCAGGAGGACGGTCTGCACCTGGCGGAGGTGGAGTTCGTCGATCCGGAAGAGTCGGTGGATCTGCCCCTCGAGTACGACCATCTGGGCGAATTGCTCCGCAAGGTATTGCCGGAGTTGGGTGAGTTGTATGCCAACGTCCCCAAGTACTTCTCGAATGCCTCGTGGGTGGGCTGCCGGCTGGCTGAAATCCTGCCGATTGCTCTGTCGGAGAAACAATACTGCCTGGAGCTCGATGATCCCATCGCGCGCCTGGCGAGGCTGAGCCCGTTGATTCGCAAGGCGGAAGAATGAATGAAGTCGCGCGCCGCGATTTTCTGCGGCTGACCGTTGCATCACTGGCGGTGCCGGGCGCCCTGGCGAGGTCGGGGACAGCGCCGGCTGCCGCTGCCAACGCACCCGGGCATTGGGCGGATGCCATCATTGTGAATGCCCTCGGCGGGCTGGAGGATCCGAATCCCGAGCCCTCGGACGAGCGGGTGATGCGCGAAGCCCACGCATCGGGCCTGACTGCAGTCAACCTGACACTGGGTTATGTGTTCGGTGACGGGGACCCGTTCGAGACCACCGTGCGGGACATCGCGAAGACCGACTCCCAGGTGCGCGCCGACGGCAAGAACCTGCTGAAAGTCTGGACGGCCGGGGACATCCTACGCGCCAAGACCGAAGGCAAGATCGGCCTCATCTACGGGTTCCAGAACGCCACCATGTTGGGTAACGATGCGTCCCGCGTGGAGGTTTTCGCGGGACTGGGTGTCCGCGTCATTCAATTGACGTACAACGGCGCCAACCCGCTCGGCGACGGCTCCATGGTTCCGGAGAACCGCGGCCTGACGCCCTTCGGCCACGAAGTCGTGGAGAAGTTGAATGACAACCGGATCATGGTCGACCTCTCCCACAGCGGTCAGCGCATCTGCCTGGATGCCGCACGCGCTTCCAAACAGCCGATCTCCATCAATCACACCGGCTGCCGCGCTCTCGTCGATGTCCCGCGTAACAAGACGGACGAGGAGCTGCGCCTCGTGGCTTCGAAGGGGGGATTCATCGGTATCTATTTCATGCCGTTTCTCAGCAAGACCAGCCATGCAACGGCTGATGATGTCGTTGCGCACATCGACCATGCGGTGAACGTCTGTGGCGAGGATGCTGTTGGGATTGGTACCGATGGTTCGGTGACGGCCATTGACGATCTGAAGGGTTACATGGAGGTATTGGCAAAGGAGCACGAGGGGCGTGTCAAAGCAGGCATCAGCGCTCCCGGTGAGGGGCCGGACACCGTGCCGTTCGTAGTGAATCTGCGAGGCGTCAACCAGTTCTATGAGCTGGCGGATCGCCTGCAGAAGAAGGGCTACTCCGCCGCTCGCGTGGAAAAGATTCTCGGACGCAACTTTGTGCGCTACGCGCGGGATATCTGGGGCGGGTAAATAAACCGCAGCAGAACGAAGCCCATCAACACCGTCCAGGCAAAGACCGCCCAGCCGATGAAACCGTCGAACTGACTCAGCAGAAAGCTGAGCGGCTGGTCGCGGACGGGCTTGGTCAGCTCGCGGGTGAACAGCATCACCCACACCCAGCCGGCGTGGAGTCCGATGCAGGTGGCGATGTTCCCGCGTCTCGCGCGGATGATGGCGAGGACCATCCCGACGGCGAACAGACACAGGAACGCATCCACGATCTCCAGCGGTCGCGCGAACTTGTCGAGCATTCCGGCCAGGAGCGTAAATCCGCTGTGTGAGGTGACCTGTTCGGGTGCGATGAAATACTTGCCCAGGAAGTGCACGGACGCGTAGATGAGCGAAGTCAGGACGATGGCCGACTTCGTCCCGGATTCGCGCTCGATGGCCGAGAACATCACGCCGCGCAGCATCGTCTCCTCGATGAACCCGACCGCGATGCCGCTCAGGAGGCGATTGAAGACGATCTTCGTCAGCTTGCCCCCGGTCGCGGTCGCCGCTTCACTCCAGTCCAGCAGTCCGAGCGCCGTCATGATCCCGACGATGGCCATCATGCCGATTACGCCGAGCATGAGCGCGAACAACATTTCCCGAATGAAGAGCGGACGCGGCAGGGCGTAGCCGACGCTTCGCTTGTCGGCCAGGCCGACGCGACGCGCGACGATGATGAAGCCAATGACGAGCGCCAGCATCCCGATGCGCTCCCCGATGCGATGGAACGGGAAATCGAAGTGGGGATGCAGCAGGAGCCAGGCCGGGTAGGTGAAGACGGCTATCGAGGCCAGCGCCCCCAGTATCAGGCCGAAGAACAGGAGGAAGGCGCGCATCAGCAAGGCCTCCTAATTACCGTGCAAAGTCGGAGGCTGTTGAGGTATCGCAGCGTTTGTCGACTACTGACAATGGCATTGTGATCAATAACCATGGAAGGTATGAGTCATGCAAGAACAACGGGCACGTAAGATACTTCAGGCTCTCGTACAGGGAGTGGATCCAACCACGGGCGCGGAATTGGAGGCCGGAACGGTGTTGCAGCGGGCGGATGTGCTTCGCGCGCTGCTCGCCGGCGTCGCAGCTCTCGAGCAGATTTCCGCGCGGGCGCAACGGCGGGCGCAATTACCGGAGAATGTTGGCTTGCCGTGGTCGGCCGATGAGGAGCGCACGCTGGTAGCGGAGTTCCAGTCCGGCGATACGCTGCCGGATATCGCAGCGAAGCACGGACGGACCCTGCGCGCCATCGAGGCTCGCCTCGAGCGGCTCGGGCTGATCACGGCCGACCAACGGACGACCAACAACAGCTTCACCGGAGCCCCAGCATCGACCGCCACTGATCCACAACCACCGTGAGCCGGAAGCGCGGATCGGGTGCGGTGCTCGGGCGGCCTCCGGCTCGCCACGCACGAATGCGCTCGATGTAGGCATCAAACAATCCGAGGCTGTCGGCGACACGGGCAGGCTTACCGCGCCAGGCGGGCGAGAAGTTCTGAAAGGTGGCTTCGTAAGCGCGCTGGCCGAAGGTAACGGGCAGAACCTGCTGCGGGTCGCCGACAATCTCGGCGGCCGCGCCGGCGTCGCACGTCAGGATCGGCGTCCCGACAGCCTTGGATTCAGCAAACACCAGGCCGAATGTTTCCGGCAACACGAAGTTGGGGAAGAAGGTGCACAAGGCGCCGCGGACTTCCCGGTGAATGCGTTCCTGGGGCTGCGGGCCGAGATACTCGACACCGTCGATAGCCGAAGATTTGCGGATTTTGTAACCGGGGTTGCCGACTTGTAACCGAAGGTCGGGCATGCGCCTGCGCAAAGCACGAAACGCATCGAGGGTGAACGCCAGCCCTTTGTTGGGTGACGAGAAAAAGACCAGCTTGCGCTCATCAACGGGGGAGCCGTCGGGCACGAGATCGTCGGAAACAGGGTTGTAGAGGGTCACCGCCCTCACTACGTCGGCAACCCCGATACCACGCACAGTTGCCTCCACGCCGCGACGCTGCGTGTCGGAAACGCAGATGATCGTGACGTTGCGTTCGCGCAGATGCTGAGCCGTGGAGGCGAGGCGTCGCCCGCGTTTCGAGCCGGGATTGAGTTGATCGTGTACCCAAAGATAGGTCCTCGCGTCTGGGTAAAGCTCGCGCACCTTCGGCAGCGCGCGGGAGTCACGATTCAGGATGACGTGTTCGATCCCTGCGATCTTTTGTGGGGGCAGGTACGAGCCATATGCCTCGGTCCGATTGTGCTGCATGACGAACGCGCCGAGCGCATCTGCTATGCGGGTCACGCTGGCTTCTGTACCGCCAGTCGCTTGCTCGCGGAGCGTCCGTGTGTCGTACGGTCGCTGGCAGGACGGGTCATAGAACAACACGGAGCTCATTAACGGTATTCTATGCCAATGAAGCTGACCGCCTGCATCATCACGTACAACGAGGCGGATCGGATCGAAGCTTGCCTGAGGTCCGTGAGTTTCTGCGACGAGGTCATCGTCGTTGACTCCCATTCGACGGATGCAACCCGGCAGATCGCCGGCTCGTTGGGCGCGACCGTCATCGAACGCGATTGGCCCGGCTATCGGTCGCAGAAGCAGTTTGCCATCGAACGTGCCAGCCACGACTGGGTGCTGTGCCTGGACGCCGACGAGCGTGTCACCAGTGAGCTTCGGCAGGAGATCGAGGCTTTACGCACGCGGGGATTTGCTGACCATGCGGGTTGGTCGGTGCCGCGGATAACCGACTATTTCGGTCGGTTTCTTCGCCACGGCAACACGTATCCCGACCGCCTCATCCGGCTGTTCGATCGGCGGCGGGGCGGCTGGATCGGGGAGGAAATCCACGAGAACACCCGCGTGAACGGGAGCGTGGGGCGACTCTCGGGGCGCCTCGAACATTTCTCGTACCGGAGTCTGACGGATCACCATAATCGGATGGCGCGCTACGCGGATCTGATGGCCCGCGCTCTATATGCACGTGGGAAGCGTTGCGGATTGGGGAAGGTGCTGTTCAACCCGCAATGGCGGTTCTTTCGCGGGTATGTGCTGAGGCTGGGGTTTCTCGATGGCTGGCGGGGACTGGTCTTTCACCTCGTGGAGGCGAATTACGTCCGCCGCAAGTACCTGGGCCTTTACATGCTCACCCGAGGGATCAGTTGAGCTGTTCAGGTTTGAAGCCGTCGTGACGGATCAGCTCGAGCAGGCCGCCGTCTCCGACGAGATGAAGAGCGCCGACAACTACGAAGACATCCTGATTCCCGTGTAACAGCTGCTCGATCTGCGGCACCCACCGCTTGTTACGCTCGGTGACCAGCGCCCTGTAGAGGTTGGGGAACGACTTGTATTCGTCACTCAACAACGCAGCCAGCTTTGCGGCATCGCCCGAACGCCACGCTGACACGACCGACTGGGTCTCGCCTGCGACGTCGTGCATCTCAGTCACCGTCATGTCGAGAAAACGAGCCTGATCGGCTTTGGACATGCTCTGCAGGACGCCGAGCTGCTCATCCATCGTTTCCAGGCCGCTGATGGGTTTGCCATCCGCCTGGGCCTTGTGCTCCAACTGTTGCTCGACCCCTTGCTGGGGATCGAAGCCGAGCTGCATGTACTGCATCTCAACCAACTGCAAACCCAGGACCCACGGCTGCAGCATGTCCGCGGCTTCCATCGGAATGCCGAGGCGCTCGGCTTCCTTGCTGACACGGCTGTAGCGTTCGTCACCGATCTCGGCACGCAGGGTCGTGCCCTCTTTCAGCATGCCGTTTTCCATCATCCATTGCGCGGTAGCCATCGGATCGATCTTGTCGATGGCGAGCTCCATGACAATGGCCTTGGAGCCCTTGTACGCGCGGTCAAAACCGGCAGGCAGGCTGGAGTCTCCCGCCTTCAACAGATGAACGGAGCCGGCAAGATAGACGGTGTTGTGATCGCCGTGGATGGCCCAGACGGGACTTCCAGCGTGGGCAGTTACGCTGCCGAGGAAACAGAGCGAGAAGAGCCAGCCAAACGTTTTTCGACCCACACAACCTCCGTAAGCAACGAGCCGTCCGATCGCAGCTCGAGAGTGCGGTAGGCAGGCGGTCGCCGGTCCACGGCAAACTCGTCGGCATGCGGCAGAAACTGCGCGCATGTCGAGGGTGTCGCCAACAAGCGCACGTTCTTGCGCATTCCTTCGTACGCCTGGTGCACATGGCCCCAGACGATGGCACGGACATTATCGTATCGGTCGAGAAGTGAGAAAAATTCTTCCGAGTTTTCCAGGGCGACTCGATCCAACCAGCGGCTCGCCATCGGGACCGGATGATGATGCAGGGTCACCATGCAATGCCGGCCATCGGCTGTCTGCAAAGCGTCGTCGAGCTGCGCGAGCGACTTTTCGGTCAGACGGCCGCTGGCGGATCCGGCCAGCGCGCTGTCGAGCAGCACGATGCGCCACGCATCGTAATCGGCGTAACCATCGACAATGAACGGATCGACCCGCAGCTCACGGCGCAGCACCGCAGGATCGTCATGATTTCCAGGTATGCATAGGACCGGCATCCCGAGCTGCCCGAACAAGCGACGGATGTGCTTGTAGCCGGTGGGATCGTCCTGCACGAGATCGCCTGTGACGAGCACAACATCGGGCGGCCACATCGAGGCGCGCTGTGCATCGGCAAGCGCGGCCTCGAGCGCGGGTAATGTTGCGATCCCGCGCAGCGTTTCCGTCTCGCTGCCGTACAGGTGCGGATCGGTGAATTGAATGAGGCGCAAACCACTCATGATAGACAGCGTAACAGAGGGTCCCTGGGGCTCTGCAGTGAACTGGGTCATGCACGCGGACCGGCTGCTCGCGAACATGACGCAGTACCGTGCGAACGCCAGAAATTGTGAAGCCAAACGCCTACATATAGTCGCATCGACCGAGCCTAATGTCGCGTGGGAATGCGCCCATGTCGGTGCTGCCCGACATCAGGAGAGGTAGTGCGGACTAGCTCCGAAGGCTCAGCCCCAATGGGTCAACGATTGCGCCGGCGCGCCGCTGCGTGTGCGCACAAGCTGGGGAGTCTGCGCCGCACTATGGCAAACTGTTCTTTTACTCACCCCTCGAACCCTATATGACTACACGACGCGAGCTGGCCAACTGCATTCGTGCGCTTTCCATGGACGCTGTGGAACGCGCCAAGTCCGGACATCCGGGCGCCCCGATGGGCATGGCGGACATCGCCCAGGTCCTGTGGGGTGATTATCTCAAATACAACCCGGCACATCCGGAGTGGGTCGATCGCGATCGCTTCGTGCTCTCCAACGGGCACGCCTCCATGCTGCTGTATTCGCTGCTGTATCTGACGGGCTATCCGTTGGGGCTCGATGAGATCAAAGCGTTCCGGCAGTTGGGATCGCGCTGCGCGGGCCATCCGGAACACGAAGTCGGCATCGGTATCGAAACCACCACGGGACCGCTCGGTCAGGGCCTCGCCATGGCGGTGGGCATGGCGCTCGCGGAGAAGATGCTCGCAGCGCAATTCAACAAACCCAATTTCAACATCGTCAACCACTACACGTACGTGTTTGCAGGTGACGGTTGCATGATGGAAGGCGTGTCGCACGAAGCCTGCTCGTTCGCCGGCACGATGGGGCTCGGCAAGCTGATCGTGTTCTATGACGACAACGGCATCTCCATTGACGGCAAGGTCGCGGGATGGTTCCGGGACGACACGGTCAAGCGCTTCGAGGGTTATCACTGGCACGTCATTGCCAATGTCGATGGCTACAACCCGGATGCCATTGCTGCGGCGATCAAGGCCGCACAAGCGGAAACCTCGCGTCCGACATTGATTGTCTGCAAGACGATCATTGGTTACGGCGCGCCCGACAAGCAGGGAACGAAGGCCGCTCACGGTGAGGCACTCGGTGCCGAAGAAATCGCCAAGGCGCGCAAGCAGCTGAACTGGGCCTACGAGCCGTTCGTGATTCCCGATGAGCTGAAGGCGCAGTGGGATCACCGGCAAGCAGGGGACGCCGCCGAGAAAATCTGGAAGGACCTGTTCGCCCGGTACCAGAAGGAATATCCGGAGCTGGCCGCGGAATTCGAGCGGCGCACCGCCGGCCAATTGCCGAAGACCTGGCGGGAGACGGCCGCCAAGACCGTTGAATCCCTGGGCACCCAGTCCAAGCCGCAGGCGACCCGCCAGTCCTCGCAAGCAGTGCTCGACCTGCTGGCACCGGGACTGCCCGAGTTCCTGGGCGGTTCCGCGGACCTGACGCCGTCCAACAACACGCAGTTCAAGACCGCGGTCACCATTACGCCCGAGGATTTCAAAGGCAATTACCTGCACTACGGTGTGCGCGAGTTCGGGATGACTGCAGCCCTGAATGGGGTGGCGCTCCACGGAGGATTCATTCCCTACGGCGGAACGTTCCTGACGTTCTCTGACTACGCTCGAAATGCCGTGCGTCTCGCGTGCTTGATGAACACGCACACGATCCTGGTTTATACGCATGACTCCATCGGCCTCGGCGAAGACGGGCCGACTCACCAGCCGATCGAGCACCTCGCTGCTCTTCGCGCCATGCCGAACATGACGCTTTGGCGGCCCTGTGACGGCGTCGAGACCGCGGTGGCCTGGGTCTCGTCAATTGAACGTAAGGGCCCGACATTGCACATCCTGACGCGCCAGGCGCTGCCGCAGCAGCAGCGAACTCCGCAGCAGAGATCGGACATTGCCCGCGGCGGGTACATCCTGGTCGAGCCCGAGGGCGCTCCTCAATGCATCGTCGTTGCGACGGGCTCAGAGGTAGGGATCGCCGCGGAGGCCGTAAAGGCTGCTAATGCGGAAGGATTGCGGGTGCGGCTCGTGTCCATGCCCTGCACGGAAGTCTTTGATGCCCAGGATGCGGCTTATCGGGAGAGCGTTCTGCCCAAGGGCGTGCGGGCCCGCGTTGCCGTCGAAGCGGGCGCCACCATCGGCTGGTGGAAATATGTCGGTCTGGATGGCCGGATTCTGGGCATAGATCGCTTCGGAGCCTCTGGAAAGGTTCAGGATCTGTTTCCACACTTCGGGTTCACAGCCGATAATGTCGGACGGCTGATTCGCGAAGCGATCCAGCCGTAAATCCATTGTTTTTTTCCAGAGGATAGAGGGGCATGGCAATAAAGGTGGGAATCAATGGTTACGGCCGCATTGGACGTAACATTCTGCGCGCGCTCTACGAAGCGAAGCGCACATCACAGGTTCAGATCGTGGGTATCAATGATCTGGGCGACGCTAAGACCAATGCGCACCTCACGCGCTATGACACGGCGCACGGCAAATTCCCCGGCGAAGTCAGCGTCGACGGCGACTCGATGGTCGTGAACGGCGACCGCATCCGCGTGCTGGCTGAGCGTGATCCTTCGAAGCTGCCGTGGGGCGAGCTCGGCGCCGAGATCGTTCTCGAGTGCACGGGCCTGTTCACCTCCAAGGCGAAGGCGGGAGCGCACCTCAAGGGCGGCGCCAAGAAAGTGATCATCTCGGCACCCGGCGGCGAAGACGTCGATGCCACGATCGTGTACGGCGTCAACCACAACGTCCTCAAGAAGGACTTCACGGTTATCTCCAACGCGTCCTGCACAACCAACTGCCTCGCGCCGGTCGCGAAGGTGTTGCACGACAAGCTCGGCATTGTTGCGGGCCTGATGACGACGATTCATTCCTACACGAACGATCAGGTTCTGACTGACGTGTATCACTCGGATCTGCGCCGCGCTCGCTCGGCGACGATGTCGATGATTCCTACGAAGACTGGTGCTGCTGCCGCCGTGGGTCTCGTGCTGCCCGAGTTGAAGGGCAAGCTGGATGGATTTGCCGTCCGCGTGCCGACGATCAACGTCTCGCTCGTGGACCTGGTGTTCACGGCCAAGCGTGCAACCAGCGTTGAGGAAGTCAACAAGATCCTCAAGGAAGCTGCCGCGGCAGATGCCTGGAAGGGCGTTCTGGGTTACAACGATGGCCCGCTGGTCTCGGTTGACTTCAACCACGACTCGCACTCGTCGATTTTCGACGCGACCCTGACCAAGGTTGCCGACGGCACACTGGTGAAGGTGTGCTCGTGGTACGACAACGAGTGGGGCTTCTCCAACCGGATGATCGACACCACGGTGGCCTGGTCCAAAGCGTCATGAAGGTACTGCGGCTCACGGATACCGACCTGCGCAACAAGCGCGTGCTGATCAGGGAGGATCTCAACGTTCCGGTGCAGAGCGGAGTGGTCACCAGCGATGCGCGGATTCGGGCGGCTCTGCCGACGATCCGCTATGCGTTGGACCAGAACGCCAAGGTGTTTATCCTCTCGCACCTCGGTCGGCCCGAGGAAGGCAAGTACGACGAGTCCTTGTCACTCGCGCCTGTTGCGACGCGCGTTTCGGAGTTGCTCGGCAAGCCGGTCCCTCTGCGCAAGGACTGGCTCGACGGGGTGGATTGCCCTGCGGGCAGCGCTGTGTTGTGCGAGAACGTTCGTTTCAACAAGGGCGAGAAGAAGGACGACGAGAAGCTCGCGCGCAAGATGGCCGAGCTGTGCGATGTGTTCGTGATGGATGCATTCGGCACGGCGCATCGCGCGGAAGCGAGCACGCACGGCGTGGCCAACTTCGCGAAGGTTGCCTGTGCGGGACCGCTGCTCGTGGGCGAGCTCGAAGCGCTGGAAACGGCGCTCGAGAAACCCGCGCGGCCGTTGGTGGCCATTGTGGGCGGCTCGAAGGTCTCGACCAAGCTGACTGTGCTCGAGTCACTGCTCGAGAAGGTCGACAAGCTGATCGTCGGCGGCGGTATTGCCAACACGTTCCTGGCCGCGACGGGCATGAACGTGGGCAAGTCGTTGCATGAGGCTGAGATGCTGGATGTTGCGCGCCGATTGATGACCAAGGCGAAGGAGAAGGGGACGGAAATCCCGCTTCCCACCGACGTCGTGGTTGCCAAGGAGTTCGCAGCGACCGCTCATGCGGATGTGCGTGGAGTGCACGATGTCCGCAGCGACGAGATGATTCTCGATATAGGTCCCGACACGGCCGATCGCTTCAGCGAGCTGGTGCAGGCGGCCGGCACGATCATCTGGAACGGCCCCGTGGGCGTGTTTGAGTTCGAGCAATTCGGTGAAGGCACGCGAGCCATCTCGCTGGCTATCGCTCGCAGTAAGGCGTTCTCACTTGCGGGTGGCGGTGACACCCTCGCTGCGATCGAGAAATACAACATCGAAGACGGCATTTCCTACATCTCGACCGGTGGCGGCGCGTTCCTCGAGTTCGTCGAGGGCAAGACGCTACCCGCAGTCGCGGTGTTGGAAGCGCGGGCAAAAGGTTAAATCTGTTGGGTGCGCTGGACGGCTTCGGGGGAATGCCGTCCTCTACTTTGGCTGCAGGGATAATGAGACGTACTAAGATTGTAGCGACGGTTGGACCGTCGACGGATGACCTGAACGTATTGACAGACATGATGCGGGCAGGGCTGGACGTCGTTCGCCTGAACGCATCGCATGGAACGGTGGAAGACCGCCGCCGCCGGCTCGCGTTGGTTCGCGAGGCGGCTGCGCGTGCGGACAAGTGTATTGGTGTGCTGCTGGATCTCGGCGGCCCGAAGATCCGCATTGAAGGATTCCGGACCGGCAAGGTGCTCCTCGAAGAAGGCCAGTCCTTCGCGCTGGACACTACGCTCGACCCCAAGTCGGGCTCGCCGGAGGTCGTCGGTGTTGCTTACAAAGAACTGCCGAATGACGTCGTAGCCGGCGACACATTGTTGCTGGCTGACGGGCTGATCGTCCTGGACGTGGAAAAGGTCACAGGAACACGGATCGAAACGAAGGTGCGGGTCGGCGGTGAGCTGTCCGACCGCAAGGGCGTCAATCGCCAGGGCGGCGGTATTTCAGCCCCTGCTATTTCCGACAAGGACCGTGAGGACATCAAGTTCGTTGCCCAGGAGGGCATCGACTACATGGCCGTGTCCTTCGCGCGCGATGCGGCTGACATTCAGCAGGCACGTTCGTTGTTGCGTGAAGCGGGCGGTGACGCACGCATCGTTGCCAAGATCGAACGCCACGAGGCTGTCGCGAACCTGGCAGGCATTATCGACGCCTCTGACGTCGTGATGGTTGCTCGCGGCGACCTGGGCGTCGAGATGGGCTACGCCGAGCTGACCGGTTTGCAGAAGACGATCATTCATCAAACCCGTGCCCGGAACCGCGTGGTGATTACAGCGACCCAGATGATGGAGTCGATGATCACCAGCCCGGTACCGACACGCGCTGAGGTGAGTGACGTTGCCAACGCGGTGATGGATGGCACCGACGCGGTGATGCTCTCTGCGGAGAGCGCGACCGGACGTTATCCCGTCAAGGCCGTGCAGGCGATGGCGCAGGTCATCGAAGGCGCGGAGAAATATCAGCTCACGCATACGCGCACCCGGCATCGGGTCGAAGGTCAGTTCAAGGGGACTGAAGAAGCGATTGCGATGTCGGTCATGTACACCGCCAACCACATGAAGGTGGGGGCGATTGTCGCGTTGACTGAGACCGGCGCCACCCCGTTGTGGATGTCGCGTATCCGGTCGGACATTCCCATCTACGCGTTTACGCGGCACGAGGCTACCCGCCGTCGGGTAACCATGTTCCGCGGCGTGTATCCGGTGATCTTTGACGTCACCTCACCTAACTCTGCAGAGAGCCTGTATCGGGAGTTGTTTACCCGGATGCTGGACCTGCAGCTCGTAAAGAAGAACGACCTGGTGATTCTGACCAAGGGTGAGCTGTCGGGCGTGACCGGCGGCACCAACTCCATGCTGATTCTCAAGGTTGCCCTGGAATAGCGAGTTCTCATCGTCGTATGAAACTCAAATACGTCGTGGCGGCGGCGTGTGCGGCGCTGATCCTGGTGCCGCTGACCGCTGTCCACCTCGTATTGCGGGCGTCGCTGCCTTCGCTGGATGGGGAAGTCCACCACCTCGGTGTCGTGTCGCCGGTGACTATCGACCGGGACTCCAAAGGAGTGCCCACCATTGAGGCGGCCAATCGCGTCGATCTCGCGTACGGGATCGGGTATGCGCACGGGCAGGACCGCTTCTTCGAGATGGACCTGTCGCGACGGCTGCCTGCGGGTGAGTTGTCCGAAGTGTTTGGGAAGCTCGCGCTCGAGCAGGACAAGAAGGCGCGGCTGTTTGGGTTCCGGCACGTAGCACAGGCAGCGCTCCAACAGGCGACTCCTGAGCAGCGAGCTGTCCTGGAAGCGTACGCACGTGGCGTGAATGCCGGATTGGGCAGCTTGCGATCGCGCCCGTGGGAATACTGGGTGTTGGGGTCGGTACCCGTTGAGTGGCGGGCTGAGGATACTCTCCTCGTGTCACATGCCATGTGGTGGGACCTGCAGTACTCGGGAATCGACGTTGAGATTCTGCGCATGCAGATCAACGAGCGACTACACGGGGCGGAGTGTGAGGCCGGTTGGAAATGTGCAGTGCAGTTTCTATATCCGGCGAAGACCGAGGATGATGCGCCTAACGCGCCCACCGGGGTCGTGAATCAAAGCAATGTCGCCAGCGTTCGGGGGTATGGGACGTCCGCGATTCCTGCATCGGATGCGTTGAATATCCGTGCCGTCGCTGCTGCGTCGACTGCATCTTTGGCGCCGTTGTCCCCCGATATCGGCATCGGTAGCAACAATTGGGCTGTGAGCGGCCGCTTGACCACCACTGGCGCGGCGCTGGTCGCCAACGACATGCATTTGCGCGCGCGAGTTCCTATCATCTGGTACCGCGCCCGCTTGCACGTGACTGCCTCCGGATCTCAGCCAGCACTCGACCTCAACGGCGTCACGCTTCCCGGGGCGCCTTTTGTGGTAGCTGGCTCCAACGGACACATCGCCTGGGGATTCACCAACAGCTATGGCGATTGGATCGACGTCACGAAGGCAGACTGTTCGTCCGCGACTGCGGGCCCGCCGGAAGAGATTCGCGTTCATGGTGCGCCGAGTGTCAGCTTTGCCGTGAAGTCGGGACCGGCGGGTGTGCTGTATCGAGTTGATCCTGACAACACGCATTGTTGGTTTGTCTCGTGGCTGGCGCAGCAGCCGTCCGCGACCAACGTCAATCTGATGAACCTGGAGCGTGCCGGCTCGGTCACGCAGGCTCTCGCTATTGCCCCGACCCTGGGAATACCCCATCAGAATTTCATGGTTGGCGACCAGGAGGGGCACATCGCCTGGACCATCGGTGGCCGCATTCCGGCGGATACCGGGCCAACGCGCTCGACCGGCACACCGACCTGGAGGACCGCGGAGACTCAACCCCGCATTGTTGATCCCGAAATCGGTCGACTCTGGACGGCTAACTCACGTCCCACCGAGGACCCGGACCAACTCACTGCAATCGGTGCGCGCGACGCCTCCGTGGGAGCGGGTTATGACCTGGGTGCCAGGACACGAGCGATACGGGATGATCTGCTGGCACTGTCAGGGCCCGCGACTCCCCAGGACATGTTGCGCATTCAGCTCGATGACCGATCTGCATTGATGTTGTCCTGGCAGAAGCTCCTGCTCTCGCTTCTCGATGAGCCGGCGCTGGCGGGTCATCCCGAGCGGGCGCAGTTCAAACAGCTCGTTACGGATTGGAATGGGCGGGCCAGCGTGGATGCGGTGGGTTACCGGCTGGTGCGGGGGTTTCACGACCAGCTGGCGCAGTCGGTGTGGAC
>Ga0268266_10001372_pt1 | contig 29346 bp, 27 predicted proteins | sample KBSS13metaG_FD_190356 | JGI IMG/M metagenome (GOLD analysis project Ga0268266, IMG submission 190356) | Switchgrass rhizosphere microbial communities from Kellogg Biological Station, Michigan, USA - KBS S1-3 metaG (SPAdes) (version 2) | ecosystem: Host-associated > Plants > Roots > Rhizosphere... | reverse complement strand
CTGGGCGACTTTCCGGGCATGAGCTTCGCGCCGCGTTTCGCGCCCGACGGCAACCATGTGATCTTCAGCCAGGCGATCGGCGCCGATACCAACATCTATGTGATGGACACCCGCACGCGGGCGACCACGCAGCTGACCAATTCCGGCGGCATCTCGACCTCGCCGTCCTACTCGCCGGACGGCACCAAGATCGCCTTCGAATCCGACCGCGGCGGCCAGCCTCAGATCTATGTCATGGATGCCGGCGGGGGCGGGGCACACCGCATCTCCTTCGGCCAGGGCAGCTATGACAATCCGGTCTGGTCGCCGCGCGGCGACATGATCGCCTTCACCAAGCGCCAGGGCGGGCAGTTCTATATCGGCGTCATGCGGCCCGACGGCAGCGGCGAGCGGATGATCGCCCAGGGCGCGCATGTCGAGGGGCCGACCTGGGCGCCCAACGGCAGCGTGCTGATGTATTTCAAGCAGCAATGGATCGGCCAGACCCAGAGCCGCACCCGGATCTATTCGATCCGCGTCACCGGCCAGAACGAGCATGAGATTCCGACGCCGACCGATGCGTCCGATCCGGCCTGGTCGCCGTCGCTGACTCAATAGGGCGAATCATGAGAAACCTAACCACAGTATGAAAGTTGAATCAGAGGCGCGCCGCCCTATTCTTGCCGTGATTCCACGCGATTTAGAGCCGAGTCGCCTTGATTTCGCGTCACAAATTGATTCGCCGCCAAATGCAATTTGAGGAGTTTGATCCGTGAACATGAATATGAAGATCGTCGGCGCCCTCGCCGTGACCCTGTTAGTAGCGGGCTGCAGCTCCAAGTCCCAGACCGGTGCGCAGACCGATCAGACTGGCATGACCGACAGCTCCGCAATGGGCGGTTCGGTGATTCCGGGCTCCGAGCAGGATCTGGCGCAGAATGTTGGCGACCGCGTGTTCTTCGAGCTGGATCGCAGCGAGCTGTCGCAGGAGGCTCGCCAGACTCTCGATCGGCAGGCTGCCTGGCTGAAGCAGTATCCGGCCGTCCGGGTGACGCTGGAAGGCCATTGCGACGAGCGTGGCACCCGCGAATACAACATGGCGCTGGGCGCCCGCCGCGCCAACGCCGCCCGCGCCTATCTGGTCGCGCTGGGTATCCAGTCCGGCCGCATCCAGACCGTGAGCTACGGCGCCGAACGTCCGGCCGTGCTCGGCACCGGCGAGGCCGTGTGGACGCAGAACCGCCGGGCGGTGACCGTCGTCGCGCAAGCCGGATCGTGATCCCGTCCCCCGCCCGCATGAGACTGGCATCGACCCTTTTTCTGGGTGGGCTGGTTTTGTGCGGGCCGTTGGCCTTGTGCGAGCGTGCGGCGGCGCAAGAGACCACCGCTGCGCAGAATGAGCTGCGTTTCCAGCAGCTCGAGGACCAGGTCCGCAACCTGACCGGTCAGGTCGAGACCCAGGGCCATCAGATCGAGGTGCTGAACCAGCAGCTCGAGAAGCTGCGCGGCGATACCGACCTCAGGCTGAACGACCTCGAAGGCAAGGGCGGCGGTGGTACCGCCCAGGCTCAGCAGGACACTGGCGGGCAGTTCAGCGAGGCGGCTCCTCCGGCGCCGGCGCCGGCCGGACCGCGCTACGCGGCACCGGTGCAGAATTATCCGCAGCCTCCAAGCTACGAAGAGCGCGGCTATTCGCAACCGCCCGCCGGCCGCGGCAATAATGCCGCGCCGACCCCGCTTTATCCCGGCGCGGGCCAGCCTGGGCCGGGCGCGCCGCCGCGCACCCTGGGCACCATCCCGGCCGGCCCGGTTCCCTCAGCCGATCCAGCCGAGGTCGAGACCCAGTCCCCGCAGGGCCAGTACCAGGCTGCCTATGCGCTGATCGGGCAGGGGCAGTTCGGCGCCGCTCAGCAGGCCTTCCAGACCTTCATCCAGCAATATCCGCGAGACCCGCTGGCCAGCAGCGCCGCCTACTGGATCGGCCACAGTTATTATGCGCGGGGCGATTTCCAGAACGCGTCGGTCGCCTTCGCCGATGCCTATAAGAAATATCCGAAAGGCAACAAGGCGCCCGACACGCTGCTCGAACTCGGCAAGTCGCTGGCCAGGCTCGATCAGGTGCCCAGCGCCTGCGCCACCTTCGCCCAGTTCGACAAGCAGTTCGGCGCGGGCACAACCCCGATGATCAAGCGGCAGGTCGAGCAGGAGAAGGCCCGGCTCCGCTGCAGCTGACGGCGCCAAGGGCTGAATGGCCAGCGCCATGCCGTCCGCCGCCGCCCATTCTCACGCCGTAGATCCCGCCGATTTCGCACTGGCCATGGAGGGCTTCGCGCCGTTCGAAGCCCGCCCCGCCATCGCCGTGGCCGTGTCCGGCGGCCCCGACAGTCTCGCCCTGCTGCTGCTGACCGACAGCTGGGCGCGGGCGCGCGGCGGCGTGGCCATCGCTCTCACCGTCGATCACGGCCTGCGTCCGGACTCCGCCTCGGAGGCCGCCCAGGTCGGGGCTTGGGCGAAGGCCCGCTTCATTGCCCATGAGGTTCTGCCCTGGATCGGGGAGAAGCCGCGGACAGGCATCCAGGCCGCCGCCCGGCGGGCGCGTTACCGCCTGCTGACCGAGGCCTGCGCCGCGCGCGGCATTCTTCATCTCGCGTTCGCCCATCACGCCGACGACCAGGCCGAAACAGTCCTGTTCCGTAGCGAGCGGGGCAGCGGTCCGGCCGGGCTGGCGGGGATGGCAGCGTCCCGCTCGCTGGGCGCCGTGCGGATGATCCGCCCGCTGCTCGGCTGGCCCAAGCCAGCGCTGGTCGAGACCTGCCGCCGGTTCGGCCAGGCCTATGTCGAGGATCCGTCCAACCGCTCCGGCCGCTTCGCCCGGACGGGACTGCGAAGCCAGCTGGCGGCCGACGGGGACCTGCGCGCTTCCACTCTGCGTCAGGCCGGGGCTGCCGCTTCCCGGCGGGTCGCCGACGAGGACCGGCTGGCCTCGGCCCTGGCATGTGTCGCCGAAATCCGGCCCGATGGCATCGTCCTGCTCGACTTCGCGGCGCTCGAGGCCCTGCAGCCCGAGACGCGCCGGGCGGTCCTGGTGGCGGCCGTGCGCACAGTGGGGGGCAATGAATTCGGCCCCGATGCCGGCGCGGTCGACCGCCTGGATGCGACGCTGACGAGTGGCGAATTCACCGGTTCCAGCCTCGCCGGCTGCGTGGTGCGCCAATGGCGCGGGCGCAGTCTGGGGCGGGACCGTATCCTCGTCTGCCGGGAACCGAGGCGGGCCGCGCCGCGATTATCGATCGACGGCCAATGGCGGCGCTGGGATGGGCGGTTCATGGTTCGGACGGCGGGGGCACCTGGCAACAAGCCGGCCACTAACGAGCACCTAACGCTCGGCGCCCTAGGATCTCAGTCCTATGCGGGGCTTAGGCGCAGCCATGATAGCTTGCTGCCGGCGATTGCCGGTGCGGGGCTGCCGGCGGTAAGGTTCGGCGACAGGGTGGTTTCGGTACCGTCTGTCGGATGGGCGGAAAGCGGTTTTGGGGAGGTCGAATTGCACTATTCGCCACTCTGGCCCTTATCGTCTGAAACGTTTACCGTTGTTTCTGCCGGACCAGACATTATGTCTGTCTAGGTTGGGGATGCTGGCGGCAACGCAATGAACCTGATCGGCGGTTGGTTCGTCGCCGTTGTGCCTGTTGATTACAAAGGCTGTCATCGTGAATTATGTCGGCAAAAATATCACACTCCTGATCATCATCGGCGTTCTGCTGTTCGTCCTGTTCAATCTGTTCCAGAATCAGGGCGGCCGCGGACAGGCCCAGGAGCTTGCCTATAGCGACCTTCTGACCAGCGCCGGATCGGGCACGGTCAACGACGTCACGATCAAGGGCGACCAGATTGTCGGCCATACGAAGGACGGCAAATCGTTCATGACCTATGCGCCCCGCACCGCCGACGTCGCCAGCAAGCTGATCGACAAGGGGGTGCAGGTGAAGGCCGCGCCGGACGATTCCGGCAACCCGTCTGTCTTCAGCATCATCCTGAACTGGCTGCCCGCGCTGCTGCTGCTGGGCGTCTATATTTTCTTCCTGCGCCAGATGCAGTCCGGCGGCGGCAAGGCGATGGGCTTCGGCAAGTCCCGCGCCCGGCTGATGACCGAGAAGACCGGCCGCGTCACGTTCGAGGACGTCGCCGGCATCGACGAGGCCAAGCAGGAGCTGGAAGAGGTCGTCGAGTTCCTGAAGGACCCGCAGAAATTCCAGCGCCTGGGCGGCAAGATTCCGAAAGGCGTGCTGCTGGTCGGCCCGCCCGGTACCGGCAAGACCCTGATCGCCCGCGCCGTCGCGGGTGAGGCGAACGTGCCGTTCTTCACCATCTCCGGCTCCGACTTCGTCGAAATGTTCGTCGGCGTCGGCGCATCCCGCGTCCGCGACATGTTCGAACAGGGCAAGAAGCACGCGCCCTGCATCATCTTCATCGACGAAATCGATGCTGTCGGCCGCCATCGTGGCGCCGGCCTCGGCAACGGCAATGACGAGCGCGAGCAGACGTTGAACCAGTTGCTGGTCGAGATGGACGGGTTCGAGGCCAATGACGGCGTCATCCTGATCGCCGCCACCAACCGCCCCGACGTGCTCGACCCCGCGCTGCTGCGCCCCGGCCGCTTCGACAGGCAGGTGGTCGTCGGCAACCCCGATATCCTCGGTCGCGAGAAGATCCTCAAGGTCCATATGCGCAAGGTGCCGGTCGGCGGCGACGTCGATCCGCGCGTCATCGCCCGCGGTACGCCCGGCTTTTCCGGCGCCGATCTGGCGAACTTGGTCAACGAGGCGGCGCTGCTGGCCGCCCGTGCTGGCCGCCGTGTCGTCGGCATGGCCGAGTTCGAGGCCGCTCGCGACAAGGTGATGATGGGGGCCGAGCGCCGCTCGCTCGTCATGACCGAGAAGGAAAAGGAACTGACCGCCTATCATGAGGCCGGTCACGCCCTGGTCGGCCTCAATGTGCCGGATCACGATCCGCTGCATAAGGTGACGATCATTCCGCGAGGCCGCGCGCTGGGCCTGACGATGAGCCTGCCCGAGCGCGACCGCTTCGGCTATTCGAAGCGCGAGATGGAATCCCGTCTTGCCTCCATGTTCGGCGGTCGCCTGGCCGAGGAGATCATCTTCGGCGCCGACAACGTGACCACTGGCGCCTCGAGCGATATCCAGCAGGCGACGGCGATGGCGCGCCGGATGGTGACCGAATATGGCATGAGCGAAAAGCTCGGCCGCGTGCGGTATGGCGACAATGAGCAGGAGCTGTTCCTGGGCCATTCCGTCACCCAGACGCGCGGCGTTTCGGAAGCGACCGCCCAGCTGATCGACAACGAGGTCCGCCGCCTGATCGAGGAGGCCGAGGCCACCGCCCGCACGATTCTCATCGACCATATCGACGATCTGCATCGTATCTCGCAGGCTCTGCTCGAGTACGAGACGCTGTCGGGCGACGAGATCCGTGGGCTGGTGCGCGGCGAAGCGATCGTGCGGCAGGATCCGGACGACACGCCCGCCACACCGCCGGCCGCCCCGGCCCGTCCGGCCGCCGGCCGCCGCGCCTCGGTGCCGTCTGCCGGCCGCCCGGGTCCGACCAGCCTGGAACCCGAACCCCAGGCCTGAGATTTGGCAGATCCTGGGAATAAGATCGTCATTTGATAAGGGAAGGCTGAATGGCGCGTAAGCTGTTCGGGACCGACGGAATCCGCGGGCTCACCAATCAGGAGCCCATGACTGCGGAGACCGCGCTTAAAGTGGCGATGGCCGCGGCCACGCAGCTTCGGCGTGGGGACCACATCCATCGCGTCGTCATCGCCAAGGACACGAGGCTGTCCGGCTATATGCTGGAGCCGGCGCTCGCCGCCGGTTTCATCTCGATGGGGCTCGACGTCATCATGGTCGGCCCGCTCCCGACGCCGGCCGTCGCGATGCTGACCAAGTCGCTGCGCGCCGATCTCGGCGTCATGATCTCCGCCTCGCATAATGCCTATGAAGATAACGGCATCAAGCTATTCGGGCCGGACGGCTACAAGCTGTCCGACGCGATCGAGGCGACGATCGAGCAACTGGTCGACGGCTCCTTCGCCGGCCAGCTCGCGCCCGCGCCGCAACTGGGCAAGGCGCTGCGCATGGAAGACGCCAGTGGCCGCTATATCGAATATGTCAAAAGCAGCTTCCCCAAGGGTCTGACCCTGGATGGGCTCAAGATCGTGGTCGATTGCGCCCATGGCGCCGCCTACAAGGTCGCGCCGCGTGTGCTGAGCGAGCTCGGCGCCGAGGTTGTGCCGATCGGGGTTGAACCCAACGGCAAGAACATAAACGAGAATTGCGGCGCCGTCGCGCCCCAGACGATGCAGGATTGGGTGGTTCTCCACCAGGCCGATATCGGCATCGCGCTGGACGGTGACGCCGACCGGCTGATCGTCGCCGACGAGCATGGCAGGCGGATCGACGGTGACCAGATCATGGCCCTGGTGACCCGCGAGGCCGCCGCCGCCGGCACGCTCAAGGGCGGCGGACTGGTCGCGACCATCATGTCCAATCTCGGCCTCGAACGCTTTCTGAACGGGATTGACCTCACCCTCGTGCGCACGCCGGTGGGCGACCGCGCCGTGGTTGAGCATATGCGCACGCACGGCTTCAATGTCGGCGGCGAGCAGTCCGGCCATATCGTGCTCAGCGACCATTCGACCACCGGCGACGGGCTCATCGCCGCGCTCCAGGTGCTGGCCTGCGTCAAGCAGCGCGGCCAGCCGGCCAGCGAGATACTGAACCTGTTCGAACCCTTCCCGCAGCTTCTGCGTAGTGTCCGCTATTCCGGCGGCCTGCCGCTGGAAACGCCGCACGTCAAAAGCTGCATCGCCGATGCCGAGGCCCGGCTTGCCGGCACCGGCCGCCTGTCAGTCCGCAAGTCCGGCACCGAGCCGGTCATCCGGGTGATGGCGGAGGGCGAGGATGCGACGCTGGTCTGTGACGTGGTCGAGACGATCTGCGTCGCCATTGCCGACGCCGACCGCACCCTCGCCGCGGCGGAGTGACCAAGCCTAAAGGTCGCGTCCTCATCGTCGCCGGCTCAGATTCCGGTGGCGGCGCCGGCATCCAGGCCGATCTCAAGACCGTCTCCGCCCTCGGCGGCTACGGCATGACAGCCATCACCGCTCTGACCGCCCAGAACACACTGGGCGTCTTCGGCATCCATCCGGTACCCCCCGATTTCGTCGCCCAGCAGATGCGCGTCGTCCTCGACGACATCGGCGCCGACGCGATCAAGATCGGTATGCTGGGCAGCGCGGAGGTGGCGGAGGCGGTGGCGGATGTTCTGGATGCAATCGACCCGATCCCGCTAGTGCTGGACCCGGTCATGGTCTCGACCAGCGGCAGCGCGTTGCTGAACGCGCCGGGCGTCACGGCTCTGCGGGAACGTCTGATTCCCGGAGCGTTCCTGCTGACGCCGAACCTCCGCGAGGCCGAGGCGCTGACTGGGCTTGAGATCCACGGTTTGGCGGCGATGGAGCAGGCGGCTGCCCGGCTGCTCGACCTGGGCGCCCGCAATGTGCTGCTCAAGGGCGGCCATCTGAGCGGAGATGAACTGGTCGACCTTTTGGTCGGTGAACCGGGTCGTGCGGAGTTCCGTCATCCCAGGATCGATACCCGCCATACGCACGGTACCGGCTGTACGCTGGCGTCTGCTGTCGCAACCGGATTGGCGCGGGGAGCGTCGTTGGTTCAGGCGGTCACCGATGCGCACGACTATGTCCAGAAGGCTATCGACAACGCGCCCGGGTTGGGACAAGGGAACGGGCCGCTTGGGAATATGTCGAGCAGTCCAAAGAGATACGGGGAGCGATCCGCTCGCTAGTCGTCGTCTCGTCGTTCGTTGTCGGCCTCGTTAGGCGGTCCGAGGTCAGCAGCGTCGCTTTCATGCAGCTTTTGCACCCGCTCTTCGATGGTCTCGGGCAATGGCCGGGCCACCTTCTTAGTGGCCCTGAGCAGATCGCGTAGGTCTTTGTCGTAGGGCATCCTTCAGTACCCCCATGAGTTATGATGTACACTTAATAGAGTGTAGATCATGTGCCAACTGGGATTATAAATGCGGAAACGGCGATTCTGTTCCCTCTGGACATCATCGTCATGTTCCAGTTTAGTTCCGAATATGGAACAAGACGAAACCCCGCATACGATCACCGATCCAGACGGCACATCCGAACACCGGCGGCTGGTCGATGAGAAGGCCCTGCGGTTCTCGATCCTGATGGCAATCCGCGACTGTCCCGCCTTCAGAGGCACGCCAAAGCTTGGTCGAGACGTCAGCAAGGGGATGATAGCTGATTCAGTCGTGAACCACTTCCGGCAGTCAGGCTACCGTGTGTTCGGCGTCATTCCGTGGAATGGGCCGGTCGGCCAGCGGAGGCATCTGTGGAAGCGGGACGGAGAGGAATAGGCCAGTCCGGAGGACTTCATTCGGAATAAGGCTGTTGGTATTCTTTCCTGACGCATCGCTGCAATGCAACCTCCCCGTTTGACCGAATCGAACCGTTCGACTATCACCGGCGGCGGGCCACGACCCCCCACCGGGTCGCTCTATTCTGGAAGGAATAGTCAGCATGACTGTCTCCGCACCGAAGCCGTCGCTTCGTCCGTCCTCCGCTAATTTTTCGTCAGGTCCTTGTGCGAAACGTCCTGGCTGGTCGATCGACCAGCTGAAGGATGCCGCGCTCGGCCGTTCCCATCGTTCCAAGATAGGCAAGGCCAAGCTCGGCGAAGTGCTCGATCGCAGCCGTAAGCTGCTCGGCCTGCCGGCCGACTACCGTATCGGCATCGTCCCCGCCTCCGACACCGGCGCGGTCGAGATGTCGCTCTGGTCGCTGCTGGGCTCGCGCCCGGTCGAGATGCTCGCCTGGGAAAGCTTCGGGTCCGACTGGATCACCGACGTGGTCAAGCAGCTGAAGCTGCCCGACGTGAAGTCGACCACCGCCGACTATGGCAAGCTGCCCGACCTCTCGAAGGTCGATTTCAAGCGCGACGTCGTCTTCACCTGGAACGGCACCACCTCCGGCGTGCGCGTGCCCGACGGCGAATGGATCCCGGCCGACCGCGAGGGGCTGACGATCTGCGACGCGACCTCGGCTGCTTTCGCGATGCGCCTGCCGTGGGACAAGCTCGATGTCGTCACCTGGTCCTGGCAGAAGGTGCTGGGCGGTGAGGGTGCGCACGGCATGCTCGTCCTGTCGCCGCGCGCCGTCGCCCGGCTCGAGAGCACGACGCCGGCCTGGCCGATGCCCAAGATCTTCCGCGTGACCAAGGGCGGCAAGCTCGACGAGGCGATCTTCAAGGGCGATACGATCAACACGCCTTCGATGCTCGCGGTCGAGGATGCCATCGACGGGCTCCGCTGGGCCGAAAGCGTCGGCGGCGTCGACGGTCTGGTCAAGCGCTCCGAGGCCAATCTCTCGGCCATCGCCCGTTGGGTCGCGCAGACGCCGTGGGCCGATTTCCTGGCTGAGCAGCCGGAGACGCGCTCCTGCACCTCGATCTGCCTCAAGATCGTCGATCCGTGGTTTACCGCGCTCTCGGAAGAGGCGCAGGCCGAGGTCGCCAAAAAGCTGGCCTCGTCGCTGGAGGCCGAGAAGGTCGCCTTCGACATCGCCGCCTATCGCGCGGCCCCTCCGGGCCTACGCATATGGGGCGGCGCCACGGTGGAGAACGCCGATATCGCGGCGCTCCTGCCCTGGCTCGACTGGGCCTATGCCCAGCTCAAGGCAGCCGCTACGGCCTGATTTTTAGCCGGCGCCCGTTAGACGATATCGGGGCGCCGGTTTTCCCTAATTTCCGTCAATGACGCCCGAAATCCGGGCAAGACGAAAGCCTCGGCGCAGCCGAGCCAGACGAAAGACAGCCCAATGCCCAAGGTCCTTATCTCTGACGACCTCAGCCCCCGCGCCGTCGAAATCTTCAAGGAGCGCGGTGTCGATGTCGATATGAAGGTCGGCCTAAAGCCCGATCAGCTCAAGGAAATCATCGGCGACTATGACGGCCTGGCGATCCGCTCGGCCACCAAGGTCACCAAGGAAATCCTCGAGGTCGCCCATGCGCTGAAGGTGGTCGGCCGCGCCGGCATCGGTGTCGACAATGTCGATATCCCGGCGGCCACGGCGCGCGGCGTCGTGGTGATGAACACCCCGTTCGGCAACTCGATCACCACCGCCGAGCATGCGATCGCCATGATGTTCGCGCTGGCCCGCGACATCCCCCAGGCCAACACCTCGACCCATGTCGGCAAGTGGGAGAAGTCCCGCTTCATGGGCGTCGAGGTCACCGGCAAGACGCTTGGCATCATCGGCTGCGGCAATATCGGCAGCATCGTCGCCGACCGTGCGCTGGGCCTGAAGATGAAGGTGCTGGGCTATGACCCGTTCCTGACGCCGGAGCGGGCGACCGACCTCGGCATCGAGAAGGTGGAGCTGAACGACCTGCTGACCCGGGCCGATTTCATCACGCTCCATACCCCGCTGACCGACCAGACCCGCAACGTCCTCAACGCCGAGACGCTGGCCAAGACCAAGCCGGGTGTGCGCATCGTCAACTGCGCCCGCGGCGGCCTGATCGACGAGGACGCGCTGAAGGCGGCGATCGAGAGCGGCCATGTTGCCGGTGCGGCGCTGGACGTGTTCACGGTCGAGCCGGCCAAGGAGAACTCGCTCTTCGCGCTGGAGCAGGTGATCTGCACCCCGCATCTCGGCGCCTCGACCAACGAGGCGCAGGAGAACGTGGCCCTCCAGGTGGCTGAGCAGATGGCGGACTTCCTGGTCCAGGGGGCCATCGTCAATGCGCTCAACACCCCGTCGCTGTCGGCGGAGGATGCGCCGAAGCTGCGCCCGTATCTGCGCCTCGCCGAGCAGCTGGGCAGCTTCATCGGCCAGGTGACCGAAGGGGCGATCTCCGGGATCACGATCGAGTATGAGGGGCATGTCGCCGGCCTCAGCCAGCGGCCGCTCACCGCGGTGATCCTGAAGGGTGTGCTGTCGACCCGGCTGGAGACCGTCAACATGGTCAATGCCCCGGCCATCGCCAAGCAGCACGACATCAAGGTGACCGAGAGCCGCAACAACCAGGCGAGCGACTACCAGACCGCGATCCGCGTCAGCGTCGGCAACGGCAAGGGAAAGCGCTCGATCACCGGCACGCTGTTCGGCGACAAGCCGCGCATCGTCTCGATCGATGGCGTCCCGACCGAGGCGGAGCTGACCGCTCACATGCTGCTGATCGAGAACCTGGACAAGCCGGGCTTCATCGGCAGCCTGGGCCGCACCCTGGGCGACGGCCAGATCAACATCGCCGCCTTCCATAACGGCCGCCTGGCCGCGGGCGAGCGGGCTTTCTGCCTGGTGTCGGTCGACCAGCGTATCGATGACTCGCTGCTGAAGCGCATCGGCAGCCTGCCGAACGTGGTCAGCGTGACTGATCTGAGCTTCTGACCTTGAGCACCGCTCCATCGCGCATCGCAGCGCGGTGGAGCGGAAATTTCTCGTTGTTCCGACCGGATGGCTGCCAATCGGCCAATTTGCTATCATTCCCGGTCGAAGCGCTTTATGAGGGTCTCGATTTTACCCAGGGCGCCGCGTGAGCTGACGCCTCTCAGCATTACGAAAACGATGGACGCCTTCCTTACCGAACTCGCCCTGCTTCCCGCCGGGCTCCATGATCTGCTGCCGCCCGACGCCGAGCGCGAGGCTGTGCTGGTGGAGCATGCGATGGGCGTGTTCCGGGCCCACGGCTATGAGCGGGTGAAGCCCCCGCTGGTGGAATTCGAGGAGAGCCTGCTCTCGGGCGTCGGCAAGTCCTGGTCACTGCAGACCTTTCGCCTGATGGACCCGGAATCGCAGCGCATGATGGCGGTACGTGCCGACATGACGCTCCAGGTCGCCCGGCTTGCCGCGACCCGGCTGGTCAACGCGCCCCGGCCACTACGCCTGTGCTATTCCGGCGAGGTGCTGCGTGTGGGCGGCGAACAGCTGGCGCCTGAGCGCCAGCTCCGCCAGATCGGCTGCGAGCTGATCGGCAGCCTGGAGGCCGCCGCCGATGCCGAGATCATCCTGCTCGCCTATTCGGCGCTGACCGAGCTTGGTGTTACCGGCCTCTCGATCGACCTCAACCTGCCGACCCTGGTGCCGCTGATCTTCGCCGCCTATGGCGTCACCCGCGACGACGAACGCAGTCTAGCGGCGGCGCTGGCCCATCGCGATACCGCCGTCGTCGGCGCCGCGCCCAAGGTCGGGCCGCTGCTGACCCAGCTGTTGAACGTCGCCGGGTCGGCCGACAGTGCTATCGAAAAGCTCGCCAAGATCGAATTGCCGGCCGAGGCCGAGGCGACCCGCGCCCGCCTAACCGACACCGTCCGCCTGATCCGCGCCGCCGCGCCGGAACTGAAGCTGACGGTCGATCCGCTGGAGCGGCAAGGCTTCGAATACCAGACCGGCCTCAGTTTCACCTTGTTCGCGCGCGGCGCGCGGCGGGAGCTGGGCCGGGGTGGCCGTTATCGGATCGGCGGCGAGACGGGGACGGAGCTGCGTGGTGAGCCCGCGGTCGGCTTCAGCCTGTTCGCCGACGCCATCCTGAAGGCCGCGCCGGTGAAGCCGGCTGCGCCGCGCGTCTATCTGCCCCTCGGCACCGCGGCCGAAATCGCGCAGACGCTGCGGGCAAAGGATATGATCACCGTCAGCGGCCTCGTGCCGGTGGCGGATGCGATGCAGGAGGCCAAACGCCTCGGCTGCCAATATGTGCTTCCCACCGGCTCGCCCGAGCCGGTTGCGGTCAGCTGATTTCGAGCAAGCGGGAATAGGGTAGGGCGATGGCGAACGTCGTGGTTGTTGGCGTCCAGTGGGGCGACGAGGGCAAGGGTAAGATCGTCGATTGGCTGTCCAGCCGGGCCGACGTCGTCGTGCGCTTCCAGGGCGGGCACAATGCCGGCCATACGCTGGTTATCGGCAATGTCGAGTACAAGCTGTCGCTGCTGCCCTCAGGCGTCGTGCGCGAGGGCAAGCTGTCGGTCATCGGCAACGGCGTCGTCGTCGATCCCTGGGCGCTGCTCTCCGAGATCGACAAGATCAAGGAAAAGGGCGTCACCATCACGCCCGAGAACCTGCTGCTGGCGGAGAACGCCACCCTGATCCTGCCGATGCACGGCGCGATCGACCGGGCCCGCGAAGCCGCCAGAGGGGCCAACAAGCTTGGCACCACCGGCCGTGGCATCGGCCCGGCCTATGAGGACAAGGTCGCCCGCCGGGGCCTGCGCGTCTGCGATCTGGCCGAGCCCAAGGTGCTGGAGCGCAAGCTGGGTGAGCTGGTCTTCCACCACAACGCCCTGCTGCGCGGCTACGGCGCCGAGGAATTCGTGCTGGAGGATGTCGTCAAGTCCGTGAAAGAGGTGGCCCAGCGCATCCTGCCCTATGCCGGCGTCGCCTGGGCCCGCCTGGATGCGGAACGCAAGGCCGGCAAGCGCATCCTGTTCGAGGGCGCGCAGGCGGCCATGCTGGATGTCGATCACGGCACCTACCCGTTCGTTACCTCGTCCAACACCGTCGCGGCGCAGGCCGCCACCGGCAGCGGCTTCAGCCTGGGCGCGCTCAATTACGTGCTCGGCATCACCAAGGCCTATACCACCCGCGTCGGCTCCGGCCCGTTCCCGACCGAGCAGGTGAACGAGATCGGCCAGTATCTGGGCGAGAAGGGCAGGGAGTTCGGCACTGTCACCGGGCGTAAGCGCCGCTGCGGCTGGTTCGACGCGGCGATGGTGCGCCAGGCGCTCAAGATCAGCGGCGTCGACGGCGTGGCGCTGACCAAGCTGGACGTGCTCGACGGCCTCACGGAAATCCAGGTCTGCGTCGGCTATATGCTGAACGGCGAGCGTATCGACTATCTGCCCGCCGGCGAAGAAGCCCAAGCGGCTGTCGAGCCGATCTATGAAACGCTGGAAGGGTGGTCGGAGAGCACCAAGGGCGCCCGTTCCTGGGCCGACCTGCCGGCCACGGCGATCAAATATGTCCGCCGCATCGAGGAGCTGATCGAGCGGCCGGTCACCCTGCTGTCGACCAGCCCGGAACGCGACGACACGATCCTGGTCAGCGATCCGTTCGAGGCGCGGTAGTTATTACCCTCGCCCCGGCGGGGCGAGGGTAAATTGAGGCCCGCACCTCTCGAATAGCCCGCCTTTTGTACGTTCTTGTGCACGTGGTGCGGCAAGGCGGACGCTCCCCTTGTGGACTGTGTCCACTAGCGACATCTGTGGATAGGCGGCGATGCCGCTATTCCAACAGGAGAAGCTTCCGTGCGTACCTCATCGTTCAAGCCGAGGGTGTTGACGGCCACGGCGTTGATGCTGCTCGCCTGTGCGGCAGTCGCCGCACCGGTTGGTCCGGCTGACCCCGTTACGCCTGAAACGCCATTCTTGAAAGAAAACCAGGCCGCGATGGACAAGATGATGGCCGGGATGGACATCCGGCCATCCGGCGATGTGGACGCCGATTTTGCCGCCATGATGATTCCGCATCACCAAGGGGCCATCGATATGGCGGTGGCCGAGCTGCGCTACGGCCATAACGAACAGCTTCGCCGGATCGCCCAGGAAATCGTTGTCGAGCAGCAGCAGGAGATTACGGCGATGCGGCTGGCGCTGGGCCAGCCCGTGCCGCCATCCGCCCCAACGCCCGACCAGCCTATGCCGAAGAACATGCAGAATGGACAATAGAATGACCCGCACAGCCCTCGCTGTCCTGCTGCTGAGTACTGCAATCGTGCCGGCCGCATGGGCGGGACAGGCGCCGGCAGGGGCCTCGGCTCCCGACATCGCGCTCAGCCACCATGACCGGGTCTATGCGGCAGAGCAGTTCTCCAACACCGTATCGGTCATCGATCCGGCCGATAACAAACTGCTCGGCGTGATCAGGCTGGGCGAGACCTCGCCAACGAATTTCAGCCCGCTCTATAAAGGCCAGGTCCTGGTTCACGGGATGGGCTTTTCGCCCGACCATCACACGCTGGCCGTCGTGTCGATCGGTTCGAATTCCGTCACCTTCATCGATACCGCGACCAACGCGGTCAAGCACACGACCTATGTCGGCCGGTCGCCGCATGAGGCGTTCTTTACGCCCGACGGCAAGGAAGTCTGGGTTACCGTCCGCGGCGAGAACTATGTCGAGGTGCTGGACGCGACGACCTACGCGGAAAAGGCGCGGATCGTCACGCCAAACGGCCCAGGCATGCAGATATTCTCGCCCGATGGCACCTATGGCTATGTCTGCTCGTCCTTCAATCCGGAGATCGACGTGATCACGGTCGCCGACCACAAGATCGTCGGCAGGGTCACCCAGGCGAGCCCGTTCTGCCCGAATATCGCCGCTACGCCGGACGGTACACAGGTCTGGTTCACACTCAAGGATACAGGCAAGACCCAGGTCTTCGATGCCAAGCCGCCGTTCTCAGTGCTGAAGACACTCGATACCGGGCCGATCACCAACCATGTGAATATCGTCCGTAATGCTCATGGACAGTTCGCCTATGTCACGATCGGTGGCCTGAATGAGGTGCAGGTATTCCGCACCGACAATTTCACCAAGGTCGCCACCATCCCGGTCGGCAAGCTGCCGCACGGTGTGTGGCCGTCGGGGGATGGGTCGCGGGTCTATGTCGGGCTGGAGAATGACGACGCGATGGTTGCCATCGATACGATGACCAACACAGTGATCGGATCGGTGCCGATCGGCCAGGCGCCGCAGGCCATCGCCTATGTGCCGGGTGCAGTGCCGGATGGCGCGGGAACGGACGGGCTGCAACCGCTCGGTATCGCCGGCCAGGCTGCCCATTTCACAATGGCTCCGGCTGGCGGCAAGCAGGCCGCCGGCGCCCAGCCGCCGACCAGTGTGACGCTGTTCGACCAGGGGTTGCTTCAGGTGCTTGAGGCCTCGGTGACCGGCCTGGATCCGAAGCATCCGTACATGCTCGCGCTCTCCGACCAGCCCGGCGGGGGCGGTCCGCTCAAGCCGCTGGCCAACTTCATGACCAACCCGGCGGGATCGGCGATCGTGAATGCCATCGGTCCTATTCGCCAAATCGTCCAGGACCCGGCGGAGGCGCGCCGCCGGTACTTGGTCATCGTACCGGCATCGGCTACAGATTCGGATCCAGCGGTTCAGGTACAGGTTCCCTGACCGCGTTTCACGGTACGCTGACAGACATGACCGCCTATCTGCTCATCCGCGTCGCGGTCACCGATTGGGACCGCTACCGCGAATATATGGCGCTGACGCCGGCAGCCCTTGCCAAATATCAGGGCCGCTTCATCGCCCGCGGCGGTGAGAGCGTCACCTTGGAGGGGCCGGAGGAAACCCGCCGCCTGGCGCTGGTCGAGTTCCCGAGCCTGGAGTTAGCCAAGATTTTCTATGCCTCTCCCGAATATCAGGCCGCCAAGGCTCTGCGCGACGGCGCCTGCGAGGCGGAGTTCATCGCGCTGGACGGGCTTTAGCTGCAAGCTTCTGCGGCGCGGATTCCAGCATGTGGGACTGAGCAAACAGCGTGATGGCGACGGCCCCGGTCAGATACCAGGCCGGCGCCAGTGGGCTGCCCGTCAGGTCTGTCAGCCACGCGACCATGAACTGGGCCGAGCCGCCGAACACCGAAATCGCGAAGGCGTACATCAGGCCCAGCGAGCCGCAGCGGATATTCGCCGGCAGGCTCTCCGTGACCGATACCATCATCGATGCGTCGGAGATGCAGGCACAGATGGCGATGGCGGCAGTCAGCGCGAGCAGACTGCCGGTCGTGCGGTAGTGCGCCGCCAGCCAGAAGCCGGGAACAACCACAATCAGCAGGACGAGATAGGGAACAACCATCACCGGCTTGCGGCCGAACCGGTCCGATAGCCAGCCGCCGAGCGGGCTGCACACGATACCGAATATCCCGACCGCGATGGTGGACAAGAAGCCGATCCGGGTCGACATCTGCAAGGTCGATGTCGCGTAGGTCGTCAGATAATCCTGGAGATAGCTGGCGATCGTGCCGCCGGCGAACAGCACGATTCCCAGGAAGGCGATCATCCGCAGTCGCGCTGGAGCCGCGAGAGCCTGGACCTGCTGTGCCGGTGCGGGGAGCGTCTCGGCCAGCTGCCGGCGCAGGATGAGCCCGAACGGGATGATTGCGGCACCAGGCAGGAACGCCACCCGCCATCCCCAATTGTCTAGTTGCTGCTCGGACAGGTAGGTGGCGAGCGTGAAGCCGACCAAACCCGACACGAGGATCGACACGTTCTGGCTCATATACTGCATCGAGACGTAGAGACCGCGCCGGTGGAGTGGCGCTGCCTCAACCAGATAGGCGGTATTTGGCCCGATCTCCCCACCCAGCGCGAAGCCCTGGATCAGCCTGAAGGTAATCGCGAGAATCGGCGCGGCGATGCCGATCGCGCTATGGGCGGGCGTCAGCACCAGCCCGATCATCGCCAGCCCCATCAGCACGAAGGTCAGCAGCATAGCCGGCTTGCGGCCCACGCGGTCGCCGATCCGGCCGATCACCAGCGCCCCCACCGGCCGCATCAGGAACCCCGCGCCGAAGGTCGCCAGGGCGGCGAGCAGGCTGGCTGAAGGATCTGCCGAGGGAAAGAATGTCCGACCGATCTGCGCCGCGAAGAACGCGTATGTCAGGAAATCGTAGAATTCGAGCGCGTTGCCCATCGTGACGGCCACGACATGCCGGGTGCGCACCGACGGAATCGTCGGCATGGGTTCGATCGCATCGACATCGATGGCCGTCATGAAACTTCCGCCTTTTCAACTGTCTGCAGCACAGAGGCGGTGAAGACTCCAGGTCCGGCAATTGTACATTTTTGACCGAGCGGTTTTTCCTGCTGCCGTTCGTCGATTGGGGGGGTGTGTTCGTCGAACCGTTGTTCGGCTCCGGCCGCTTCGGCTCATTCTGAGCCGCAACAACGATGCTGTCAGCGAACTGGGAGAAATCTGGACATGAACGGAAAGAAATTCGTCGTCTTTGCGGCGCTGGGCGCCTCTTGTGCGATTGCCGCCTCGGCCCAGTCCCTGCCTTCCAACATCGCCGCCGCGGCGAAAGACCCGGTACGCGCCGAACAGGCCAAGGTGGATGCGACACGTCACGGCCCCGAGATTCTGGCCTTTGCCCAGGTGCAGCCGGGCGCCAAGGTGGTGGATCTCATTCCGGGCGGTGGCTACTGGACCGGCCTGTTCTCGGCGGCGGTGGGCTTGGATGGCCATGTCTATGCCGTATGGCCGGCGGAATACGTCAAGGTGGACGGCGATGAGGTGAAGCCCTATCGCGAAATGGCCGCCAAATACGCGAATGTCAGCATTCTCGAACAGCCCGCCGCGCAACTGACGACGCCGGAGAAAGTCGACCTCGTCTTCACGGCGCAGAACTACCACGACTATCCGGACAAGTTCATGGGGCCGACCGATCCGGCGGTGCTCAACAAGGCTGTGTTCGCGGCGCTGAAGCCGGGCGGCATCTATCTGATCGTCGATCACGTTGCCCAGGCCGGCAGCGGCGTGCGCGATACCGATACGCTCCACCGCATCGATCCCGCGACCGTGAAAGCGCAGGTGACGGCGGCAGGTTTCCAGTTCGTCGGCGAGAGCCCGCTGCTCGCCAGTCCCGTGGATGATCACACCAAGAAGGTCTTCGATCCTTCGGTCCAGGGCCATACCGACCAGTTCATCTACAAATTCCGCAAGCCCGGCTGACGTCGCGGTCGCGCTGTACGCGGTCGGGCAGGCGCGTAAGAACTACCGCTAAACAGCGCGCTGAGCTGTCTTTTGAGCATCTGTCCGAATCCGTCCGGCGGCCGATAATCGCTTGACGGTTCGGGAGCGATGACGCACTTGTTTCATAAATTAAATTATCAAGGAGCCGGATGGCACGTCCATCGATGGCAGCCGAACTTGGAACGGGGAGGAAAAGATGCCGGATTCCGTCAGCGCGCGCGTCGCGCTAGCGATCTTGGGGCTGTGCGGCGCGATGGCGGCGCCAAAATCCTACGCCCAGGGGCAGGGCACGGCGACCGGAGCCGGGGCGGCTGTCGGGCAGCTTGAAGAAATCGTCGTCACCGCCCGGAAGATCGAGGAAAAGCAGCAGGTCACGCCTGTCGCGGTCACTGCAATCACGTCGCAGACGATCGACCGGCTGAACATCCAGTCGCCGACGCAGCTCTCCCAGGTCATCCCCAATTTCGTCCTGTCGCAGGGCGCGGGCGGACCCACCAACGTCTCGATCTCGATCCGCGGCATCGGTAACCAGGAACCGCTGCTGACCGTGGATTCGCCGGTCGGCGTCTATCTGGACGGCGTCTATCTCGGCCGCAACGCCGGGCTCAATATCGACCTGGTCGATCTGGAGCGTGTCGAAGTGCTGCGCGGGCCGCAGGGCACGCTGTTCGGCCGCAATACGTCAGGCGGCGCGGTCAATATGGTCACCAGAACGCCGTCCGACGAGTTCGGAGCCGAGGAGAGGACCGGCTGGGGCGAATATGACGGCTGGTTCACCCGCACGACGCTCAACACCGGCCTGCTCGGCGACAGCCCTATCAAGGCCACCATCTCCTACCTGCATCGTGACCGCAACGGCTGGGTCGACAACCCCTACACGTCGGATGAGAACGACCCCAGCTCGCTGCACAGCGATGCGATTTGGGTCAAGGTCCGCGGTGACTTCGGCGACAATCTCAGAGTTGAGTATTCGTTCGATTATGACCGGATCGACGGGCAGCCCGAAGGCTTCCAGCTCGCGGCGATGAGCCCGGCCTCGAAAGCCTATTTCAGCCAATCGCCGGCCTTTGGTGGCGATCCGCTGGTACTGTCCGGCAAACGCCGGGATGTGTTGCCGCTTTTCCAGGGGGCGGGGCAGGGCGTGACCCAGCATTCCGCGACGATCGGCCACGCGATCACCGCCACCTATGACATAGACGAAGAGTGGTCGCTGAAATCGATTTCCGCCTATCGCCATTGGTATGCGTCCGAGCCGACGCGCTATGGCGCGCATTATCGCGGCCTGGTGCTGAACCCGGTCGACAACTCCGTATCGGTTCAGGATGTCAGCCCGTTTTACGCGCCGCAGGATGTGTCCCAGTATCAGTTCTCGCAGGAGTTTCAGCTGAAATGGGTGACCGACCGGTTCAACAGCGTCGCCGGGCTCTATTACTTCCATGAGCATGTCCATGAGGACAATCCCAACTATTTCACCTTCGTAACCCCAACCGGCCTGGCCAACCCTGCCGTTATCGGCATCAATCTCGGCCCCGATACGCAGCGGTTGCGCTATCGGGAGAACAGTGCGTCCTATGCCGCCTTCGGCCAGACCAGCTATCGTCCGCCGATCCTGGACGACAAGCTCGAGGTCACCGGCGGGTTGCGCTACACGATCGACCATCGCTCGATCAACCTGTTCAGCGTGGCCACTCCGCCGCGCGATGACAGCGTGAATTACTACAATTTCAACTTCAACTTCTCGCTGAACTATCAGTGGACGCCGGATATCATGAGCTATATCCGGATCAGCAGCGGCTATAAGGCGGGAGGTTTCAACGCGCGCGTCACCAGCCCGAGCTCGAGCCTGGTCTTCAATCCGGAGAAGGCGACCGCCTATGAAATCGGTCTCAAGACCGAATGGCTCGACCACACGCTGCGGTTCAACGCGACCGGCTTCTACACCGATTACCGCAGCCTGCAGGTCAACCAATATACCGGCGGCGTCGGCACGACGACCAACGCAGACGCCTATTACGAGGGGTTCGAGTTGGAAGGGCAGTATCTGCCGGTCAAGGAACTGTCGCTGGAAGGCAGCGTCGGCTACGTCAACCCGGTCTATACCTATTATCCTTACAGCAACCCGGACAACCCGGCGCAGACTCTCAACTACGCCAGCATCGCCAAATTCCCCTACGTGCCGGATTGGACGATCCATCTGGGCGCCCAGTACTATTTCCCCGAGCAGACCTTCGGCGCGCCTTCGCTGCGCGTGGATTACTCGATGATGAGCGAACGCTACTGGTTCGGCACCAACCTGCCCAACGCGAACCCGTTCAACAACGTCATCAAGGACCCCGGCCAGAACCTGCTCAGCGCGCGGCTCATCCTGTCCGACATCCCGCTCTTCGGCAGTCGGGCGAAGGGCGAGGTGCAACTCTATGGCACCAACCTGCTGGACCAGGACCTGCGCGATTCCGGCATCGATTTCGGTGGCCTGGGCTTCGCCGGCATCTCCTTTGGCGAACCGCGTAGCGTTGGTTTCATCTTTAATGTGAAATATTAGGGGTTGCCGGCAACGCCGCTGGCGAGGAATACATAACGGGCCTGCCAGTCGGCAGGCCCTTTCCCTTGCGTCTGCGATATACTATCCTGGGTGTAATCCTTAAGGAGTAACCCGGCATGGATCAACTGTGGGCATTGGACGACAATGGCAACCTCAAACTCCCGCGTCTGGCGGGATTCTCGCTCGCGGTTGCCGCCGATATACTGCTAGCCCTTCAGCTGAAGGTCGCAAATTCCCATGAGGAATTGAGACGGGGCGGGCAGGCGCTCCAGGCCGGGATGACTGCTCAGAACGCGCGTGAACTCGCTGGCGCTTTGCTGCAAGCCGCTGAAGCCTTGGAGCGGGCGTCGATACAGCCGAAGGTGAACTGACGGCCTTTTCTTGAGGAGGGCAGCCGCAAAGCGACGCGGCTTGCCCGTCGCGCGTGGCCATGCAATCGTCGTCGCCGGATGGGGGCGACATGAAGCTTTTGGCGGCGGCGATGGCGGGCTTGATCGGTTGCGCAACAGTGGCGATGGCGGCGTCCGATCCACCGGTTGCACCCAAGCGGCCTTATTCGGTTCCGTCGCCCAGCGGCGCGCGCGAGGACGATTATTACTGGCTGCGCGACGATACCCGCAAAAATCCGGACATGCTGGCCTATCTCAAGGCCGAGAACGCCTATGCCGACGCGGCGCTGGCGCCGACCAAGCCTTTGCAGGACCGGCTCTATCAGGAGATCGTCGGCAGGGTTAAGCAGGACGACAGCTCCGTCCCCTATCTGAAGCACGGCTGGTGGTACTACACCCGCTTCGACACTGGCGCCGACTATCCGATCCTGGCGCGCCGGAAGGGGGCGATGACCGAACCCGAAGCGGTGATGCTGGACCAGCCGAAGATGGCGGCGGGCAAGGGTTTCTTCGCTGTCGGAGACTGGGAGGTCAGCCCGAACAACGGGCTGCTGGCCTATGCCGAGGACACTGTCGGGCGTCGCCAATATGTCCTCAGGTTCAAGAACCTGGAAACTGGGGAGACGCTGGCCGACGCGGTGCCGGATGTCGAGCCCAACCTGATCTGGGCCGACGACAACAAGACGGTGTTTTATGTCGAGAAGGACCCGGTCACGCTGCTCTCGACCCGGATCAAGGCGCATGTGCTGGGTACGCCGGCCAGCGCCGACCGGCTGGTCTATGAAGAGAAGGACACCAGCTTCTATATCGGGCTGAAGAAGACCCGATCCGAGAAGTTCATCTGCATCGAAGAGCACAGCACGGTTTCGAACGAGTACCGCTGCGCCCCGGCCTCGGCCCCGGATAAATTCGTTCTGGTGGCACCGCGCGAGCGCGAATTCCGCTATCAGGTCGACCATCTCGACGGCCGCTGGGTGATCCGCACCGACTGGAACGCCAAGAATTACCGGCTGATGACCCTGGCGGACACCGCGCCGCTGGGCGACCGGGCTCTGTGGCATGAGCTGGTGCCCGGCAGCGACAGCGTCTTTATCGAGGATGTCGCGCTCTTCCCCGGCGGCGTCGCGATCGAGGAGCGGTCGGACGGGGTGAAGCGCCTGCGCATCCGGCCGGACACGGGCGAGAGCCGCTTCGTCAAGGCGGATGAGCCCGCCTATGCCATGACCCTGCAGGAAGTCGGCGATCCCGACAGCGGCTGGCTGCGCTACAACTATGACAGCCTGACCACCCCGACCACGACCTATGAGACCGATCTCAAGACCGGAGAGCGGCGGTTGCTGAAGGAGCAGCCGGTCATCGGCTACGACAAGTCGAATTATGTGACGGAGCGCGTCTGGGTGACGGCGCGGGACGGGGCGCGGATACCGGTCTCGCTGGTCTATCGCAAGGGCTTCAAGAAGGACGGCCAGGCAGGCCTCCTGCAATATGCCTACGGCTCATACGGCCATTCCACCGACCCGGCCCTCTCGCTGTCGGTGGTCAGCCTGCTCGATCGCGGCATGGTCTATGCCATCGCCCATATCCGCGGCGGGCAGGAGATGGGCCGCGCCTGGTACGACGATGGCCGGCTGCTGAACAAGAAGAACACCTTCACCGATTTCATCGACGTGACCCGTGCCTTGGTGAAAGACGGCTATGCCGCCAAGGACCGGGTGGCGGCCCGCGGCGGCAGCGCCGGCGGTCTCTTGATGGGTGCGGTGGCGAACATGGCGCCGCAGGACTACCGGGTGATGATCGCCCAGGTGCCGTTCGTCGACGTCGTCACCACGATGCTGGATGAGAGCATCCCGCTCACCACCAACGAGTTCGATGAGTGGGGCAACCCGAAGAACAAGACCTATTACGACTACATGCTGAGCTATTCGCCCTACGATAACGTCGCGCGAAAGGCCTATCCGGCGCTGTTCGTCACCACTGGCCTGTGGGATTCGCAGGTCCAGTATTACGAGCCGACCAAATGGGTGGCGAAGCTGCGCGGCGACAAGACAGACCACAACCCGCTGCTCTTCCGCATCAATATGGAGGCCGGCCACGGCGGCAAATCCGGCCGTTTCCGCGCCTATCGCGACACCGCCGAATATTACGCCTTCATGCTGGCCCAACTCGGCATCACCAGCTGATGGATCGCGCGATCGGCGACCGGCTCGCGATCCGTGAACTGATCGAGCTCTATTCCGACGCGGTCACCCGGCGTGACTGGGAAACGGTCGGGGCGGTCTTTGCCGAGGACGCGATCTGGTCGATCGCGCCGCCGACCGATATCGCGCTCAAAGGCCGGGCGGCCATTGCCACGGGCGTCGGCGAGATGGTGGAGGCGTTCGAGGTCTTCGTCCAGATGACCCATTCGATCGTGATCGAGCTGGACGGCGACCGCGCTGCCGCGCGCACGATCGTCAACGGCTTCGGCCGCCTGCGCGACGGTTCGCGCGGCGCCTTCGCGCTGGGAACCTATATCGACAGGCTGGTCCGCGCCGGCGACGGATGGCTGTTCCAAAGCCGCCGCTTCGAGCCGCTCTTCATCGACAACACCGCCCCGGCCGGGACGGCTTACGGGCCGGGTTCAGCCTAGGATCGAGACTCAATCAGATCCACCAGATGACGATAGCGGCCAGGTAGCAAGAGGCGGCGAAGTTTGAGGCGAGCTTGTCGTAGCGGGTAGCGATACGGCGCCAGTCTTTGAGGCGGCAGAACATGCGCTCGATGAGATTTCTGCGTTTGTAGGCTTTGGGATCGAAGGGCTGCCGCCGTTTACGAGTTGGATTGTTGGGGATGACGGGCTGGGTGCCGCGGTCGATTAGGAACTTTCGGAGAGTGTCGCTGTCGTAAGCTGTATCGGCAGCGCAGAGACGGGTGGGCGGCAAGGTTTGCAGCAGGACGGCGGCGACGGGGGCATCACCGCGTTGACCCGGCGTTATTTCGAGCGCGAGGGGCCTGCCGTCGCCATCGACAATAGCATGGATTTTTGTCGATCGGCCGCCGCGCGAGCGGCCGATCGCCTGGGCATCGGCCCCCCTTTTCCGCCACCCGCCGAGCGGTGGGCTTTGGCCGTCGTGCTGTCGATCATGTGGATATCGGTGTCGCCGGTCTCGACCAAAGCCGCGAAAAGGCGGCGCCAAATCCCACGCGCCGACCAGCGATGGAACCGGTTGTAGATCGTGGTTGGCGGACCATAACAATCGGGACAGTCCTGCCAGCGGCAACCAACCTTCAGGACATGGATGATACCACTGATGATCCGGCGATCATCCGTGCGGCGAGCGCCAGGTTGGTTCCTCGGCAGCAGCGGCTCAATCGCCGCCCACTGCTGGTCATCAAGCCAGAATTCTCCCGTCATGACCCAAGCTCCATCGTTTGATAGCTTGAATCACAACCTAAACTCCAATTCAATAACTTGATTGGGTTTTAACCCTAGAGCGTTACGCAGATCTTGCCGAAATGCTTCCCCGACGCCTGATGGCGATAGGCGTCGGCCAGGGCATCGATGGCAAAGGTTGAATCGATCACCGGCCTGATGCCGTTGACATCGAGCGCCCTGATCATCTCCAGCTGATCGGCGCCGGAGCCGACCAGGACGCCGGAAATCCGGATCTGCGACAGGAAGATTTCATAGGCCGGAATCTCCCCGCCCATGCCCGCCAGAACGCCGATCAGCGCGATATGTCCGCCGCGTGCGCAGGCGCGGATCGATTGGGCCAGCGTGCCCGATCCGCCGATCTCGACCACATGGTCGACGCCGCGCCCGCCGGTGATTTCCCTGGCTTTCATGCCCCACTCGGGCGTCTGTTTGTAATTGATGAGGTGATCGGCGCCCAGCGCCCGCAGCCGTTCCAGCTTTTCGTCCGAGGACGACGTGGCGATCACCGCCGCGCCGGCCGCCTTGGCGAATTGCAGCGCGAAGATCGAGACGCCGCCGGTCCCCTGGATCAGCACCGTATCGCCCGGCTTGGGCTTGCCCTCGACCACCAGCCCGCGCCACGCGGTCAGCCCGGCACAGGTCAAGGTCGCCGCCTCGGCATGCGACCAGCCGGCAGGCGCCTTGGTGAACCAAGCCTCCGGCGCCGCGACATAGTCGGCGCCGTAGCCGTCGCAGGTGTCGCCGGGGATGGTGTTGGCCTGGATGTCGGTCGCGATGCTGCCTGCCAGCCATTCCCGATAGAAGACGCTGACCACATTGTCGCCGACCGCGAACCCCGCGACACCGTCCCCGACCGCAACCACCTCACCGCCAGCATCCGACATCAGGACGCGCCCATCCTCCACTGGCTTGATGCCCATGGCGACGACATAGTCGTGGAAATTGAGCGAGCTGGCATGGATGCGCACCAGCAGCTCCCCGGCCCGGGGCCGGGGCATGTCACGTTCGATAAAGGCCAGGTTTTCGAGGCCGCCGGGGGCTTTCAGTATCAAGCTTCTCATCGCATTCCCTGTTTCCGCCTGCCGGAGGACTTAACCTGACGGCAGGCGGAGACTCCAGGGAATTTACGGGCACTTCGGCGTCTTGTTCGACGGGACGGCCCGCAGATATTCGTAGATCGCGCCGAGGTCGGATTGCGTCATTTCGCGGAAATACGGCCAGGGCATCTGCTGCAGCAGGACATTCGGCTTGGCGCGGAAATCGTGACCTGTCTTCATGGCCGAGATGAAATTCGTCAGGGTGAGCCCATCCGGGAGGTGGTTCTTGTCCGGGGTGATATTCGACGAACACAGCGTGCCGCCGAAGAACACGCCGCCGGCGAGATAGGCGGTCTTGACCACCTTGATAGTCCGATCGCCCACGAACGGGTCCCCGCCCTTCGCGAAGGTTGGCGTCGTGTGGCAATCATTGCACTGCGCGACGGTGACCAGATAGCTGCCGAGGCCGACCTTGTTCTTGTCCAGCCCCGTCAGGTTGAGCGGAACCGGCGCGATGTTGAGGCCCTGCTTGATCCGCACGACATCGCTGGCCGCCGCATGGGCGCCGGGTGCCATCAGCATCGTTGCCACGGCGAACAGGCCGGGCAGCGCAGCGCGCATCGTCAGTCTGCCGATCATGTATTTCGTCATCATGTACCTTGGGCTAGGGGAGGGGCTCGACCGGAACGGGCGAACTCACCTCGGCAGACGAACCGCTTGCCGCCGTTATTCCTCGTGTCCAGGTGAACATTTGATGACGGAATTCCTTGGCGCTTCGCTGATGTCGGTCGTACTAAAGGCCAAGCACTGCAACGATTTTCAGGGGAGAGGCGGCCATGGACCGGGAGCTCAGGATTCTGCTCGACGAGCGCGCCATCACCGCGGTGATGAACGAATATTGCCACGCGATGGACACCGGCCAGCATGACCGGTGGATGGCCTGCTTTACCGCCGACGCGGTCTATGACGTGGCGCTTCCCGACGGGCGCATCTATGCGAGGCTGGAGGGCGAGGCGGACTTCAGGAAGTTCATTACCGGCTACAAGGCCCTGCCCGGCCACAAGCATGTCTATGTCACACCGATCTTCGACGTCGACCTGGACGCTCATGAGGCGACCGTTGAGGCCTACTGGTTCATGCTCTCGGGCAGCGAGGCCAAGGCTGGCATCAGCTCACTTGGCCGGTCGCGGGACCGCTTCGTGAAAGGCACGGATGGACGCTGGCGGATGAAGGAACGGCGCGTGGCGACCGAGGGGGTGGCGGCGGGATGAGAGGGCGTCGCCGTCATTGACGCCGGAACGGTTTCCCTTCGTTATACATCCGGAATTACCGCCATTCTCAAACTCACATAAGTGAGAACACACTGGATGTCCCTGGCGACGCGTAGCGACAGCATTCCGACCGCACGAGACCGCTCCCTCAGCCTCATCGCTGTCATCGCCAGCGCCTTCATCTCGACCCTCACTTTCGCCATCACAACCCCGCTGCTGGCCGTCCGTCTGGCGGCCGCCGGGCTTTCCGGCGGCTGGATCGGGCTCAATACCGGGGCGGGGGCGGCAGCGATCCTGCTGGTGTCGATGGCGACGCCCTGGCTCGGGCGGCGGCTGGGCAGCTTCTGGGCGCTGATGTTCTCCATCCTGGTGATGGCGCTGGGCGTCGGGCTATTGCCCATCTGCGACGGGAAGGTCGGCTGGTTCCTGCTGCGCATCCTGATCGGCGCGGGCATCGCCGTGCACTGGGTGATCAGCGAGGTCTGGGTCAACAGCGTGGCCGAGGAGGCGGATCGCGGAAAGGTCGTCGGGGCCTATGTCGCGGCGGTCGGGCTCGCCTATCTGATTGCCGGCCCAATCCTGATTGCGATGGGGACCAAGGGTAACCTGCCGTTCGATGTGGTCACGGTCATGATCGCGACCGCAGCGCTGCCGATCCTGGTGGCACGGCGGCTGGTGCCCGCCCTGCCGCCCGCCCGCAGCACCGGGATGCTCGGCGCCATCCGGCGGCAGCCGACCGTCATGGGGGCGTCGCTGGTCTCGGGCGTGGCCATCGCCAGCGTGCTGTCCTTCCTGCTGCTCTATGTCGAGCGCACCGGCATGACTGAACAGGCGGCGCTGACCGCCCTCGCGGCGGTGGCGATCGGCAATGTGCTGCTTCAGGTGCCGATCGGCATGCTGGCCGATCGGATGGGGGCCGAGCGGCTGCTGATCTCGGTTGGCCTGGTCGCGCTGATCGGGCTCATGGCGATGCCGTTCCTGGGGCCGATCGGCCTGCTGCGCTGGCCGTTCCTGTTCCTGTGGGGCGGCTCGCTCGGCGGTTTCTACACGCTGAGCCTGACCCTGGTCGGCCGGCGCTTCGGCGCGGCTGACCTGCCGGCGGCCAACGCCGCCTTCGTCATCGTCTATGAGATCGGCGGATTACTGGGGCCGGTCAGCAGCGGCTTCAGCATCGATTTGTGGAATCCGCATGGCGCGCTGTTGCCGCTCGCCTTCGCCTATGCGCTGTTCGTCGGCGGATCGCTGATCGTTGGCGCGCGCCGGACCTAGGCCTGGCCGGGCCGGTCCTCGAAGAAAATCTCCATCTCCGCCATCTCCGGATGCTGGGCTTCGCCAGCCAGCACAGAGGGCTTGAACTGCGCCGCGCGATAGCCTTGCCCGCCCTGGTCGGCATTGATCTGGGCGAACCAGCCGCCCCGCATCAATCTCAGCCGCGGCGTGCCGAGATAGTCGTGGTCGCGGAAATATTCGTAATTGACGTTCTGTTTGCGCAGCTCAGCCTCGAAGCCGGCCAGCAGGGCGTGCAGCGCCGGCACGGGCACCGCCTGGGTCGGCTCGACATGCAGGATATAGCGGCGGTCGGCCTGGTCGGCGACGACCTGGAAATGGCGGAGCGTAATGCCAAGCGGCGCGGCGCTGGCGGCGATAGCGACGGTGACATGGTCGATGCTCACCATCTCACCCTGGATGTTCTGGATATTGTCGCCCTTATAGAGGAAGCGGATGCGCGGCGCGCCGTTCACCATCTCGGTCACGCGGATGACGTCATTGATGGCATAGCGGTAAAGGCCGCCGCTGGTCGTCACCACGACCTGGTAGTTCTGGCCTTCCTCCAGCTCGTGGGCGAGCAGGACCGGTGCGCCGTCATGGCCGAAATCGGCCTCGGGAATGAATTCGAAGAAGGCG
>Ga0268266_10001370_pt1 | contig 29379 bp, 26 predicted proteins | sample KBSS13metaG_FD_190356 | JGI IMG/M metagenome (GOLD analysis project Ga0268266, IMG submission 190356) | Switchgrass rhizosphere microbial communities from Kellogg Biological Station, Michigan, USA - KBS S1-3 metaG (SPAdes) (version 2) | ecosystem: Host-associated > Plants > Roots > Rhizosphere... | reverse complement strand
TTCAGGGTCCGCGTGCCACCTGGGCCGGAGATGGTATAGCGCACCGGCGCGCTGGCATCGGCCCGCCAGAGCATGACGTTGCGCGCGCTGGTCAGGCAGAAGGTGCCGCTCTGGGCCACGTCGACAGGCCAGATGGTCAGGCCGGTCGGCAGAATGCCGGCGTCGCGCACGGCGCCGATGCGGGCGATGCGCCCGTCACGGTTGATCGTCGTCCCGCTCGCGACCCGCGTGTTTGGCGAGAAGGTGCCGGGGCCGCGGAAGGTGCGCGTGCCGCCGCTGGCAAGGATCGTCACAATGTCGCCGGGCCGCAGCGTGATCCGCGCGCTGTCGGGGAGTGACTGGCCCGCGCGATAGCTGCCGGCGGACGGGCCGCTCGAGCGGACGACAAGGACATTGGCGGCGGCGGTGCCGGCCGTGGACAGGAAAACCGCGGCGATCAGCGCGCGGCGAAGAACCTTGCTATTTTGACCCCAGGACAAAGTGACCTCCTGAACCGACCTCGCGGCATCTATAGACGAAATATTGCAGGGCCGCATCCTCCTTATGGGCGGCGGCCATTGCCTCAAGCTGAACAAGCCCCTCTCTGTGCCCTGCGTCGAACCGTTCCCAGACGGCGTTGAGTTGAGCGACGAAATCGGGGTCCAGATCGGGCGCCGGTTCCCAGACCATGACCGGGGTTGCCCGCCCGGAAAGCACGATCCGACCCATCGGCCGGAACCAGGTCATCGTGCTTTCGCGCTTCGCCTCGTCGCTCACCAGCATGGTCGTCTTCAGCGCCTTGTTGGCCGATTCGAGCCGGGCGGCGGTGTTCATCGCGTCGCCGAGCGCGGTATATTGGATGCGCCCTTCGCCGCCGAAATTGCCGACCACCGCTTCGCCCCGGTGCAGGCCGACGCGGGTGACGCCGATCGGCGGGATGTCCTCGCCCGCAATCTCGCGGGCCATGCCACGGAAGGCCTCGCCAGCTTCGTACATCGCCCGGCCTGCCTTCACCGCCCGGTCCGGGTCGTCGGCCCGCGCGATCGGCGCGCCCCAGAAGGTGACCAGCGCATCGCCGACGAACTTGTCGAGCGTACCGCCATGTTTGAGGACGATGTCGCTCATCACGTCCAGATAGCGGTTGAGCAGCTTGGAGAGCGTCCCCGGCGTAATCGCATGGCTGAGCTTGGTGAAGCCCTCCAGGTCGGTGAAGAGCGCGTAGATTTCGGTCTGCTCGCCGTGCAAGGCGAGCTGTTCCGGATTGCGCATGATCTCCTTCGCCACATCCGGCGGCAGATATTTGCCGAGCGCGGACTGGGCAAAGCGCTTCTGCTCGGAGCCGATCGCGCGCGCGGCGGTGCCGACGCCGAGAAAGGCGAGCAGCCACCCGCTCCCCCAGCCGAAGGCCGGCAGATCGATCGTGTCGACATGCATGGCCTGAAGCTGGAAGGGTAGCCAGGCGAGGATGGCGATCTGCACCGCGAGCGCCAGCGCAAGCTTCCAGCCGCGCGGGTCGAAGAAGCCGGTCAGGCCGCCCGCGGCGACGGCGATCAGGGCAGCGAGCCACAGGGCCCAGGCGGGGATGGCGGCCGGAATCCGCCCGTCGAGCTGCTGCGCCAGCATCTGGGCGTGGACCTCCAGCCCCTTCATGAAGCGGCCGGTGAAGCGGGTCATCGGCGTCGAATAATCGTCCTGGTCGTTGATATCGCCGCCGATCAGGACATAGCGGCCTTCGATCTGGGACCGCAGATCCTCGGCTGCGAGCGGGAGGAGCTGGATCGGCAGATTGGCGAAGACGGGAATCTCGTCGCTCTCCGCGGTGCCGGGCAGACGAAAATCGATGCTGCGCGCATAGGTCCGGAATTCCGGATGATCCGACGTCAGCGCATTGGCCAATAACGGCGGCAGGCCCTGCCGGACCGCCGGCCAGCGCCGTATCACATTGTCGGACGGGTCGGATTCCTGGCGGATGCTTGTCGGGCGGACAGGGCCGGCCGCCGCCTGGCGCAGGAATCCGAGCAGGAACTGCTCCTGCTCATAGTTGATCTGCTCGGAGTTCAGGCGGCTCGACGCGTAAGCAAGGAAGACCGGCGTGCGCATCTGACGGAGGGTCTCAAGCAGCTCGGCATCTTCCTGCTGCGTCTGATCGATCAGGATATCGATGGCGATCGCACGCGGGCGAAGCGTGTCCAGTGCGCGCAGGGCCTGAGACAGCAGGCGACGGTCAAGCGGCGAGCGCTTCTGCAGCTGTGCCAGGGTGTCATCATTATAGGTCACGAGCGTGATGCGCTGGTCCTGTTCCAGCACCCGCTCGGCGGAGCGGTAGAAGCGCCAGTCGTAAAGGCCGCGCTCGGCATCGCGGGACAAGGGAAGGTCCCAGGAATAGCGCGCCAGCCAGAGCCCGCCGGCGATGAACAGGATGGTGATGGCGAGGCGAAACCAGCCAATCTGCCCGACCGCCCGCTTCAGCGTCACTCGCCCGGAACTCACCGCCTCCGCCATCCGCGCCCCCTCCCGAAGAAGGGATAAAGCGAAAGCAGCAGAGGGGAAAGCCTCAGCGCGCTCCGGCCATCACCGCCTGCGCCCAGCCCAGTTCGGCGAGCATGTCCAGCGAGCCCGCCATCTGGCTGGCATGGGCCGAGGTCGCCGTGCCGCGCACCACCCGGCCCTTGATGCCGTGGACGATGCCGGCGAGGCGGAACAGGTTGAAGGCCATGTAGAAATCCAGGTCCGGAATGCCGTCGCGGCCGGTGCGCGCGCAATAGGCGGCGACATAATCGGCCTCGCTCGGAATGTTCAGCCCGGATATGTCCCGCCCGGCGAGGCCGGTCGCGATCCCCGCCGGCATCCGGTACATCATCAGGTTGTAGGTGAAGTCGGCGAGCGGGTGGCCGAGCGTCGATAGCTCCCAGTCCAGCACGGCGAGCACGCGCGGCTCGGTGGGGTGAAAGATCATATTGTCGCAGCGGAAGTCGCCGTGGATCACGCGCGGCTGCGGCTCGTCGGGCGGGAGGTTGGCGGGCAGCCACTCGACCAGCCGGTCCATCGCCGCCACCCGGCCGGCCTCGACATCCTCCATATATTGCCGCGACCAGCGCGCGATCTGCCGCGCGAAATAATTGCCGGGCTTGCCATAATCGCCGAGCCCCGCCGCCTCCGGGTCGATGGCGTGGAGCGCCGCCATCGTCGCGTTCATCGCGTCGAAATAGGCCGGGCGCCCGGCGTCGCTCACCTCCGGGAAAGCGGTGTCCCAGAAGATCCGGCCCTCGACCATTTCCATCACATAGAAGGCGGTGCCGATCACCGCTTCATCCTCGCAAAGCCCATAGCTTTTCGCGACAGGAAAATCCTGTTTTCCCAGGGCGGTTATAACGCGATATTCACGCTCGACCGCATGTGCGCCGGGGAGCAATTTGCCGGGCGGCTTGCGGCGCATCACATAGGCGCGGCCGGGGGTGAGCAATTTATAGGTCGGGTTGGACTGGCCACCCTTGAACTGCTCGACCGTCAGCGGGCCGGCATAATCCTCGACCTTGTCCCGGAGCCAGGCTTCCAGGGCCCGGAGGTCGAACTCCTGGCCGGGCCGCACGGCGCCGCTGCCGCTATTCTGCGCGCTTCTGTCCATGGCCCTTCGTGCCCCAGCCCGCTTTGCCGCTCAAGCGCATAAAGTTTTGTACTGGAATCAGTGACTTATAAAAAAGGTAAAATTATTTTTAATGGTTAGCGACAGGTTTACGATTTTCCGATGACTAGATGAAACGGAAAGGTGTGGGCACCGTCCCGTGCGGGTTTCCGGAGCGAAGCGGGCTTACTTTATGCCCGCTCACGAAGGAAGCATCCAAGCCGCCGGCGGTTTTTGGCCGAACCGTAGGGGTCCAAACCTTTCCTCCTTTGTCGGGGGCCGACAAGTTTCAGAGGGGAACGATGATGAAGAAGAAGATTGATATCGCCGCCATTCCGGAGCTGAACACCAGCGTCGGCATGCATGGCTCCGTCAAGCAACGCGAGGTCTGGGGCCCACTTTGCCTGGGTATCGCGGTCGCCGTCATCATCGGGCTCTGAGCTCGAAACCCTGAACTGCGCTTGGCGAGGGGCGGGGGCGTTATGCGTCTCCGTCCCTTTCGCGTCCGGCGTCCAGGGCCTAGGCAACAGATCCGATGAACGACTCCGTGGCGCAGGGGAAGGGTTGATCCATGATTGCCGGCGAAGCGCTCGCCGCCTGGCTGGCCGACCGCGCCGGGCAGCAACGCGCTCGCGATGCGATCGACGCGACGGCCCTCACCTGGTCCCACCATCCCCTGATGAACGAGCTTGAAGCGCGGCTGGCGGCGCTCCCCGAACGCAACGCCGCCGCCGTTCTGGACGCCGCGCGCGCGTTCATCGACCGCAGCGACGACATCCAGACCATGCTCGCCGACCTGCGGGCCGGGAGCCGCGCCGATCCGTTCTTCCGTCCGCCTTTTCACCCGGTGTCGAGCGAGGTGCAGACGGGGCTGCTTCTCTTCAACCATCGCGACCTCTCGATTTCGCTCAGCATGTCCGGGGTCCAGGCTTTTACCGCCAAGAAAATGGACCGGCGCGGCGCGGCCTCGATCAGCTTTGGCGGCGTCACGGCGCTCTTTCGCTTCGTGAAGGCGGGCGGCGCCACGCTCTGCATCTGGGAGGCACCGCCGATCGGTGACGATTTCGTCGCCGCGGAGGCGGGCAGATGCCGGTTCGTCGAGCGCCGCCGGATCGCGGACGGCGAAGAGATCGTGCTGGACGGTCGCCGCCAGAGCTTCACGATCGAGCACGCCAGTTCAGACGTCGTCTATTTCCATGCCACGGTCCGGCCGGAGGCGGCGCCGCTCTCCGTGGAATATGACTCGGAGAGCCTCGCCTTCGTCAGCGCGAGCAGCACCGACGAGGCCGCCTCCCGGATCCAGATGATGGTCTCCCTGCTGCGGACGATGGAGCGCGAGGATGCGGTGCCGCTGATCGTCGAGGCGCTCGCGAGCCCGCATTTCTACACACGCTGGCACGTGATGCGCGAATTGCTCGCGCTCGACGCGGACGCGGCGCATCCGCACCTCCGGCGCATGGCCGAAGCCGACCCGCATCCCGAGGTTCGCGCCGCCGCGCGCCAGACGCTCGATCTGTTCTTTGCCGACACAGCCGCCGACGACGAGGAGAATATGGCGTGCCGCGCGTAATCGATTGTCCGACCGACGAGAGCCTGGAACTGGGCGAACTGGTCGAATTGCTCGAAACGGGCGGCTTCGACAGCGAGGATGAGGAGAATTTCGCCTCCTGGGGCATCCAGCTGCGCAAGCTCGCCCACAATCGCAACTTTCTGGCCGAAATGATGATCGCCGAGCTGAAGCAGCGTTGCGCCGGTCAGCTCCAGGACAATCAATATTCCGCGCAGGTGGTGCTGCTTCACGCCGACCCCCGGTCGAACTTCGTCATTCGCGCAAATTTCTGGCCTGCCCTGAAGGACAGCGTGGTCAAGCATTCCGGTACGGACCCGTTTGCCTACGGCATGCCGCACGATCACAATTTCTCCTTCCTGACCGTCGGCTATCTCGGTCCCGGCTATTGGTCCGAATATTACGAATATGATTATGGCGCGGTTGTCGGCTATCCCGGCGAGGCGGTCAGCCTGCGCTACGTCGAGAAATCTCGGCTCGAGCCGGGCAAGGTGATGCTCTATCGTGCGCACCGGGACATTCATCAGCAGCTGCCCGCCGACGCCATGTCGGTCAGCCTGAACATCCTCGAACGGTCGCCCAGCAGCCCCTTTCGCGATCAGTATCATTTCGATCTGGAGCGCGCGCAGATCGCCGGAATCATGACGCGGACCTCGCTCGAGCCGATGCTGGCGCTGACCGCCCATTATGGCGGCGAGGACGGAGAGGACCTGTTGCGCAATTTCGCGGCCGGCCATCCGAGCGAGCGGGTGCGCTGGGCCGCGCTCAAGGCCCAGGCCGGGGCCGCGCCGGATCTGGACGGGCGCATCGCCGTGTTCGAGCGCGGCACGCGTGCCGCCTCGGCCTTGGTAAGCGCCATGGCCCGGCGCGAGATCGAACAGCTGGAGAGCCATCGCGCCTGGATCGCCGGCGACCATCTCGAGCCTGCCGGCTAAGGTGCAGGCCGGGGCCGCCCGGCGTCGACGAAGCGTTTTGTCGAAAAGCCTGCGGGAATCCGCAGATATCGAGTACAGAAGGATCGGGCTGCTCCCCGGGCCGCGACCGTTTGGCCGCTGCTTATCGCCCGAAGTGACAGGGGCGGCCCAGGTGGGCTGTCTTTGAGGGGAGTCGATCATGAACAAGCGCCACATTATATTCGCTGCCGCGGCCTGCCTTGCCGCGTGCGGCTTCGTCGCGCCGGCCGCGGCGTCGATCGTCGTGCTCGGCAATTCCGACGCGCGATTGTGCTACGAGGCGGCGGACCGGCCGGCCTTTCCGACCGCGCTCGACGTGCGCCGTTGCGACGACGCGCTGCAGCTGAACAGCCTGTCGGCCTATGAGAAGGTCGCCACCCATGTGAACCGCGGCATCCTGCGGCTCCGGCGCGGCGCCGCCGATCTCGCGATCGCCGATTTCGACCGGGCGATCGAGCTCGATCCGAACCAGCCCGAAGCCTATCTCAACAAGGGCGCGGCTTTGCTCCGGCGCGAAAATGCGGGCGAGGCGATGGGGCTGTTCACCATTGCGCTCGAGCGGAACACGAGCCGGCCCGCTTTGGCCCATTATGGTCGCGCCATCGCCAATGAGTCGCTCGGCAATCTCTCCGCCGCCTATCGCGACTATTCGGCGGCGAGCCGGATCGACCCCAATTGGCGCGAGCCGCGGGCCGAACTGGCGCGCTTCCGCGTGGTCGATCGCTAGACCCGTATCGGCGGGAACGAGAGCGCTCCCCGACGGTTGACCCTGCGCGGGTGGCAAGCCCGCGCAGGAGACCGTTTCCAATGAGTTTCAAGCTTCCCGATCTGCCCTTCGCCAAGGATGCGCTGGGCGATTATATGTCCGCCGAGACGTTCGATTATCATCACGGCAAGCATCACAAGGCCTATGTCGACAAGCTCAACGGCTTCGTGGCCGACAAAGGGCTGAGCGGCTCGCTCAGCGAGATCATCCGCAAGGCCAAGGCCGACGGCGACAAGGCCGTCTTCAACAATGCCGCCCAGCATTGGAATCACAGTTTCTTCTGGCAATGCCTCGCCCCGCCGGAAGGGCAGACTCCGGAGGGCAAGCTCGCCCAACTGATCGCGAGCGCCTTTGGCGGCATCGATCCGATGCTCGCCAAACTCAAGGAGGAAGCGGTCGGCCATTTCTCCAACGGCTGGGCATGGCTCGTGCTGGACCGTAACGAGCTGAAGATCACCTCGCTGCACGACGCCGACACGCCAGTGGTCTATGAAGGCATGAAGCCCCTGCTCACGCTCGATGTGTGGGAGCACGCTTATTATATCGACTATCGCAATGAGCGCCCGCGCTTCGCGGAGACCGTGCTCGGCAACATCATCAACTGGGAGTTCGTGGCGCAGAACCTCGACGGTGAGGGCGTGAGCCGCGCCGACCAGGAAACGCTCGAACTGGCCTGAGCCGAAGCGGGCGGCGCCTGTCGAAGCCGGCGCCGCCCTTTGTCAGGTCTTCAGCCGGTAGCCGGTCCGGAACATCCACCAGACAATCGCCAGGCAGATGAAGAAGAAGCCCAATGTGGCGGCGAGGCTGATGCCGACGCCGATGTCGGTCGTGCCGTAGAAGCTCCAGCGGAAGCCCTCGATCAGATAGACGACCGGGTTGAAGTGGGTGATCGTCTGCCAGGGCTCGGGGAGCATGCTGACCGAGTAGAAGGCGCCGCCGAGGAAGGTCAGCGGGGTCACGATCAGCATCGGAATGAACTGGATCTGCTCGAAATTCTTGCCCCAGATGCCGATGATGAAGCCGAACAGGCAGAAGGTCGTCGCGATCAGCAGCAGGAAGGCGATCATCCAGAAGGGGTGGAGGATCTGGATCGGCACGAAGAAGGCCGCGGTGGCGAGGATGACGAGGCCGAGCACGATCGACTTGGTCGCCGCCGCGCCGACATAGCCGATCACGGTCTCCAGCGGCGAGACGGGCGCAGACAGCAATTCGTAGATCGTGCCGGTGAATTTGGGGAAGAAGATTCCGAAGCTGGCGTTGAAGATGCTCTGCGTGAAGAGCGAGAGCATGATCAAACCGGGGACGATGAACGCGCCATAAGGCACGCCGCCGGTCGAGTCGGCGCGGATATTGCCGCCGATCGCCGCGCCGAAGACGATGAAATAGAGCGAGGTGGTGATCACCGGGGTCACCAGGCTCTGCCAGATGGTGCGGATCGAGCGGGCCATCTCGAAGCGATAAATGGCCCAGACGGCGTGGCGGTTGAAACTCATGCTGCCGTCTCCGCGCGCTGCTGATGAACGAGGCTTACGAAAATCTCCTCGAGTGAGCTCTGCCTGGTATGCAGATCCTTGAAGCCGATGCCGAGGTCGCTCATCCGCCGCAGCAAAGACGGGACGCCGGTCCGCTCGGCATTGGCGTCGAAGGCGTAGAGCAATTCATGGCCCTCGGCCTGCAGGACGAGGTTCCATTCGGCGAGATCGGGCGGGATCGCCTCCATCACCTCGCTGAGGTTGAGGGTCAGCTCCTTGCGGCCGAGCTTGGCCATCAAGGCCTTCTTCTCCTCGACCAGGATCAATTCGCCCTTGCGGATCACGCCGACCCGGTCGGCCATCTCCTCCGCTTCCTCGATATAATGGGTGGTGAGGATGATGGTGACGCCATTCTCGCGCAGGTGCCGGACCAGCTCCCACATGTCGCGCCTGAGCTCGACGTCGACGCCCGCGGTCGGCTCGTCGAGGAAAAGAATCTCCGGCTCGTGGCTCAGCGCCTTGGCGATCATCACCCGGCGCTTCATGCCGCCGGACAGCTCCATGATCTTCGCGTCCTTCTTCTCCCAGAGGGAGAGGTCGCGCAGCACTTTCTCGACATGCTTGCGGTCCGGCGGATAGCCGAACAGACCGCGGGAAAAATTGACCGTTGCCCAGACCGTCTCGAAGGCGTCGGTGGTCAGCTCCTGCGGGACCAAGCCGATGCGGCGGCGGGTCTCCTTGTAGTCGCGGCCGATGTCGAAGCCGGCGACGGTGACGCTTCCCGAGCTGGGAGTCACGATGCCGCAGATGATCGAGATCATCGTCGTCTTGCCGGCGCCATTCGGGCCGAGCAGGGCGAAAATCTCGCCTTTCTCGATTTCGAGGTCGACGGGCTTCAACGCCTCAACGCCGGTGGCGTAGGTCTTGGTGAGCCCCTTGATGGTGAGGACGTTGGTCATTCGGGCGGCATGTCCGGAGTTTCGGCCGGCTTCTCGTCGCCGAGGCCATGTTTCAGGAGCATCGGCACGTTGGCGGCGGCGAAGACGAAGGTGACGGGGATGAAGAACCAGAGCTTGAAGGCGACCCAGGTGTCGGTGCTCATCATCCGCCAGACTGCCTCGTTGATCGCGGCCATGGCCACGAAATAGGCGATCCAGTTGCGGGTGAGCAGATACCAGCCGCGTTCGCGCAGGCCGGGATAGGCGGCGCCCAGCACGATCTTCAGGAAGTTGCGGCCGGTCTTGAGGCCGAAGAAGAGCAGGCCGGCGACGGTCAGATAATAGATGGTCGGCTTGATCTTGATGAAGGTCTCGTTCTGTAGCCAGAGCGTGAGCCCACCGAACACGACGACCATCGCGCCCGAAAACCAGAGCATCGGCGAGATTTTGCGGTAGCGCGCCAGGCTGATCGCCATCGCCGCCACCATCGCCACCATGAACACGCCCGTCGCCCAGTAGATGCGCTGCTCGTTCGGCACGGGCGCGGCGAAGTTGGTGATGAAGAAGAGGAGTAGGGGCCCATAGTCGATGAGCAGGGTCGCGCCGACCCCGGGCTTGCGCTGCGCGGTTTCCGCGGTCCCGCTCATGCCGCGGACCCCGCAATGGCGCGGGCGGCGAGCGCCGGATCGAAGGGACGCAGATCGTCCATGCCCTCGCCGACGCCGATGGCGTGGATGGGCAGGCCGTATTTCTCCGCGGCCGCGACGAGGACGCCGCCGCGCGCTGTGCCGTCCAGCTTGGTCATGACCAGGCCAGTGACGCCCGCCACTTCCTTGAACACCTCGATCTGGGAAAGGGCATTTTGGCCGGTGGTCGCGTCGAGTACGAGCACGACGTCGTGCGGCGCCTTCGGATTGAGCCGGCCGAGCACGCGCCGGATCTTGGCCAGCTCGTCCATCAGATCCTTCTTGTTCTGCAGCCGCCCGGCCGTGTCGACGATGAGCACGTCGATGCCCTCGGCGGTCGCCTTCTTCACCCCGTCATAGACGATCGCGGAGCTGTCCGAGCCTTCAGGCCCGGAAATGATCGGCACGCCGGCGCGGTCCGCCCAGATTTTGAGCTGCTCGATCGCCGCGGCGCGGAAGGTGTCGCCGGCGGCGAGCAAGACGGAATAATCCTGCTCCTCGAACAGATGGGCGAGCTTGGCGATGGTGGTGGTCTTGCCGGAGCCGTTGACGCCGACGACCAGGATCACCTGCGGCCGCGGAAAGGCGTCGATCTCGAGCGGCTCGGCGACGGGGCGGAGGATCTTGTCCAGCTCGTCGGCAACGACGGCGCGCACCGCGTCCTCGGTCAGGCCCTTCTCGAACCGTTCACTGGCCAGCCGCTCCCGCACCTTGGCGGCGGTGGCGGGGCCGAGGTCGGAGGCGATCAGCGCCTCCTCGATCTCGTCCAAAGTCTGCGCGTCGAGGCTGGCCTTGGTGAGCAGGCCGGAGAGATTGTCGCCGAGCCGCTCCGACGTCCGGCGGAAGCCGGCGCGCATGCGCTCGAGCCAGGAACCCTCGCTCATGCGGGCACTCCGGTGAGGATGCCGTTGTCGACGCCGATGATCTCGACTTCGACGACGGCTCCAGCCTCGTTGTCGTCCTGCCCGACATGCACGGGGGCAAAATTCTCCGAGTGGCCGAAATTGTTCTTTTCAAGCAACACGTTCTGTCTGGTTCCTACAAGTCGATCGAGCCAAATATCCCGCTGCCCGGCACAGGCCTCCCGCAGCTTGCGGGCACGGTCTTTCGCGATGACGGGGTTCACCTGGGGCATGCGCGCCGCCGGAGTGCCACGCTTCGGCGAGAAGGGGAAGATGTGCCCCATCACGATCTCGCACTCTTCGACCAGACGCAGCGAATTTTCGGCCATCTCGTCCGTCTCGGTCGGGAAGCCGGCGATCAGGTCCGCGCCGATCGCGATCTCCGGGCGCTTGGCCTTGAGCCGCGCGACGGTCTGGACCGCGTCGGCTCGGCTGTGCCGCCTTTTCATTCGCTTCAGCACCATGTCGTCGCCGGCCTGGAAGCTCATATGGAGGTGCGGCATGAAGCGCGGCTCGCCGGTGGCGAGGTCGAACAGCCGCTCGTCCAGCTCGATGCAATCGAGCGAGGAGAGGCGCAGGCGCGGCAGGTCCGGCACATGCTTCAGGATGCGCTCGATCAGCTGGCCGAGGCTCGGGGCGCCCGGCAGGTCTGGTCCGTAGGAGGTGACGTCGACCCCTGTCAGCACCACCTCGTTGAAGCCCTCGTCCACCAGCGCCTTGACCCGCTCCACGACCAGCCCGGCCGGCACCGAGCGGCTGTTCCCGCGGCCATAAGGGATGATGCAGAAGGTGCAGCGATGGTCGCAGCCATTCTGCACCTCGACAAAGGCGCGCGAGCGCTCGGCGAAGCCGGTGAGCAGGTGAGGGGCCGTCTCGCGGACGGCCATGATGTCGGAGACGCGGACGTCCTCGGCAGGCAGGCCAAACCCAAGCCTGAAATTCCCGGAGAGCCATTTCTCATGATTCCCCAGCACCCGGCTCACCTCCGGCATCCGGGCGAACACCTCCGGCTCCACCTGCGCCGCACAGCCTGTCACGATCACCCGCGCCTCCGGGCGCGCGCGCTTGGCGCGGCGGATGGCCTGGCGGGTCTGCCGCACCGCCTCGTTGGTCACCGCGCAGCTGTTGACGATGATCAGATCGTCCTCGCCGCCCGCGAGCGCACGCATCGCCTCGCTCTCGGCCATGTTGAGCCGGCAGCCCAGGGTGATGACCTCCGGGCCGCTCACAGGTCCGTCTCGCCCCAAAAGACATAGGTGGCCGGGCCGCGCATCATGATCGTGCCGCCGGGCTGCCAGGCGATGTTCAGCGTGCCGCCCGGCAGATGCACATCCACCGGGCTCTGGACCAGCCTGCGCCGGATTGCCGCCACGGCCGTGGCGCAGGCGCCGGTGCCGCACGCCTGGGTCAGCCCCGCGCCGCGCTCCCAGACGAGGAGGCGCAGGGCGTTGCCTTCCACCGAGGCGACGTTGACGTTGACTCTTTCGGGGAAAAGCGGGTCGGTTTCGATGATCGGCCCCAGCCCGGCGAGCCCGATCGCCTCGGCATTCTCGACAAAGAAGATGACATGCGGGTTGCCGACATTGACCGCGGCCGGATCCTGCAATTCCTCCCAGCCGACCGGCAGGTGGGCCGTGTCCATCGCATAAGCGAGCGGGATCTCGTCCCATTCGAATCTCGGGGCGCCCATGTCGACGCCGTCCGGGCTGCCGGCCAGCACGCCGCCCTTGGTCTCGATCGTGGCACTGCCGCCCTCCAGCTGCACCACGCAGCGCGTCGCATTGCCGCAGGATTCGACCTCGCCGCCATCCGCATTCCAGATCCGCATCCGCAGGTCCGCGACATCGGAGGGCTCGAGCAGGATCACCTGGTCGCAGCCTATTCCCGTCCGCCGGTCCGCGAGCGCCCGGGCACGGGCAGCGTCCATCGCCACGGCGCCCTTGCGGGCGTCGAGGATCACGAAGTCATTGCCGAGCCCGTGCATCTTGACGAAATGCTGCGCCATCGCCCGTGCATCTAGGGTGCGTGTTCCATAGCGGCAACCGCTTCACGCAAGTGCTTGATCGGCCTCGGCTGTCTCCATAAGGCTGCGCGTCTCGGTGGAGGGTCATGGATGGTACGGGAGGGCGGCGCGAGTGCGAAACGCCGGCGCGACTACAGCGCCGCCGCCTTGTTCGCCGGCTTTCTGCTGCTGATCGGCGCGGTGGCCGCGACGATCTGGCTGTCCGTCCGCCAGCAGGAAGCCTTCGTCCGGGTCCGCCACACGCTGGAGGTGGAGAATCAGGTCTCGCTGGTCCTGACTCGCCTGCAGGATGCCGAAACCGGGGAGCGCGGCTATCTGCTGGCCCGCCGGCGCGAGTTTCTCGAACCTTATCGCGCTGCCATCGCCAACAGCCGCGCCGATCTCGACCGGCTCGCCAGCCTCGTCGACGACAGCCCGTCCCAGACCGCGCGAGTGCGGGAGCTGACCCGGATCGCCCTGACTCGCGAAGACCTGCTGGCCAGCGCCATCGAGCGGTTCGACCGCGGCGAGGCCCTGCCGGCCGATCATTTCCTCCGCGGCAAGGTACTGATGGATCAGCTGCGCGCGATCGTGCTGGCGATCAAGGCCGAGGAGGACAGGCTGCTCGCCGAGCGCACCGTCGCCGCGGACCGCTACGCTTTCTACGTCGTTGTCACCTTGCTGGTCATGGCGGTGCTGGTCGTGGTGCTCGGCCTGTTCGCCTTCCTCGACAGCCGCCGCAAGCTCGCCAAGGCGATCGCCGCCGGCAATGCGCTGGAGGCGGCCAATCAGCGCCTGCTCGCGGAGGCAGCCAGCCGCGAGTCCGCCGAAGCGCAGGTCCGGCAGATGCAGAAGGTCGAGGCGATCGGGCAGCTGACGGGCGGCATCGCGCATGATTTCAACAATATGCTGGCCGTGGTGATCGGCTCGCTCGATCTGGCGCGGCAGCGGCTGAACGCGGGAGAGACGGCGCGGGCCGCGCGCAATGTCGGCAATGCCTTCGAGGGCGCCCAGCGCGCCGCGCAGCTGACCGCGCGCCTGCTGGCTTTCTCCCGCCAGCAGCCGCTGGCGCCGCAGGCGCTGGACGTGAACAAGCTCGTCGCGGGCATGTCGGAGCTGATCGCCCGCACGATCGGCGAGCAGGTGCGGGTGGAGACGGTGCTGGCCGGTGGCCTTTGGCGCGCCTTCGCCGATCCCGGCCAGCTGGAAAATGTGATCCTGAACCTCTGCGTCAACGCGCGCGACGCCATGGCGTCGCAGGGCGGCGGCCGGCTCACCATCGAGACGGCCAATGCCTGGCTCGACGACGATTATGTCGCATCCCACGCCGACGTGGCGGCGGGCCAATATGTGCTGATCTCGCTGACCGACACCGGTACCGGCATGCCGGCCGAAGTGATCGAGCGCGCCTTCGACCCCTTTTTCACCACCAAGGCGCTGGGCGAGGGGACCGGGCTCGGGCTCAGCCAGGTGCACGGCTTCGTGAAGCAATCGAACGGCCATGTGAAAATCTATTCGGAGCCGGGCACGGGCACGACCCTGAAAGTCTATCTGCCGCGCGCCTCGGCGGCGCCCGCGGCCCTGCCCGAGAAAGAAGCGGCGCCGGCCGAGGCCCCGCGCGGCCAGGGCGAGACCATTCTCGTGGTCGAGGACGAGGAACGGGTCCGCCAGGTCTCGGTCGAGACCCTGCGCGCGCTCGGCTATCGGGTCGTGGCGGCGGCGGGGGCGGCCGAAGCGCTCGCCCTGCTCGACGGCGGCGCCATGCCTGACCTGCTCTTCACCGACGTGGTCATGCCCGACATGAATGGCCGCCAGCTCGCGGAGCGGGCGCGGGAGCTGCGGCCGGGGCTGAAGGTGCTGTTCACCACCGGCTATACCCGTAACGCCATCGTCCATAACGGCATGCTCGACGCGGACGTCGCCTTCCTTGCCAAGCCCTTCACCACCGAGCAAGTGGCGCGCAAGGTGCGGCGGGTGCTCGACGATCAATAAGGCGTCATCCCGGCGCAGGCCGGGACCTCGGCACGAGCAGTATGGGCGGGCCTCCCAAGCTCCCGGCCTGCGCCGGGATGACGGTTGCTTTTCCCGCCTCATCCCCCTATGTGCCCGGCATCCCGATGACGGGTGAGTGTCGAAGCGTCGATGACGCACGCTGGCCGGCGAGGTTTCGCCCGCCGGCGTTTTTCGTTTGGCGCTGACTGGAGACTTGAATGTTCGAGAGCCTGAGCGATCGCCTGAGCGGCGTCTTCGACCGGCTGCGCGGCCGTGGCGCGCTGAGCGAGGGCGACGTGCGCGAGGCGATGCGCGAGGTGCGGATCGCCCTGCTCGAAGCCGATGTCGCGCTCCCGGTCGTCCGCGAGTTCGTCGACCAGGCCACCGAGAAGGCGGTCGGCCAGCAGGTGCTGCGCTCGGTCACGCCGGGCCAGCAGGTCGTCAAGATCGTCCATGATGCGCTCGTCGAGATGCTCGGTGCCGAGCAGGCCGAGCTGCAGATCGACGTCACTCCGCCCGCCGTGATCATGATGGTCGGCCTGCAGGGCTCGGGTAAGACCACCACCACCGCCAAGCTCGCCAAGCGCCTGACCGAGAAGGACCGCAAGAAGGTCCTGATGGCCTCGCTCGACGTCGCCCGCCCGGCCGCGCAGGAACAGCTCGCCGTGCTCGGTCGCCAGGCCGAGGTCGCGACCCTGCCGATCGTCCCGGGCCAGCAGCCGGTCGAGATCGCCCGGCGCGCGCTCAACGCGGCGAAGCTGCAGGGCTATGACGTTCTCATGCTCGACACGGCGGGCCGGCTTCATGTCGACCAGGCTTTGATGGACGAGATGAAAGCCGTCGCCGCGGCCTCCGCGCCCAACGAGGTCCTGCTCGTCGCCGACTCGATGACCGGCCAGGACGCGGTCAACGTCGCCAAGAGCTTCACCGACCAGGTCCCGCTGACCGGCGTGGTGCTGACCCGCATGGACGGCGACGCCCGCGGCGGCGCCGCGCTCTCGATGCGCGCGGTCACCGGCAAGCCGATCAAGTTCGCCGGCACGGGCGAGGGGATCGACAAGCTCGAGCCCTTCCACCCCGAGCGCGTCGGCGGCCGCATCCTCGGCATGGGCGACGTGGTCAGCCTGGTCGAGCGCGCGCAGGAGACGATCGAGGCCGACGAGGCCGAGGCGCTCGCCAAGAAGATGGCGAAGGGCCAGTTCGACCTGAACGACCTCCGCAACCAGCTCCGCCAGATGCAGAAGATGGGCGGCCTCGGCGCGCTCGCCGGGATGCTGCCCGGCATGAACAAGATCAAGAATCAGGTGAACCAGTCCGGTGTGCTGGAGGGCAATGTGCTCGGCCGGCTCGACGCGATCATCGGCTCGATGACGCCGAAGGAAAGGGTGAAGCCGGACCTGCTCAACGCCAAGCGCAAGATCCGCGTGGCCAAGGGCTCGGGCACCACGGTGCAGGAGGTGAACCGCCTGCTGAAGATGCACCAGGAAATGTCCACCGCGATGAAGAAGATCAAGAAGATGGGCGGCCTCGCCAAGCTGGGCGCGATGTTTGGCGGCGGTGGCGGCGGCATGGGCGGTCTCGGCGGGGCAGGCGGCCTTGGCGGCCCGGGCGGCGCGCTGCCGCCGGGCGGGCTTCCCGGCCTTCCGGGCGGCCAGGGCGGCGCCCCTTTCAACATTCCAGGCAAATTCAAGAAATAGACGTAAAACCCAGAAAGGACGTACAAAAATGGCAGTTGCAATCAGGCTGAGCCGGGGCGGCGCGAAGAAGCGGCCCTATTACAAGATCGTGGTGGCGGACGCGCGCAATGCACGTGACGGCAAGTTCATCGAGCGCGTCGGCAGCTACAATCCGCTGCTCCCGAAGGACAGCGAAGAGCGCGTGAAGCTCGACGCCGACCGCATCCGTCACTGGCTCTCGGTCGGCGCCCAGCCGTCGGACCGCGTGCTCCGCTTCCTCGATGCCGCCGGTATCAAGGAGCGTGCGGCCCGCAGCAACCCGAAGAAGGCCGAGCCGGGCGAGAAGGCCAAGGAGCGCGCCGAGGAGCGGGCCGGCAAGGAAGCCGCCGCCGCCGAAGCCGCGGCCGAGGCTGCCGCCGCCCCGGCGGTCGAGGAGGCTCCGGCTGTCGAGGAAGCGCCTGTCGAGACCGTGGCTGCCGAGGAGGCCCCCGAGGCCGCTGAAGCGCCGGCTGAGGAGGCTGCCGCTGAGGAAGCTCCGGCTGAAGAGACTGCTGCTGAAGAGGCACCTGCCGAGGAAGCTCCGGCTGAGGAAGCCGCCGCTGAAGAGGCTCCCGCCGCCGAGGCCGAGGCTCCCGCCGAGGAAGCTGCTGCTGAGGAGGCCGTTCCGGCCGACGAGGCGAGCAATGAGGGCGAGTCCGCCGAGGCTCCGGCCGAGGGCAGCGACGAGGCTGCTCCCGAAGAGGGCGCCGAGAAGGCCGAGAAGGCCGACTAAGCTTGACTGACCAGGTCACTCTCGCCGCCGTCGCCGGCGCGCACGGCGTCGGCGGCGAGGTGCGCCTGAAATTGTTCGCGGAAGGCCTCGACAGCCTGAAGCGGCAGAAAACCCTGAATGCCGGCACCCGCGTCCTGACGCTCAAGTCGGTCAGGCCCGGCAGCGCCGGCGCCATCGCCCGCTTCGCCGAAGTCCCGGACCGTAGCGCCGCCGAGGCGCTGCGCGGCACCCTGCTCACCGTCCCGCGCGAGGCTCTGCCCGCGCTGGAAGAGGGGGAATATTATCATGCCGACCTGATCGGCCTTGCCTGCGTGGACGCGGCCGGGGCGCCGCTCGGCACCGTCGCGGGCGTCGAGAATTTCGGCGCCGGTGACCTGCTCGAGATCGAGCGCCCGGACGGCAAGCGCGCGCTCATCCCCTTCAGGCCCGGCATTGCGGACCTCGCCGACGGCCGGATCACCGCCGACCCCATCTTCCTCGCCTGACGGCGCTCAGCCCGGCGCCGGCGCCCGGTCCCTTATCCATTGCGAGAAAATCCACTTCTCGCCTTTGGTCGGCGGCTGGCCCGCATGCAGGGTGAGCGGGTCGGGCCGGCCATCCGGCGTGACGTTGGCGAAGAAGAGCGCGTCGCCGGTCTTGCCGCGATGGGCGATGCCGGCCTCCGGGAAGGCGGTCTCGCCGCCCTCGAAATCGTCGTTCAGATTGATCAGGAAAGTCCCCATACGCTGCCCGCGCCGGGCGATGTCGGCGGCGGGGCCGGGCTGGCGCGGATCGAGGAAATCGTGATGCGGAACGAACTCCTGGCCGACCGCATAATGCATCACTTGCGGCACCTCGAAGATATGCTCGGGCAGCCGCGTCGCCGACGTGATCCGGGCGCGGAGCAAGGCGATGACCACGTCCATCTCGCTGAGCCGAAGCTCGACCGCGCTGCCGCTGCGCTGCGGGTCCACCTTGCCGAGCCCGGTCTCCGGGTCCCAGATCATGGCGGGCGCGAGCCGGGCCGCCATGCGATCGATCACCCAGCGGCATTCGGCCGGACTGGCGAACCCCTCGAACAGCGACAGCATCGGCCGTTCGGACAGCGGGCTGCGCGAGGGGGCGGCAAGCAACTGCGCGAGGTCCCTGCCGCCGAGCAGGTCCAGCTGCGCCCGGGCATGATCCGAGCCGCGCTCGGCGGCCCGCGCCAGGTGAGCCAGCGCCCGCGGCCAGTCCCGGGCGCGGCCCGCGCCCACTGCCTCCAGCGTGGCGAGCATGGCGATCGCCTGCGCATTCGCCGCCTCCGCCGCCTGTTCGGTCAGCGCGACCGCGCGCTCGAAGCCCGCCGCCGAGTCCGCCGTTGCGAACAGGTGAAGCGCAAGCGCGAAGCCTTCCAGATCGTCGGTCATTCCATCCCCTGAGTCCTTTTCCCTAGCGTAGCAGCGCTTCGTCCCGCGCCAAGCCGTTGCACGCGCACCGACCTCCGGCTCGCCATTGCCAGCGGCTCGCGCGACCGGCCGCGCACGCGCGAGCGGGCGCTGACCTGGGCACGCACTTGGGGGGGGGGCGCGATGGCGCCCCGTGGACAGTGGGCCTGATCGACATCGAGGGCGGTACGCACAGCGCCGACAGCGCCCGCGCCTATCGCGGCGGCATCTCTGGCTGTTCGGCCTGCCGGACCCGCTCAGGGCGCCCTGAGCAGCCCGCCAAGCTCTGCCAGGTCGTTCCTGATCGTTGTCGCCGCGACCCCGCCTTCGCCCATGGCGTGGCTGATCTGGTCCAGCCCGATCACCACGTCGCCCGCGGCATAGGCGCCCGGCACGTTGGTCCGCTGATGCGCGTCGACCAGGATGCAGCCCGTCTCGTCGACCAGAGCGACGCCGATCTGCCCCGCCAACTCGTTGTGAATGTCGGAGCCGAGCGCCGGGTAAAGACTGTCGAACGTGTGATGGCCGTGCGGGGTCTCGACCACGATCGCCTTGTCCAGCGCCGCCACCGCCGCGCAGGGGCCGTCCACGGTCACGATGCCGGCGGCCTCGAGCCGCGCTTTGTCCGCCTCGGCCAGCTTGTGCGCGTCGTCCGGCGCGATCAGAGTGACGTCCGCCGTGTAGGAGCGCAGGAACAAGGCTTCGGCGACGCCGTGGCGGCCCGAGCCAATGATGCCCACCTTGCGGTCGGTCACCTCATAGCCGTCGCAGATCGGGCAATAGCGGATCAGGCCGCGGGCCAGCGCCTCGTCATGCAGGCTCTCGTCCATGGGCGGGCGGCGGTTCGCGACGCCGGTGGCGAGGAGGACGCTGCGCGCGGTCACCGTTCCTGCGCCCCATTCCGCCTCGAAGCCGCCCTCGATCCGGCCGAGCCGCGTCACCCGCCCGGTCTCGATCGCCGCGCCATATTTCTGCGCCTGCTCTTTCATCCGATCGATCAGCTCGGTTCCGGAAATTCCGTCCGGAAAGCCGGCATGATTGTTGGTGCAGGGGATGAGCGAAGCGCGGCTCCGCCCGGCGTCGACCACACGCAGCTTCAGATGGAAGCGGGCGAGATAGATGGCGGCGGTCAGCCCGGCGGGGCCGCCGCCGATGATCAGGCAATCGAGATCAAGGTCATTCATTTCGGCTCCAGCGCGGCGCCATGACGATTGTTCCACCGCCCGCCTGCGCCTATTCGGGTCCGGCCCGCGAGAAGGAGCTGGATGACGATGCGTAAATGGATTGCCGCCTTGCTGCTCGCCTGCCTTCCAGTGCCGGCCTTCGCCGAGACACCGGTGACCGGGCCGAGACACTCGACCGCCCAGCGGGCCGAAACGCTCGGCCCCTCGCTCGACGCCTATTTCCGGCGCTACATGACGGAGCAACATGTGCCGGGCCTGGTCTGGGGCATCGTCGCCGATGGGCGCCTCGCTTATGTCCAGACCATGGGCAGCCTGACGCCCGAGGACCCGACCAGGATCGTCACGCCCGACAGCCTGTTCCGCATCGCCTCCATGTCAAAGGCCTTCACGGCGCTGGCGATCCTGAAGCTGCGCGATGCCGGGCGGCTGCGGCTCGACGATCTGGCCGAGCGCTACGTGCCGGAGCTGCGCAACTGGCGCTACCCGACCGCGGACAGCCCCCGCATCCGCGTCCGGGACCTGCTCAGCCATGTCGGCGGCCTCGTCACCGACGATCCGTGGGGCGACCGGCAGCAGGTGCTGACCGAGGCCGAGTTCACCGCCCTGCTCCGCCAGGGCCCGCCTTTCACCCGCGCCCCGCAGAGCCAGTTCGAATATTCCAATTACGGTTATGCCCTCCTCGGTCGGATCGTCAGCAACGTCTCCGGGCGGCGCTACCAAGATTATATCCGCGACGAGATCATGCGCCCGCTCGGCATGGCCTCCTCGGGCTATGACATCGCCGCCTCGCCGCTGGAGCGGCGCGCGATCGGCTATCGTTGGGAAAATGACGCGTTCGTCCGCGAGCCGGACATGCGGGACGGCGCCTTCGGGGCGATGGGTGGCGTGCAGACCAGCGCGCGGGACTATGCCCGGTGGGCCGCTTTCCTGCTTGCCGCCTGGCCAGCGCGTGACGGGCCGGAGACCGGCCCGGTGCGCCGCGCGACGGTGCGCGAACTGGGGCAGGGGCTGAACTTCGTCTCGCTCTCCCGCCGCCCCGGCGATCCGAACAGCTGCCCGCAGGCCGGCGCCTATGGCATGGGCTTCCGGATCGCGCAGGATTGCGACCTCGGCCTGACCCTTGCCCATGGCGGCGGCTATCCGGGCTATGGCTCCTATTTGCTGCTCCTGCCCGAACATGGGGTGGCGATCTTCGCCTTTGCCAACCGCACCTATGCCGGTCCATCTCCGGCGGTCTGGCAGGCGGCGGTGGCGCTGCACGGGGAGGGGGCGCTGAGACCGCGCACGATCGAAGCCAGCCCGGCGATCGCATCCAGCTATCGCGTGGTGGAGGCGATGTGGAACGCCGGCACTGTCGAGCCCGGCCGGCGCCATCTCGCCATGAACTTCCTGATGGACCGCAGCGCGGAGAATTGGGTGGCGGAATTCGTGCGCCTCAAGGCGCAGACGGGCGCCTGCATCACGGCACCATCGATCGATCCGACGGGCGCGCTCTCCGCCACGTTCCAGTGGGTCTGCGGCCGCGGCCGCCTGCAGGGCCAGATCCTGCTGGCCCCGACCAGCCCGCCGACCATCCAGGCGCTCCGCTTGCGGGTTGTGCCCAATCCGTGACCTGGGCCGCCACCATCCTGACGCTCTATCCGGAGATGTTCCCCGGGCCGCTCGGCCTGAGCCTCGCCGGCCGGGCGCTGGAGCAGGGGATCTGGTCGCTGGAGACGGTCCAGATCCGCGATTTCGCGACCGACAAGCACAAGTCCGTGGACGACACGCCGGCGGGCGGCGGCGCGGGCATGGTGATGCGGGCGGACATCCTCGCTTTGGCCCTGGACAGCGTGCCCGACGACCGGCCCAAACTGGTGATGAGTCCGCGCGGGCGTCCGCTCGATCAGGCGCTCGTCCGCGAGCTTTCGGCGGGTCCCGGCGCGACCATTCTCTGCGGCCGGTTCGAGGGGATGGACGAGCGCCTGTTCGAGGCGCGGCCGCTCATTCCCGTGTCGATCGGCGACTATGTGCTGTCGGGGGGCGAGCCGGCCGCGCTCACTCTGCTAGACGCTTGCATCCGGCTGCTTCCCGGGGTAATGGGCGCGCCTTCGAGCGGTGAGGAGGAAAGCTTTGAAAGCGGCCTTCTCGAATACCCTCATTATACCCGGCCTGTTGAATGGGAAGGGCGCAGGATCCCCGAAGTGCTGCGATCGGGGGATCATGCGAAGATCGCCGCCTGGCGGAAACGACAGGCGGAGGCAGAGACACGGCTAAGGCGGCCGGACCTGATCGAGCGTCACGGGGACGCGCGAAGGCCATCGCCCTCTGGCGCGCAGAAGAAGAAGAAAAAGGAAGAATGAGATGAACCTCATCCAGCAGCTCGAGGCCGAGCAGATCGCCGCCTCCGGCAAGAACATCCCGGAATTCCGCCCGGGCGACACGCTCCGCGTGGGCGTCAAGGTCGTCGAAGGTGAGCGCACCCGCGTGCAGAATTTCGAAGGCGTCTGCATCGCCCGCTCCAACAAGGGCATGGGCAGCTGCTTCACGGTCCGCAAGATCAGCTTCGGCGAGGGCGTCGAGCGCGTCTTCCCGCTTTATTCGCCGAACGTGGACTCGATCGAGGTCGTCCGCCGTGGCGCCGTCCGCCGCGCGAAGCTCTATTATCTGCGCGGCCGCACCGGCAAGTCGGCCCGTATCGCCGAGCGCCGCGACACGCGTCACCTCGACGCCGCCCGCGCCGAGGCGGAGAGCGCCGAGGCCTGAGCCTTCGGTCAGCGAACAGCAAGGGGCGGGGAGAACAGGCGTTTTCCCCGCCCTTTTCTTTGCGCTAGGAAGCGGGATGCGCATCGTCCTCCCGCTCGCCGCCGCCCTTCTCGCCGCTCTTCCCGCCGCCGCCCAGCAGCCGCTGACGCTCGAACGGATCTTCGCCAGCCCCTCGCTCTCCGGGCCGACGCCGCGTGCTTTGACCCTGTCGCCCGACGGCCGGCTCGCCGCGATGTTGCGCAACCGTCCGGACGACAAGGATCGCTACGATCTCTGGGCGGTCGACACGAATACCGGCGCGTCGCGGATGCTGGTCGACAGCGCCCGGCTGGCCACCGGGGCCCGGCTCTCCGAAGAGGAGATGATGCGCCGCGAGCGAGCCCGCCTGTCCGGCGTGCGCGGCATCGTCAGCTATGACTGGGCGCCGGACGGGCAGGCGATTCTCGTCCCGCTCGACGGTGACCTCTACATTGCCGGCCTGGACGGCGCGGTCCGCCGCATCACGAACACGCCCGAGACCGAGCTGGACGCCCGGATTTCGAAGACCGGCCGCTATCTCTCCTTCGTCCGTAACCAGAATCTCTATGTCGTGGAGGCGAATGGCCAGAATGAGCGCCGCCTGACCAATGACGGCGGCGGCACGGTGAGCTGGGGCGTCGCCGAGTTCGTCGCCCAAGAGGAGATGAAGCGGACGACCGGCCATTGGTGGGCACCCGGCGACCGCTGGCTGGCCGTTGCCCGGGTCGACGAGGCGCGGGTGCAGACCGTGACCCGCACCGCGATCGGCGCGGAGGGCACGCGCGTCTACAGCCAGCGCTATCCCGCCGCGGGCACGCCGAACGCCCTGGTCGAGCTTTACGTGATGGCGCCGGACGGCTCCGGCCGCGTGAAGGTCGATCTCGGCCCCGATCCGGACATCTATCTCGCCCGCGTGGACTGGACGGCCGACGGCAGCGCGCTTTTGGTCCAGCGTCAGAGCCGCGACCAGAAAAGGCTGGACCTGCTCCGCGTCGATCCCGCCACCGGACGCGCCACGATCCTCTTCACCGAGACCTCTGTGACTTGGGTCAATCTCCACGACAATCTACGGGCGCTGCGCGACGGCAGCCTGCTCTGGAGTTCCGAGCGCTCCGGTTTTTCGCACCTCTATCGCTTCCGCAACGGGCGCTGGACCCAGCTGACCCGCGGCAATTGGGCGGTGAAATCGGTCGCCGGCGTTGACGAGGAGAGAGGGCAGGTCTACTTCACCGGCAATGCCGACGGTCCGCTCGAGCAGCACCTGTACAGCGTCGACTTCAACCGCCCGCGCGCGCCCCGCCGCCTGACCGAGGCCGGCTGGTGGAACAATGCGAAGATGGACGAGCGCGGCACCAGGGCGCTCATCACCCGATCCAATCCCGGCCAGCCGTCGCAAGTCTATCTTGCCGGCATGAACGGGCAGCGCCTGGCCTGGATCGAGGAGAACCGGCTCGACGACTCCCACCCTTACGCGCCCTTCCGCGCCGCCCATGTCCTGCCGACCTACGGCACGATCGCCGCCGCCGACGGGACCATTCTCCACTACCGGCTGCTGTCTCCGCCGCGCCAGCCGGGGCGCCGCTATCCGGTCTTTGTCAACGTCTATGGCGGCCCCGGCACCGGCCGGCAGGCGACCCGCACCTGGGTCAATCCGCTGCACGAATATCTGGTCCAGCATGGCTGGATCGTTTTCTCGCTCGACAATCGCGGCTCGCCGGACCGGGGCAAGGCGTTCGAGGACGCGCTCTACCGGGCGATGGGCACGGTAGAGGTCCAGGACCAGCTGGCCGGGATCGCCTGGCTGCGCGGGCAGGACTTCGTCGATGGCGGCCGCATCGCGGTCAACGGCTGGTCCTATGGCGGCTATATGACCTTGCGGCTGCTCCAGGCCGCGCCCGGCACCTTCCGCGCGGGCATAGCCGGCGCCCCGGTCACGCGCTGGGAATTGTACGACACCCATTATACCGAGCGCTATCTGGGCAACCCCGCCACCGATCCGGTGCCCTACGAGGCCGCCAACGTCGTGCCCCACTCTGACCGGATTGCCGACCGACTCCTGCTTCTGCACGGCATGGCGGACGACAATGTGGTGTTCGAGAACAGCACCGTGCTGATCGGCGCCCTGCAGGCGCGCAGCGCCCCGTTCGAGATGATGGTCTATCCCGGCGCGACGCACGGCGTCAGCGGGGAGGCTCGCCAGCTTCATCTGTGGCGTACGATCGAGAATTTCCTGAACCGCACCGTCCGCGACGCGCCGCCCCGCCGGACCGACTAGGACACGCATAAGACATAAAAAGATATATCTTGACTCCGGCGAGTCAAAAGATATATCTAAGCCCATCTTAGATAGGAGTTTGTCCAGATGGGACGTTTTAGAAATCATGGCTGCGGTGGGCGCGGCAAAGGCTTTCCCGAGGCTATTTTCGCCATGGGCATGGGGCGCGGCTGGGGCCGCGGCGGCTTCGGCGGTGGCTGGGGCGGCCCGTTCGGCGGCGACGAATGGGGCGGAGGGGGCGGCGGCTTTGGCGGCCGGCGCGGCCGCAAACGGATGTTCGATTCCGGGGAGCTTCGGCTCGTCCTGCTCAAGCTGATCGCCGATCAGCCGCGGCACGGTTACGACCTGATCCGCGCGGTCGAGGAGCTGACCCACGGCGCCTATGCGCCCAGCCCGGGCGTCGTCTACCCAACCCTCACCATGCTCCAGGACATGGGGCTGATCGAGGAAGTGAAGGGCGAGGGCACGCGCAAGGCGTTCGAAATCACGCCCGACGGCAAGGATCATCTCGCCGAGAAGGAGGAGGAGATCGAGGACCTGCTCGGCCGGCTTGAGTCTGTCGGCGGCGACCAGCGCAAGGCGGAAGGCCCGCCGATCAAGCGCGCGGTGGGCAACCTGCTCTCCTCGATCTGGCACCGCGTGACCCGCGACGACATGGACGAGGCGACGATGCACAAGATCGCCGCGATCCGCGACGAGGCGGCGCAGAAGATCGAAAGGCTGCCATGACCGTCTCCAGCACGGCCGACGTGGCCACCGCGAGCGGGAGCCGCTATCTTCAGCAGCTCTGCAAGCATTGGTCGCATAATCTGGCGGTGGAGTTTGACGCGGGCGAGGGAAGGGTCACCTTCCCTCGTGACGCGCGCGGTGCCGACTGGCCGGGCGACGCCCTGGTCACGATGACTGCCGGCGAGGGGGTTCTCACCTGCCGGATCGACGCGTCGGCGGAGGGGCAGCTCGAAGGGCTGAAAGGCGCCGTCGCGCGCCATCTCGACCGCTTCGCGTTTCGCGAGGCACCGCTGCAGTTCCACTGGCACGACGCGGCGTAGATATGGAGCGGGTGATGGTTCGCCCAACCTTGTTCGCCCTGAGCCCGTCGAAAGGCTGTCTTTCTGCAGTGGAAAAGAAGGGCAGGGCTTCGACAAGCTCAGCCCGAACGGTTCCCTTCTCCACCCGTTCTTAGGGAACCGGGCTGCGCTGCTGGCGGCCGCCGTCATTATGCTGACGGATGACCCGCAGATACGCCTCGGCCAGCTCGTGATTGACCGCGTCCCAGCCATAACGTTGGCTGGCGTGGAAGCCCGCCTCGCCGGCCGCGTGGCGGGCTTTTTCGTCTGTGCAGTACAAAGCCAGCGCGTCGCAGAAGGCGTCGATCGCGCCCGGGCGGATGAGCTTGCCGGTGACGCCGTCCGTGACCAGGCTCTCGCTACCCGTCGCGATCGCCGCGACAACGGGCAGGCCGGCGGCCATCGCCTCCAGCGTGACATTGCCGAACGTCTCGGTGACCGAGGGGTTGAACAGCATGTCCATCGAGGCGACGGCGCGGCCGAGATCCTCGCCGCACTGATAGCCGGCGAAGACCGCGTCGGGCAGGCGCTTCTCGAACCAGTCGCGGGCAGGACCCTTGCCGACGATCAGCACCTTGTGGCGGATGCCGCGCCGGGTCAGCCGGTCGATCGCGTCGGAGAAGACGTCGAGGCCCTTCTCCATCACCAGCCGGCCGGTGAAGCCGACCACCGGCATATCGTCCTCGATGCCGAGGCTGCGCCGCCAGGCCAGGTCGCGACGGCCGGGATTGAAAATCTCCCGGTCGATGCCGCGCGTCCAGATGCCGACATCATAGTTCATGCGCTGCTCGCGCAGCAGCTGCGCCATCGAATCCGACGGAGCGAAAATGGCGTCGCAGCGCCGGTAGAAGCGCCGCAGGGTGGCCAGCACCGCCGGCTCCAGAAAGGCCATGCCGTAATAGCGCGGATAGGTCTCGAAGCGGGTGTGGACCGAAGCGATCACCGGCAGGTCCCATTTGCGCGCCAGGCTGACGGCGCGATGGCCGGTCACATCCGGGCTGGAGACATGGATGATGTTCGGCTGGAAATCGGCGATGTCGTGCTTCACGCGCGGCGGGATCATCGTCCCGATCTTATATTCGGGCCGGCCTGGGATGGAGACCGAGGGGAGGGAGACGAGGTCGCCCTTCGGCTCGAAAGCCGGCGTCTTGGTGGTCGGCGAATAGACGCGCACCGCCGCGCCCTGGCGCAGCAGATAATCGGCGAGCCGGTTCAGCGCCTGGTTGGCGCCGTCGCGGACATAATTGTAATTGCCGCTGAAAATGGCGACGCGCAGGTCGGACAGATCCATGTCGGGACCGATAAAGCTCTCGTCGGCCGATGGCAAAGCCCGGCCGCGCCGCGCGGGAAGGGCGGGGACGTCGAGACCCTTCGCGGCTTCGCGCAGCGCGTTGGGAAGGCCGGTCTTCCGGTTGACGGTCTTGGCGCTCATCTCTGTCCCTTAAACGAAAAACGCCCCGCCAGCCTCAGCCGGCGGGGCGTTTCATCCGATTTGCCTCAGGCTTCGTCGCCGTCCGCGGCTTCGGTCTGCAGGTAGTCGCCCGCATCGGCGTCGGTACCGTGGCCGCTCGCGACCACCGCCTCGAGCGGATCCGAATGCGTGGCGGCCTCGGGGCCCTGGGCGAGCTCCGCGGCATGCTCTTCCTCCGCCGAATTGGCGGCGATGAGCGCCTCCTGGATCGAGCGGTGCGCCGCACGCAGCGCCGCGTCGCGCGACGAAGCGGCGATGCGCAGCCGCTTCATGCCGGCACCGGTGCCCGCCGGAATGAGGCGGCCGACGATGACATTCTCCTTGAGGCCTTCCAGATCGTCGATCTTGCCCTGCACCGAAGCCTCGGTGAGGACGCGAGTCGTCTCCTGGAAAGAGGCCGCGGAGATGAAGGAGCGGGTCTGCAGGCTCGCCTTGGTGATGCCGAGCAGCACCGGTTTGCCTTCCGCGGGCTTCTTCTTGCCGCCCTGCTCCTTCAGCTTGGCGTTGACCTCGTTCATCTCCTGCCGGTCTACCTGCTCGCCCACCAGGAAAGTGGTGTCGCCGGACTCGATGATCTCGACCTTCTGCAGCATCTGGCGAACGATCACCTCGATGTGCTTGTCGTTGATCTTCACGCCCTGCAGTCGATAGACCTCCTGGATTTCCGAGACGAGATATTCGGCCAGCGCCTTGACGCCGAGCACTTCCAGGATGTCGTGCGGATCCGGAGAGCCGCCGATCAGGTTGTCGCCGCGCTTCACGAAGTCGCCTTCCTGCACGTCGATGACCTTGGACTTCGGCACCAGATACTCGACCGGCTCACCCCCATCCTCGGGGACGATCGCGATCTTGCGCTTGGCTTTGTAGTCCTTGCCGAACTGGATCTTGCCCGAGACCTTGGCGATGATCGCATTCTCCTTGGGCTTGCGTGCCTCGAAGAGCTCGGCGACGCGCGGCAGACCGCCGGTGATGTCGCGGGTCTTGGCCGCCTCGCGGGAGACGCGGGCGAGCACTTCACCGGCTTCCACCGTCTGGCCGTCCTCGACCGAGAGCATCGCGCCCGGGGAGAGCATGTAGCGCGCCGCCTCGCCCGATTGCTCGTCGAGCAAGGTGATGCGCGGACGCAGGTCCTCCTTGCTCCGCGCGGTGGCGCGGAACTCGGTGACGACGCGCTGGGCAATGCCCGTCGCTTCGTCGGTCTGCTCGACGAGCGTCTTGCTGTCGATCAGATCCTGGAACTTCACGACGCCGCCCTTTTCGGTGATCACCGGCATCATGAACGGATCCCACTCGGCGATCCGGTCGCCCTTCGACACGATGTGGCCGTTGTCAGCCAGCAGGTGCGCGCCATAGGGGATGCGGTGCGTCGAGCGCTCGCGGCCGTCCATGTCGACGATCGCCAGCTCGCCATTGCGGGCCATGGCCACGCGGCGGCCACGCGGGTCCATGATCGTCGGCAGGTCGCGAAGCTCGATCGTGCCGTCGGCAACCGCCTCGAGGCTCGACGTCTCGTTAAGCTGGGCGGCGCCGCCGATGTGGAAGGTCCGCATCGTCAGCTGAGTGCCCGGCTCGCCGATCGACTGGGCGGCGATCACGCCGACCGCCTCGCCGATATTGACCGGCGTGCCGCGGGCGAGGTCACGCCCGTAGCAGCGGCCGCAGACGCCATGCTCGCTCTCGCAGACCAAAGGACTGCGAATGTGCACGGACTGGATGCCGAGCTCGTCGATCTTCACGGCCGCGGCCTCGTCGATCAGCTCGCCTTCCTTCACGATCGTGTCGCCGGTCTTGGCGTCGACCACATCCTCGGCCGGGGTCCGGCCTAGGATGCGCTCACCCAGGGAGGCGATCATCGCGCCGCCCTGCACGATGGCGCGCATGTCGAG
>Ga0268266_10001369_pt1 | contig 29399 bp, 28 predicted proteins | sample KBSS13metaG_FD_190356 | JGI IMG/M metagenome (GOLD analysis project Ga0268266, IMG submission 190356) | Switchgrass rhizosphere microbial communities from Kellogg Biological Station, Michigan, USA - KBS S1-3 metaG (SPAdes) (version 2) | ecosystem: Host-associated > Plants > Roots > Rhizosphere... | reverse complement strand
CTTCGAGCACGACCGCGTCATCGACTCGGTCTCGACCTCCGGCTGATACGGCCGCGGTCATCCGCCTGCAACATATTCGGCCCTAGCCTGAGCGGCTACAGGGTCCTGGCGCCTCATAGCCCCCCCGAACCACGGCCGTAACAGGCTTGCAGTGGTGAGCGCACGTGCACCGGTGATACCCTTCACGTGGCTGATAATAATCTGGGGATATTGTCTTTGGTGGACGAGTCGTTAAGGACCCGTATCGAAGCGCTCGTGCGCGCTGGCACCGTACGTCGCAAGATCGCGGCGGTGCAACTGGAAGCAGAAATCCGGCGTCGTGAAGAAGTGATGCGGCAGACGTTCCGCCGCTACGTCTCTCCTCGCCTCGCCGACAAAATTCTCGAGGACGCGCAACTGCGCGATACCCTCCTCTCAACCGCGGATGTGCGCACTCACGCCGTGGTGCTCTTCGCCGACCTCCGCGGCTTCACCAGCATCTCGGAGAGGCTGGAGCCGCACGAAGTTGTGCCGCTTCTGAATGAGTATTTTTCCCTGCTGACTGAAATCACGTTCCGGCATGACGGGACGGTGTTTCACATGGCGGGCGACAGTCTGATGCTCGGGTTCGGCGTGCCTCTGGAGCAACCCGACAGTCCCCAGCGCGCCGTGCGCGCCGCGCAGGAAATGCTGGAAAGCTTCGCTGTGCTCGCCAGCTCCTGGAAAGAGCGCTATCAGATCGAGGCTGGCCTCGGCATCGGGATCAATGAGGGTGACGTCGTCGCGGGTAACATCGGGTCGACGGCCTACATGAACTACACCATCATCGGCGACACGGTGAATATTGCCGCTCGCCTTTGTCAGCGAGCGCGCGCCGGTGAGATGCTGTTCTCGCTGGCGCTGAAAAAGTCGCTCGACGAGCGCGGCTTCAACGTCGGTGCTACGCACCTCCCGGCGATGCAACTCCGCGGCCGTACCACGCCCATCGATATCTACTGCGTGCCTACGGACCACCGCGTCCAGGTCAGCGAGCCCGCCAGCCTGTAACCCAACCCGACAGGGTGGTGCCGCGCCGACCTTTGGTCCAGCGGGGCGGTTCCGCGTGGGCGTAGCCCGCGTTGCCACCGCCAGCCGGCCCGCACCCGCGAAAGCCGATACGCGCGGATCCTGCCAAGCGTAGACACGATCGGAAGAGGCTCTTCCGGGAATGGGGGGGCGGACGCCCCCCCAGGCGGACGCCCCCCCAATGCGCGGCAGGGAGCCGCGCCAGAGCCTCCAGGGACTGCGCAGCACTGCGAGCATCGCGAGCGGGGCGCAGCCGGATTCACGGCGTCCCCCCGGAAGAGCCTTTACTGATCGGGACTGCGCTCACGCGCAACCGCTCCGAGTCTCCTGGCTCTGGTCTCGCGGCGCCCGCGTCCCCATGTAAGCGCCTCCACTGGTAAGCTCTCGCGCTTTTCGTACGCCCAGTACCCTGTCCATGCTCCTGAACCCCCCGGTCCCATCAGCCGCCCAGCGCAAATTGCGGTGGCATCAGCTCTACGGCAGTGCCGCCGCCTTGGCGCTAGCCGAGGCTACCCGTGGCGACCACCGCCTCTACGTGGTCATCGTGGACGCGGCGCGCGACCTGGAGCGCCTCACCGCTGAGCTTAAATTCTTCGCGAGCGAGCACCTCCCCCTCCTCACCCTACCCGACTGGGAAGTGCTGCCGTACGACCTCTTCTCACCGCACCCCGACATCATCTCGGAGCGGCTGAGAACGCTCTATGAGCTGCCGAGAGCTCAACACGGCTGCCTGATCGTCACTGCGGACACGCTAATGCAACGGCTTCTGCCGCGAACCTACGTGCAGGGCCGCGCGTTCGAGTTGTCCGTGAAAGAGCCCTTGGCCGTGGAGCCGTTCCGGCAGAGGCTCATTGAGGCGGGCTACGCGAGCGTCAGTCAGGTCGTGAGTCCGGGTGAGTTCGCTGTGCGAGGCTCGCTGCTCGATGTGTACCCGATGGGGACCTCGGCACCGTTGCGAATCGATCTTTTCGATGACGAGATCGAGGCGATCCGGACCTTCGACCCGGAGAGTCAGCGGTCGCTCGACTCGCTCGAGCACGTGCGGCTGCTGCCGGCGCGGGAAGTGCCGTTGGATCCTGAGGCCATCAAGGAATTCCGCCGGCGGTTCCGCACCCGGTTCGAGGGTGACCCGACTAAGACAGCCATTTATCGCGGCGTGAGCGAAGGGATCGCCCCCGCAGGCATCGAGTTTTACCTGCCGCTGTTCTTCGAAGGCACGGCAACGCTGTTCGACTATCTCCCTCCCAACGCCGTCATCGTTCACGACGCCGCACTCCCGGGCGCCCTGGTGAAGTCTTGGGAAGACGTCAACGCGCGATATGAAGATCGACGTCATGACATCGAGCGACCCATTCTTCGGCCGGGCGAGCTGTTCCTCGAGCCTTCGGAGCTGGATGAGCGACTCGCGAATTTTTCGTCCATCACGCTCGAAGTGTTCAAAGCAGACACGGAGCTGCAGGGGGTCAGCGAGAACGTTCGCAACTTCCCGACCACGGCACCGCGTGAATTGAGGATCGACGTCCGGGCCGAGAAGCCGTTCGCACCGTTTGACGCCTTCCTGGGCGAATTCGGCGGCCGCGTGCTGATCGCCGCTGACTCACCGGGGCGCCGGGAAGTCCTCCAGGAGATGTTGCGCGCGCACGGCCACACCGTCGCGGCGGTGCAAAGTTGGGATGGATTCGCGAACGGCAAAGCAGCGCTCGCACTGACTGTAGCCCCTGACCTCCAGGGGCTGACGCTCACACATCCTAACCTTGCGATCGTCTCTGAGGCGCAGTTGTTCGGGGCTCGTGCCCGCCAGGAGAGGCGCCGCAAGCGCGCTGCGGCCGACCCCGAGGCCATTCTTCGGGACCTGCAGGATCTCAACCCGGGCGCGCCCGTCGTGCACGAGGAATACGGCGTCGGCCGTTATGTGGGCATGCAGGTGATGGAAGTCGCCGGGCAGCCGGGCGAGTTCCTCGTACTCGAGTACATGGATGGGGATCGAGTCTACGTGCCGGTGCACTCGCTGCACCTGGTCAGCCGCTACACGGGCTCGGCTCCCGAAACCGCGCCGTTGCACAAGCTCGGTACGGATCAATGGGCCCGGGCGCGTAAGCGCGCCGCGGAGCAGATTCGGGACGTGGCGGCGGAGCTGTTGGATTTGTACGCGCGGCGCAAAGCGCAACAGGGATTGCGCCTGCCGTTCAACGACAGCGACTACCAGGCCTTTGCCAACGCCTTCCCATTCGAAGAGACTGAAGACCAGGCGCAGGCAATCCGAGCCGTGCTCGAAGACCTACACAAGGACCGCCCGATGGATCGCATCGTGTGCGGTGACGTGGGCTTCGGGAAGACGGAGGTTGCAATGCGGGCCGCGTTCGCGGCGGTTCAGGGTGGGAAGCAGGTTGCTGTGCTGGCGCCGACGACGCTGTTGGCGCATCAGCATCTGGCTAACTTCCGCGACCGCTTTGCGGACTGGCCGGTGCGGATCGAGGCCTTATCCCGCTTCGGGAACGCTAAAGAGACGCAAGCGACGCTGGAAGGGATCGAGCGCGGCGCTGTCGATATTGTCATCGCGACGCATCGCTTGTTGCACGCGCATGCGCGCTTCAAGGATCTGGGGTTGATCATTGTCGACGAGGAGCATCGTTTCGGTGTCCGCGATAAGGAGCGGTTGCAAGCATTGCGCGCGAACGTGCATGTACTCACGCTCACAGCGACGCCTATTCCGCGCACTCTCAACATGGCGCTTGGGGGATTGCGCGATCTGTCGCTGATCACAACACCGCCGTCGGAGCGGTTGGCCATCAAGACGTTTGTCGTCGAGTGGCATGGGCCGACGTTGCGCGAGGCGGCGCTGCGCGAGTTGCGTCGTGGCGGGCAAATGTACTTCGTGCATAACGAGGTGCGGACGATCGAAAAGATCGCGGGCGAAGTTCAGGAGCTCGTTCCTGAAGCCAGCGTGCGCATAGGGCACGGGCAGATGCGAGCGCGCGATCTCGAGCAACTCATGGTCGATTTTTACCACCGGCGCTTCAATCTGCTGGTATGCACGACCATCATTGAGAGTGGTATCGACGTTCCGACGGCCAACACGATCATGATCAACCGCGCCGACCATATGGGATTGGCGCAGTTGCACCAGTTACGCGGGCGTGTCGGACGATCGCATCACCGTGCCTATGCTTATCTGATTGCGCCGCCGCGCAAGGCGCTTTCGGGCGATGCGGCGAAGCGGCTCGAGGCGATCGAGTCGATGGAGGAGCTGGGCGCGGGGTTCGTGCTCGCCACGCATGACCTCGAGATCCGCGGCGCGGGTGAGTTGCTCGGTGAGCAACAGAGCGGCCAGATGACCGAGATCGGCTTGGCGATGTATCTCGATATGCTCGACCACGCGGTGAAGGCGCTCAAGGAGGGGCGCGAGCCGGCGCTCGACAAGCCGCTGGTGGCGGCGACCGAAGTCGAGTTGCGGCTGCCGGCGTTCGTACCGGAGACGTACATTGCCGACGTGCACGTGCGGTTGAGTTTGTACAAGCGCATTGCCGCGGCGGCGAGTGACGAGGCGCTGGATGAGCTGACGGCGGAAATCTATGACCGGTTCGGGCCTTTGCCGCAGGTGGCTCAGAGCCTGTTGAGAATCGCGAAGTTGAAGCTCGCCGCGCGAGCGATCGGTGTGCGACGGCTCGATGTCGGGCCGCAGGGCGGCACGGTGACCTTCGAGGAGAAAAACTCGATCGACCCGATGACGGTGGTGCGCATGGTGCAGAAAGGGCCGCGAGACTACCGGCTCGAAGGGCCGCTCAAGATGCGGCTCATGCGCCAGTTGCCGGCCGAGGAAAACCGCTTCGTGTTCGCGGACGCGCTGCTGAAGTTGCTCGGCGAGAAGGCGCAGCCCGAAGCGGCTGGCGGCGGGAGTCCGCCGGCGAAGGGCGCGCCCCCGCCGGCCAAAGGCTCGAATGCTCCCGCGAAGGGAGCCAGTCCGCCGCCCAAAGGGCCCAATCCAACGCCCAAGGGCGCCAACCGCCGCTGAGCGACAGGCCGCCGACGATGGAGGTCAGCCGCCGCTCTGGACGCTGATACGAGCGGCTCGCGCCTACGCGGGGGCCGTTCTGCGGGCGTGCGTAAGCGTCGCTATTGGGCGCCAAACACAACGGTGTGAAGCGTGTTCAGGTGCCGCTGAAGTAGAATGGCGCCATGAACGTGCTCACCCCCCGACTGCGGACGCTTTGTTTCACCCTCATTGCCGCCCTCGCCTGCGGGCTGCCCGCGGTTTCGCAGGAGCCGGCGGCGAGCCCGAGCTACAACATCGAGATCGTCGTCTTCCGCGCGACCTCCGCGCAGGGAATTACCGAGAACTGGAGCGCCGAGGCCGGCAATTCCAACATCGTCGCGGGCGAAGAGGCCGCGAGTGGCTCGTCCCAGGTGGGCCGTTTCGTCAGCATGATTCCGAGCTCGTCGTACCAGCTCACGGACATCGAGAGCCGGCTGCGCTCGAGCGGGGCCTATGTGCCGGTCGCGCACGTCGCGTGGTCGCAGACGGCTAGTGGGTGGGGTACGCGAGCAGGCTTTACGCTGCAGAAGCTAGGCGTTGATGCACCGGGGTTGACGGGTACCGTGTTCCTGGAGCGCGGGCTGTATTTGCACCTGGGGATGTCGCTCACTTACGCGGATCCCTCACCCCCGCAGGGGTTGGGGGCTGCCTCGGGGACGACATTCATCATGAACCAGAGCCGGCGCATCCGCTTCTACGAACGCAACTACTTCGACCACCCGGCGTTCGGCGTCATTGCGTTGGTTTCGCCAGCCCAGGGCGCTCGTCCGCCCGGACGTTGATCCAACTACTGGAAGTCGCTCGCCTCAGCGGTCGAGATGCTGTTCTTGCCGAGGGACTTGGCACGCTTGAGCGAGGACTTGCAGGCTTTCAGCAAAGCCTCCAAAGCCAACTCGCGAGGCGGCACCAGGCTGGCCACTCCCGCGCTCAATGTCACGAAGCGACCCGTGCCGGCGCGCGGATGATGCATGAGCAAGTCACGCACCCGTTGCGCAACCACCTGCGCGTACTGAGAGGCCTTCTCGGCCGCCTCCCCTTGAGTCAGAACGGCGAACGTACCGCCCTCCCAACGTCCAACGAGATCGCCACCCCGCCGATAGGAGGCGCCGATGACGCGCGCAATGCGCCGGATGCAGGCATCGCCCGCACCCCGGTCAAATGTTTCGTTGTAGGCGGTCAGATCGTCGATATCGAACAGCGTGAGTCCGATCTCGTGTGAGTCGCGTTGCGCCAGGAGCCAGTCCCGTTGCAACAGCTCTTCGAAGTAAGCGCGTGAGTGCAGGCCAGTCAGACGATCTTCGCGCAGCCAGGGCGGCAATCCCTGCGCCGAGCGCTCCATGCTCTTCAACCGCTCGCTGGCATCGCGGTGATAGCCGATGAAGTGCGTCAGCTTGCCGTTGGAGTCACGGACGGGTTGGACGACAACCTCGTTCCAGAACAGCGAGCCGTCGGGGCGATAGTTGCGAACCAGGACCCGGCAGGGCTCGCCTTTCTCGATGGCCTCGCGCATGCGTTGGCGGGGCTCCTGGTCGCGGTCGTTACCTTGGAGGATCCGGAGGTTGGTTCCCAACAGGGCGGGAACGGGGTAGCCGCACATCTGGGAGAAGGCGGCGTTGGCATAGATGACAGGAAAATCCGGCGCGGTCGCATCGCAGATCACGATGCCTTCGGGCGCCCCTTCGACGAGGGCTCGCCAGGCTTCCGCGGACCAGTTGTTCATGACTTCCCAGGTTCCAGTTTCAGAGCCGGGGTCGTCGCGTAACGCGCGAGCAGTTCCTGACTTCGTATCCATTCAGGTTGAGCCGTCAGTTGCTGGCGTGGCATACCTTCGCGCCCATGCAGGCGGACCAACCGAAGCCGCGAGGCCGGTTCCGGCTCCACCTTCAGCCCGTCGAGCAGTTTGAGCACACTCGCTCGGTTGTTGCAGACCGGTAGCATGTCGCAACCGGCAGCAAGCGCTTTCTCGGCACGGGCGACCACGTCCCCATACGCCGCGGCAGCTCCTCCCATTGATAGATCGTCTGCAAAGACTACGCCTTGAAACCGTAGCTCACCGCGCAACACGTCGCGAATCCAAGCGGACGAAAGGCTCGCCGGTGCAGCATCCAGCGCTGGAAACACTATGTGGGCAACCATGACAGAGGGCAGACCATTGGCTATCAGCCGCCGATAAGGGGATAGGTCATCAGCCATATCGACCAATTCCCGCCGATCTACAGGGAGGATGTGATGGGAATCGGCGGTAACGGCCCCGTGCCCCGGGAAGTGTTTGGCCGTGGCGGCCATGCCGGCCTCCCGCATGCCGTACATGTAGGCGATCGCAAGCTGACTGACCGCCTCCGTGCGCTTGTGAAAAGCCCGTGTTCCGATGGCCTCGTTCACCCCGTAGTCGAGGTCGATGACGGGGGCAAAGGAGATGTCCACACCGTGGGAGCGCAGCTCGGAGGCCATGAGCCAGCCCGTACGTCGCGCCAACTCGAGGCCGCCCTTGGGGTCCTGATCAAAGGCATGACCGATCAGGCGGGCCGGGGGGAGGCGGGTAAAGCCCTTCTGGAAGCGCTGGACGCGCCCCCCCTCCTGATCTACGGCCACGATCAACGGTGGGGTACGTACCGCGTGAATGCCCGCCACGAGCTCGGTGAGCTGCTCGGGATCGACGTAGTTGCGTGTGAACAGGATCACACCACCAACCAGTGGATGGGCCATCAACTCACGCTCTGCCGCGGTGATGGAGGTGCCCTCCAGGTCCATCATCAGCGGGCCGAGACTCATGAATGGCGCCCTTTGCGCGGACCCATGGGTCCGCCGGGCTTACCGGGGCTCAGGAGCGCCAGCGATTCGAAGTGAGCCGTGTGGGGAAACATATCGAGGACACCCGCTGCTTCGAGGTTAAAGCCATGTTCGTTGACCAGCACGCCCAGGTCCCGTGCGAGGCTCCCCGGATGGCATGAAATATACAACACCCGTCGGGGCTGCAGACTCGCCACCGCGGCCAACACCTCCTTGGCTCCCGCCCGCGGCGGATCGAGGACAACGTGTGTGTAGCCTTTCCTCAGCCAGGGTGCGGTCTGGGCGGCCTGCGCCACATCGGCGGGCAACTTCGCCAGGTCGGCCGCGTGAAACTCCGTATTTTCCAGGCCATTCAGCGCGGCGTTATGACGAGCCCTGCAGACCAGTGCCGCATCGCCCTCCACCCCCACGACGCGACCCGCGGTCCGCGCCATGGGCAGGGTGAAATTGCCTATACCACAGAACAGGTCCAAAACCTGTGAGGATGGCGTCAACTCGAGCATCTCGACGGCACGTGAGACCAACGCCTCATTCACCGCGCCGTTGATCTGGATGAAGTCGGTGGGGAGGAATTGCAGCTCCACCTTGAACTTGGGCAACCCGTAACGGAGCCCGGAAGACCCATGGGCCAGGGGCGCCCCCGGCGCGTCCAGCTCGTGGACTGAGTCCAACCCGCCCGGCTGCAGGTAGATACGGACCCGGTGCTCGGCCCCGAACTCCCGGAACAGCGCGAGATCGGCCGCCGACGGCGGGTCCAGAACCCGGAACACGAGAGCCACCGCATTGTCGGCGACGGCCACTTCGATCTGCGGTAACCGCTCCCGGATACCCAGGGCCATGATGAGTGTGGCGAGCGGAGCCACGAGGTCGCCGACGGGCTCGGCCAGCACGTCACAATGTTGGACATCGGCAATGAATGGCGCGAGCCGCTCGCGGAAGCCGACCAACACCTTGCCCTTTTTGGTCACGAACTTGGCACCGAGTCGGGCGCGACGTCGATAGGCCCATACCGGCCCGCGCAGCGGCGGCAACCAGGTTCCCGGCGTGACCCGCCCCAGCCGCTCGAGGTTGTCGCGCAACTCGCTGTGCTTGGCTTCGAGTTGTGCCTCCGCGGACATGTGTTGGAGAGCACAACCGCCACAGACGCCAAAGTGAGCGCAACGTGGCACGACGCGCTCCGCGGCCGGAGTCAACACCTCGACCAACTCCGCCTCGTCGTGCTGACGATGACTGCGTGTGCGGCGGAAAGTGATACTCTCGCCCGGGAGGGCCCCCGGGACGAACACAACCTTCTCGCCGCGTACGATGCCCTCGCCTTCGTGCGTCAGGCCAGCGACCGTCGCGGTCTCGACGGTCGCGGATACCACTTTACGGGGGCTCAAGGCGTGCCTTCCCAGGCGCGCAGGAACTCAGCGAAATGCGGCTCCTTGCCGGCGCGCAACAGCGCCTTGACACGCTCCAGCTCCTCCGCATAACGCTCTCGTGTGATACGGCCGCGCATCATCTCGAAGCGTATGTAGATGAGATAGGTATTGAGTACGTCGGTCTCGCAATACTGGCGGATGCCGACGAGGTTACCCGCGAGCCAGGCATCCCAGACCTGGTCGCCGGAGAATCCCAACTTGCCGGGCAGGCCGAGCAGGTAGGCCGCGTTCTGCAGCGAGACGCGGCCCCGCCCCTGGAAGCCGGATAACACGTCCATCAGGTCCGTGTGCCGCCAGTGGAAGCGACTCAGGTAGTTGTTGTAACGGAAGGCCGTGTCACCGTCGCCGGTTTCCCAGTACCGGGGCGCCTGCACGCCGGCGGCGAGCGCGCGCAAGCTGAGGACCGGCAGGTCGAAACCCGAGCCGTTCCAGGAAATCAGGTCGGGCGAGAACTTCTCGATGCCGTCGAAGAAGCGCTCGAGCAACTGCGCCTCGCTGGAGTTCACATCGCCCAAGCTCCAGAGCTTGAGCCCGTCGCGACTGCGCAGGGCGCAGGAGATCGCCACGACGCGCTGCTGCTCGTGGGGCAGAAAGTCGTTGCCGGTCCCCTGGCGACGCAAGGCGAACATGGCTTTCGCCACCTGCTCATCGGGCAGGCCGTCGAGGTTGTAGAGGCGGCGGCCAAAGGCCACGTCCGGAATGGTTTCGATGTCGAAGACGAGGCAGTTCATGACGCCTTCATCAGGACTGCCACGGCCACCACGAGGCCCGCCTCGTCGGTGAGCGTGACATGGCCTTCGCCGATGCCCAGTCCCTGGCGCACGCGCTCGCCACGCTCGGAGAACACGACTTCAGGCTTACCCCAGGAGTTCTGGACGACACCGACGTCCCGGATCCAGATGCCGTGGGCGAAGCCCGTGCCCATCGCCTTCACGATGGCTTCCTTGGCAGCAAAGCGCATGGCGAGGAAGCGCGCTGGGCGCTGGGTCTTCGCCCACTGCACCTGCTCGGCCGGCATGAGGAGGTGTTGTACGAACCGCGGCCCGAAGCGCTTCAACGTCTCATCGATGCGCTTCGCCTCGAGCACATCCACTCCGATTCCGAAAATCATGCGCGCGCCGCCACCATGAGAGCTTTCATGTCGCGCACTGCAACAGTCAACCCGTCGAACACCGCCCGGGCGATGATGGCATGGCCGATGTTGAGCTCCACGATCTCGTGGATGGCGGCAACGGGTTGCACGTTGTGATAGTGCAGGCCGTGCCCTGCATGCACGACGATACCGAGGCTGGCCGCGAGGCGGGCGCCGGCGCGCAGGCGCTCGAGCTCCTGGGCCTGGCGTGAGCCGGTCGAGTCCGCGTAGGCACCCGTGTGGAGCTCGACGACCGGAGCCCCGGTAAGCGCTGCGGCCTCGATCTGCGGCGGATCCGGATCAATAAACAGGGACACGCGAATCCCCTGGCCGAGCAACACGGCCGTGGCTTCCTTGATCCGCTGCACCTGGCCCCTGACATCCAGCCCGCCTTCGGTCGTGATCTCCTGGCGGCGCTCGGGCACGAAGCAACAGTCAGAGGGACGCACCACGCGCGCGATGTCGAGCATCTCGTCGGTAACGGCCATCTCCAGGTTCATGTGGGTCTTGATCAGGTCACGCGCGGTGCGCACGTCCAGGATCTGGATGTGACGTCGATCCTCGCGCAGGTGCAGGGTGATGCTGTCGGCGCCCGCCATCTCGGCCGCGAGCGCGGCATGCACCGGGTCGGGATAGCGGCCACGACGGGCCTGGCGTAGCGTCGCTACGTGATCGATGTTGACACCCAGGGCGATGGATTTCTGGCTCATGTCTGCGGTCCTGTATGCGCCTCGCGACGCGCGACTGCGCGGGCAACGGTTCGAGTGGCGAGTGGCCGGCCCTCGAGGCACTGTGCCAGTGCCGCCTGCAACAGCCGCTTCGCATCTTCCAGCTCGCGCGCTCCCGCCAGGTGCTCGTTCGCAAGGCCGATGACCGAGTGGCCGGCGAGCGCGCCCGCGGCATCGGCGACTGTTGCAACGAGCCCCTGCTCGGGGCGGAAATGATAGTACTCGTCAGGCTCGATGCGCTTGCCTGTATGAGCTTCGGCGCTCAAGTCGAGGCCGTAGCCGAGCGCCTCGAGCAGGCGCTTCTCGAACACCCGCAATTGCGGCTCGAGCGCAGCGCCGCGGCGCAATCCTTCGAGGGCCGCATGATAGGTATCGAACAACAGCGGCAAGGGATCGTGGCGCGTGGTGAGCTTCATCAGCAGCTCGTTCAGATAAAACGCCGCCATGAGACAGGCGGGCGGCAGCGGCGGTGAGGCTTGCGCACTCTCAGCGCCGGTGAGCTGCGCGGCCTCACCGCGTCCGGTCCAGGAAAACAGCAGCATCTGGAACGGCTGCAGGATGGAGGCAAGTTTGGCCTTCGGCCCGCGCACGCCGCGCGCAAACAACGTCAGGCGTCCGTGGTCGCGCGTGATGACTTCGAGTATCCGGCTCGTATCGCGATACGGTCGGTGGTGCAGGATGTAACCGGGCGTGAGTTGGATGCGGCGAGCGTTGCGCGTCATTCGAGGCCGAGTTCCTGCAAGGCGCGGGCGTTATCCGCCCAGTTCTCGCGGACCTTCACCCACAGTGTCAGATGCAGTCGGCGGCCGAGAATCTCATTCAGTGCCAGCCGCGCGGAGCGCCCTACTCGCTTGAGGCGCTCGCCCTTGGCGCCGATGACAATGGGCTTCTGGCCTTCGCGGTCCACCCAGATCGCGGCGTCGACGACCAGTTGCCCGTCCTCCTCGACGGCTCGCTCGACTTCGACGGCAATGCCGTAGGGCACTTCCTGGTTGAGCTCCAACGTCAGTTTCTCGCGGATCATCTCCGCAATACGGAAGTCGCGGCCGCGGTCGGTCAACTCGCCGTCGGGAAACATCGGGGGTGACTTGGGGAGATGTTTGGCGATGGTGCGCTGTAGATCCTCGATGCCGTTGGCCTTGAGCGCTGAAATCGGCACGACCTCGAGAAAGTCGTGCTTCTGAGAGAGCGACGCGAGGTAGGGCAGGAGCAGTGAGCGCGGGTTCACACGATCGACCTTGTTTACGGCGACGAGCGCCGGACGGCTGGAGCTCTTGATCCGCTCCAACGCGAGGTCATCTTCCGTGGTCCACCGCATGGCTTCCACCACCAGGACGACGAGGTCGGCGCCGTCCAGGGCACTCGCCGCCGTGCGGTTCATCGCTTTGTTGAGGGCGCGGCTGGCGTTCTGGTGCAAACCAGGGGTGTCGACGAAGGCGATCTCGGCGTCAGGCAGACGCGAGATTCCAACAATACGGTGACGAGTCGTCTGCGGACGCGGCGTCACGATGCTCACCTTCTGCCCTACCAGGGCATTGAGCAACGTCGACTTGCCGACGTTAGGACGGCCAACGAGTGCGGCGAAGCCGCTACGGAAATCGGGAGACGGAGTATCGCTCAAAAGTCCTACCTGGCGCGCTGGCGTGAAAGACGTAGGTTGCGCGCGCAGTGCTAGTTTAGCTGAGTGGGCGTGGCGCGGATGCCCCGGGTCGGCGGGCAGGCGTCACCCGTGCCGGTAGCGTTGCGCGCCAGCCCTGCGCGCGGCCAGGCGCACGCTCAGAGGGCGTTCTGGATTTCCGGCAGGAGGCGCTCGGCGGCCTCCTGTTCCGCCCGCCGCCGACTAGATCCGCTCCCCTGGGCACGGCGACCGAGATCGGAGACTTCGCAGGTGACGTGGAAGGTCTGGGCGTGGGCCTCGCCCTCGATCCGATCGACGGTATAGCGAGGTAAGGAGTAACCGCGCGATTGCAGGTACTCCTGAAGACGGGTTTTCGCGTCCTTGAGCGTCTCCGGGGCTGGCAGGGCTGCAATCCGGGGCTCGAACAGGCGCTGAATGACCCGTTCGGCGGCGTCCAGGCCGCCATCGAGGAACAAGGCGCCGCAGATCGCCTCGAGTGCGTCCGCAAGGATCGACTGGCGCCGGAAGCCGCCGGTTTTCAGCTCGCCGGAGCCCAGTTGCAGCTCCTCGCCCAAGCCGATCGTAGAGGCGACTTCGGCCAGGGGTTCCGCACTCACGAGGCGGGCGCGCAAACGGCTGAGGTCGCCCTCGGTGGCGGCGGGAAAGGCGAGATAAAGGTGACGGGCAATGGCGAGATTGAGCACCGCGTCGCCGAGGAACTCCAGACGTTCGTTGTTACGGCCCGAGGCACTCCGATGGGTCAATGCGGCGACGAACATGCCGGGATCGCGCGGCTCATAGCCGAGCCGCTCACGTACCCAACGTACTGGCCAGTCCGCGCTCGTCATTTCCCCTTTTGTCGGGCCGACTACGCCCGGCCCTAATCGCCGACGCTACCGGATTTGAGCCGGACGGTCTTGTCGAACGATACCAGGATGAAGACGTTCGCGAATAGCGGCGCCTGGTCGTCATAAGCGGCCTCGATCGACCAGACACCATCGCCGCGGGTGACCTTGAAATCCCTTACGTCGGGAAACGTCACGCCCGAGACGTCGAGATGCTTGCTGAGAGAGGCCTGGATGAGCATGGCCGATGCACCGTCATTGGGCACTTCACTCGCGACCAACGTGAGGGCGTGAGTCACGTTCATGTAGTTCAAGTAAATGGGTGTCAAACGGACACCAGCGTAGATTACGATCGCCACCGGGATCAGCAATATGATGAACCCGAGCGTTGTTATTCCGCCTTGGTGCCTGCGCATGAAAGCTAACTCCCGTGAGGCTGGGAACCGCTGGCGGTCCCGGCGCTATTTGATCGCAGAGCCGATCCGGCTCCACTTCGGACCGCCCGAACGCTGCGGGTCCCAGTTGAACCAGATGCGGGTGGCTTTGCCGACCAGGTTCTCCTCGGGTACGAAGCCCCAGACACGTCCGTCTTCGCTGTTGTCGCGGTTATCGCCCATCATCAGGTATTGCCCCGGGGGCACCACCCGATCCCATACCGGTCCATCGGCCAACAAGGACGCAGCTCCCTGTCCGTCACCACAGTTGTAGCCGCGCACCTCTTTACGATCGCAGCCCGGCAACGGTAGCGGCGCCGGATCCAGCGGCACCGGGCAAAGCATGGCCTGATGACGATGGGCCCCCAGCTGCTCCTCGGCGAGCTGGAAATTCACGTAGCACCCGTCGTTGTAGGGGGCCACGATCTTGAAAGGCACCGGCGTGCCATTGACGGTAATCCTGTCGTTCTTGACCTGCACATGATCCCCCGGCAGGCCAACCAGGCGCTTGATGTAGTTCACGGATGGGTCGAGTGGATAGCGGAACACCACCACATCTCCGCGTTGTGGCTCGCCTATCCCTAAGAATTTCTGGTTGACGACGGGCAGGCGCAGGCCATAGGCGTACTTGTTCACAATGATGAAATCGCCATCCAGCAGCGTCGGCATCATGGAGTCGGAGGGGATTCGGAAAGGCTCGAAGATGAACGAGCGCAGCACCAGCACCACCAGGGCGACGGGGAAGAAGCTACGAGCGTAGTCCACGGTGCCGGGCTCGCGGAGCACGGTCGGATCCTTGCCGGCCGCGGTGGCGGCAGCCAGGCGGCCCCGGGCCAACACGAGCGCATCCACCGCCCAAACGACACCGGTGAGGACGGTGATACCGAGCAACACCGCGCTGAAGTCGAGGCGCTCGGCCACCAGCAGGCGCAACACAGCCGCACCGATGAGGATCGGCAGCACGTGGTAGGCCAGGGAAATCATGGGTGGGTCACGCGCCTCCTGCGGTGCCGCGAGGATCTGCCGCCGGGGCCGCAGAAACCAGTCGTCGGCAATGCACAGCACACCCACCGGGAGTGCGAGCCAGGACAGGAAGACAATGATCTGCATCAGCAGTTGTGGCATAGCTTACGGATCCAGTGAGTTTTCTTATGCTTGTTAGGGCTTCGCCCGACTTTCCTGCGGGTCGAAGCGACCCGCTACATCTAGCGGCGCTACGCGCCGGGCAGAGAAAGTCCTCATTCCTTACGCCCTACCTGCAATACGGCGAGAAACGCTTCCTGCGGGATCTCGACCTGCCCCACCTGCTTCATGCGTTTCTTACCTTCCTTCTGCTTCTCGAGCAGCTTGCGTTTGCGGCTGACGTCGCCGCCATAACACTTTGCGAGCACGTTCTTGCGAAGCGCTTTCACGGTGGCGCGGGCGATGATGGCGCTACCGATGGCCGCCTGCACGGCTACTTCGAACATCTGCCTCGGAATGAGTTCCTGCATCTTGTCTACGAGCTCGCGCCCGCGTTGGTAGGCGTTGTCCCGGTGGACGATGATGGACAGGGCGTCCACCTTGTCGCCATTGATGAGGACGTCGAGTCTTTGCAGCGGTGCGGTCTGGAAATGGCTGAACTCGTAGTCGAACGAGGCATAGCCGCGACTCACGGACTTCAGGCGGTCGAAGAAATCGAGCACCACTTCGGCGAGCGGCAGCTCGTATTGCAAGGAGACCTGGGTGGCGACGTACAGCATCTTCTTCTGCTTGCCGCGTTTGTCGTTACACAGTTTCAAGACCGCGCCAACGTGGTCCGGCGGCACGAGGATGTTGGCCAGGATGATCGGCTCGCGCAGATCCTCGATCTCGTTCGAGGGCGGCAGTTTGGCGGGATTGTCGACGTACACCAGCGTCCCATCGGTGCGCGCTACCTCGTAAACCACGGTTGGCGCGCTCGTCACGAGCTCCAACTCGTACTCACGCTCGAGACGCTCCTGCACGATGTCCATGTGCAGCAGGCCGAGGAATCCAATGCGGAAGCCGAACCCCAAGGCCGTCGAGACTTCCGGCTCGTAGTGCAGCGCGGAGTCGTTCAGGCGCAGCTTTGCCAGGGCGTCGCGGAAATTCTCGTAGTCCTCCGAGTTGATCGGGAAGACGCCGGCGAACACGCGGGGCTTGATCTGTTTGAACCCGGGCAGCGGGGCCTGTGCCGGGCGGGCATCCAGGGTGATGGTGTCACCGACCGGCGCGCCGTCGATTTCCTTGATGCCGGCGACGACGAAGCCGACATCGCCGGTCGCCAGCGACTGCTGTTGGACGGGCTTGGGCGTGAAGCGGCCGAGACGATCAACCTGGTGGCTGCGGCTGGTCGACATCATGTGAATCTTGTCGCCGTTCTTCAGCGAGCCGTTCATCACGCGCACGAGTGACACCACACCGACGTAGTTGTCGAACCACGAGTCGATGATGAGGGCCTGGAGGGCGGCGTCCGGGTCACCTTTCGGCGCCGGAATGCGCTTGATCAGCATTTCGAGCAGGTCGGCTACGCCCTCTCCGGTCTTCGCGCTCACCCGCACCGCATCCGTCGCGTCGATGCCGATGATTTCCTCGATTTCCTTGGAGACGCGGTCGGGGTCGGCCGACGGCAGGTCGATCTTGTTGATGACCGGGAGGACTTCGACGCCCTGCTCGATCGCGGTGTAGCAGTTGGCGACGCTCTGCGCCTCGACGCCCTGTGAGGCATCGACGACCAGGAGCGCGCCGTCGCAGGCCGCCAGCGAACGCGAGACTTCATAGGAGAAGTCCACGTGGCCGGGCGTGTCGATCATGTTCAGCTGGTAGCGCTGGCCGTCTTTCGCGTTGTAGTAGAGGGTGACGCTCGCGGCCTTGATCGTGATTCCGCGCTCGCGCTCGAGCTCCATGGAGTCGAGCACCTGGGACTGCATTTCCCGGTCCTGCAGGCCGCCACAGAGCTGGATGAGCCGGTCGGCCAGGGTGGATTTCCCGTGATCGACGTGGGCGATTATCGAAAAGTTACGGATGAGCTGCATGAATCCACAATTTCGGTGACGGCGGCCATCGTTTCACCCATGGATCAATCCGAGGGAGAGGCCGGGCGCGGATTATGCACGAGCGGTGGAGCGGCCGCAGTCGGAGGTTCCGACCTCATTGCATAGCACGATTGACTGACCGGGAGGACCCGCGGCAAATAGCGCTCCCCGCCCACGCTCAACCCGGAGAGCCGCCATGAATACCTCGTGCGTCTGCTGTCCTTCGGAAGCCTCCCGCAATAGCCGTCGCGCTTTGCTCCAGACCCTTATCGGAGCGGGTGCGGCGGGTGGTTTGGGTTTACTCGCCTCTGGGGAGACCGCGTACGCGGCAGCACTGACGCGGGAGCAGCGCGACAGCATGACGCCGGACCAGGTGCTCGAGGCGATGCGGCAGGGCAACGAGCGCTTTCGTACGGGCAAGATGCAAGCGCACGACTACCTTGCCCAGAAACGTGCCACCGCCGGGGGCCAATATCCCGCGGCCGCGATTCTCAGTTGCATCGATTCGCGGGCACCCGCCGAGATCATTTTAGATGCGGGGATTGGCGATACGTTCAACGCGAGAATCGCCGGAAATATCGCCAACGACGATCTGCTGGGGAGCCTCGAGTTCGCCTGTGCCGCGGCCGGCGCCAAGCTCGTCCTGGTCATGGGTCATACATCCTGCGGCGCCATCAAGGGCGCCATCGACGGCGTCGAGCTCGGTTACCTGACAGGGTTGGTCAACAAGATCAAACCCGCGGTACCGGCTACCGCCTACTCCGGAGAAAGGACCAGCAAGAACGCCGCATTCGTGGACGAAGTGGCGCGGACGAATGTGCTGCGGACGGTCAATGACATTCGGCAGCAGAGCAGCGTGTTGGCCGGTTTGGAGAAGGACGGGAAGATCAAGATCGTCGGCTCAATGTATCACCTGGTCGGTGGGCGCGTCGAAATGCTCGCGTGACCTTTACCGTTTACCGAGGTCGTACCGGCGTGTAGGTGCTGCGAGCGGTCTGGAAAAGGATGGTGGCGCTGCCCTGGGCGGGGACGGTGAGGCGGAAGGTCGGCAGGCCGTTGCGGGTTTTCGGGATGTGGTCGGCGCGGACGACGTTCGTGCCATCGGGCAGATGCAGGGGCAACTCGACGGTCACCGCGGTCGGGCGGGCATTGGTGATCTCGATGCGGTTGAGGTTTTGCAGGTCGCTGCTGCGCACGTTGACGACGCCCGGGATGAGCGGCAACTCCTTCGGGGCAGGGTCGACCTGGATGCGCTCAATCACGGTGGTGACTTGCACGTCGGGCGATTCGCCGGCGTTGATCTCCACCTCCTCCTTGACGGCGGTGTCCCGTAAGGGCGCTTCGCTCACCACCAACGGTACGCCATCGTGCTCATAGAAGGCGGACACGCGGCCGGAAGGTAGCGGTAAGCCGAGGTGGTGGGCTTCGTCGTTGCGGGTGCGCAGGATTTTGTTCAGGGGTTGGGTTTCGTTGTAGACGTTCGGTGTGATGTCGGCTGTATAGATGAGCTCGACCGGGATGTTCGTGCGATCGAGCAGCCGGACCTGTTTGATCTGCCGGCTGGTGACGGAGGTGCGCTCGGGTACGCGGTACAGTTTGAGGTCACCGAGCTGCTCTTCCTGGACGAGATTGCCGACCGCCTTTGCCTCGAAACTGGCCCTCGCCATCATCGGGGCCGGCGCCGCGTCTTTGCGCATGGCGGTAACCATGACCGCCTCCTGGAGCTCGTTGGGCGCGACAACTGGAGGAATGTCGCTGGTCGTTCCGCGGGGCCAGCAGCCCGCGACAATTTCCGGACTTTCCTCCACGGGCTCGACTTCGGCCGTTGTCCTGTTGAGTCGGCCGGCGACGACCTGGGTGTGCGCATCGTTGAAGGAGACGCCGTTGCCGTTGGCGAGCGTGACCCAGGCGCCCAGGTCCATCGTCTTGCTGTCGGGGGAAAGGATAGCCGAATACGTAGCCTGCCAATCGAAACCCTGCGCCAGGTAGGACAACCTGACTTTGACCGTCATGGGCGTCGGACTGCGGACCAGCGCGGATAAAGTTGGGGTGGCGTTCACGCCGGTGGCGCTTTCGAAACGGAACGTCTCAGGCAGTCCGGAGCAGCGCAGCGCCTCGATACCCTCCGCGCTCTTGAAGAGGACGCCGTCGTTGTCGGCCACCAGGGTGCCGCTGACCCGGGTGGCTTTGCCCGTCTTCCGGTTCGTTCTGAGCAACCACACCTGGCGGCCGAGGGTAGCGGTCACCAGCGCCGCAGGACTCAAGACGTGCGCATCGTGATTTTTCTCGAGGACACCCTCCGGCAACCCGGTAATGATCGCGCTCTGCGGCTCGATACCATCCGCGACGCCTTCGAACCGAATGAGGCTCTCACCTTGCGGAATCGACACGGTCCGCGTCTCGGTGACGAGCGCGAAGCCGCCGAGCCCGTTGAGGTCGAGCGAGTTGGGCTGCGCGTAAGGTGCGCGATAAATGGTGACCGCGACGTCGGAAATCGTACTGGCGCGCGCAGTTTCGATGGCGCTCGCAGGGTTGCTGCCCAACAATGCGGCCGATACTGGCAGCCACGCGCGCAACAGGCTCCGCACGATGGCGCGCCTCAGAACTGGCTTTCGAAACTAGCCGTGAGCGTCCGGGTGCCGTTGGCAGGCACCTCCACCGACCACTCGGCCTCGTCCGCGTTGCGCCGGGTGCTCTTCTGACTCTCCGCCTTGATCGACGTGTCGCCCCACAGCCCCCCCTGCAACACGGACACGGTGACCGCCTTCGGTAACGCGTTGGTCAACACGTACTTCATGTCGGTCTGCCAGTGCGCAAAGCCGAGACGTGTGCGTTTCTCAACCGTGGGCTGCACTTTCACATCGAAGGCGTCACCGGTCGACAAGGACAGCACAGAGCCCATCGGGGTATGGTCGATGTGGCTCTCGCCGATGAATTGCGGATCGCCGCGTTTATCGCGCATGTAGAACCGCAGCGTGCCGGCGGGCAACTGGTCGCCCAGCCCGGCGTGAGCGCTGGTGGAGAACCTGTACACCACCTGGGCGCTCAGCGGGGTGTTGGAAGTCGCCATCCAACTATTGCGGAATTCATAGCCATGCTCGGCGGGCACCCCGCGAACATCGAGGAAGCTCACCTGCTTGGTTTGCAGGTTGGCAATGGTGGTGCGCTCGGCGAGCGGGTAGAGATAGTAGTCACCGAGACGCTCGCGGGTACCGCTCTCGGTGCCGGCCTGCGCCAGGTTTGCCCGGGGCTGCGGCCGGTAGTATCTCGGACCGGGATTGTTGGTGTTGCCGGTAACGTTCGGGTTGCCCGCGACCAACAGCGTCTTGGCGTTGTCGTAGGTGATGCCGCTGGAGTTGCTCAGCGTCACCCAGCCCTGGACATCGATCTTCGCACTGGCCTCATCGAAGAGAGCGACATAGTCCGCGCGCCAGCCCAGCCCCGGAGTGAGGTAACTCAAGGTCGCCGGCTCCGAGCCGCGGTGAGCGCCATTGACAGTCACCGACAATGTGGGGCGCGCACGCAGATTGTCCGGCACCTTGTCGAATATGACACGCGCCGGCAGGCCATCATCGCGCAGCACCTCGATGTGGTCGCCGATCTTCAGGACGACGCCACCGTTGGTCGCGAGCACCTGGGCGGTCTCACGCGTTTCGGCGCCGGTGCCGGGATTGGTCCTGATGATCGTCACCGTGTGACCGACGGCCTTCTCCATCAGCTTTTCCGGAGAAAGCAGGTCGTAGTCGAAATTCTGCTCGACGATGCTCAGGTCACGCGCCGCAAGGGACACGGTCTCGGGGCGGATCTGGGCCGAGACGTTCTCGAACTCGATCCGCTGTTTGCCACCGGTGAGGTCGATGCTCCGGTGGTCCTGCACCAGGGCCAGGTTGTCGGTGTAGATGGTGACGGCGAGGTCCTGGTCGGCCGCGTGGGCGGTCTCGGTTTGAACCGACGAAGCCGCGAGGGCGGCGGCGATCAGGGTGGCTAACGCGGGCGAGCGCTGGGTATTTGACATATCCGCCTGGGCTGCTGCTGTGTTCATCCGGTTAAACGAAGCCCCGCGCACGGCGGGGTTAGCGTCTACGGTTTCGGGTCGGCTGGGCGGGCGCGATTATCGCAGCAGTCGCTTCAGCTCGTCGGCGTCCAGGCGGTGCCTGCAGACGACCGTGCCGTCCAGGAGCAGGACGGGGACGTCGAAGCCGTGGCGGCGCTGCAGGACGGGGTCGCTGTCGACGTCGACGACCTGGATGGGCGGCAGCGGGAAGGTGCGGTCGAGGGACCGCAGCTCATTTAACATCTCGTCGCAGAGCTCACAGTCGTGACGATGGACGACAGTGAGTTGAGAGACGCTCAATGCCGTGGGCCCGCCTGCACGGAGTTGGCAATGAAGCGCACGGTCGCGGGAGGAACCTCCCCTACCGCCGTCACCTTGTGCCCGTCGATGACGGTCGAGAAGGCGGACGACGAGCCCACGCGCGCCGACTCATCCACCTGCTCTTCGCCTTGGGATTGGGTCGTCACGTGCGTCTCTTCGACGAATACCGAGACCGACGCCAGGCCATCGGTAAATACGAGGTGGTCCACGGGGGAGCTCGATCCCGGCATGGTCTGCGCCTTGCGGATCGTCATCTTGAATCCGGGGGGCAGCTTGAGCGCATCCCACACGACCGGGTCGGCCATTGCGTCGGCGGCAGGCTTCAGCGGCGTGGTCTCGCTCCGCAGCCACTGGAACCCCTCGGTCGAGACCTCGGGTTTGAAAGCAGCGTCGGGAATCCGGGAAGAGAGGGTGAGGTTCGCGAACACGACCTGCTCGATAACGTGGCCGTGCGTATCGCACAACTGCGTCTTCAACGGCATCGCCGTCTTCTCATCGATCCACAGGCGGTAGCCGTAACGGAATTCGTCCTTCGGCGTGACCGTGATGAAGTGCGTGTCGCGACCCAGGAGGCGCATCTGCGCGACTTCCTTGAGGTCGTAAAAGCTCGCGCTCTGATCGTTGATGGTGGGAAAGCCGCTCAACAACGATTCTTCCGGCGGGCGGTTCTCCACCAACACCGTGCGCTTGTCGGGCAAGTAGCAGGCCAGGTTCGAGCCGGTCCGGATGAACTCACGGCCGGAGCCGTCGAGGGAGACGAGGCGCTCGGAGACCGCGCCGTTCTGCACACGGTGGATGATGCGAAGCATCTCCACCTTACCGCCCTGCCAGTGGGAAAACGTGCCGTCGTAGTTCCGCGAGGTGAGCGCCTGATTCATGCGCTCCAGCCACTTTCCGGGCTCCTCAGCAAATGCCGCCCCCGCCATCGCGAGAGCGAGGGTGAACAAGCTGCTCAGCGCGAGCGTATGGCCCCGTTCGCTACTGCGGATTCTTCGCATCGTCCTGCACGTCCTCGGTTGGCTCCTCCGACCCCGTGGCGGACGTGCCCGCCGTGGTTCCCGATTCGCTGGCCATGAAAGCTGAAAGCAGATTGCGTCGCGTGACCGGCGAGGAGAACTCGCTATGGGCGACGACGTAGTTGGCCAGCTCGGTGCTCGGAACTACCAGGCGGCGCGGGGCGTTCTTCGGCACGACATAGCTGTCCGGTTCTGCGGTGCTCACCACCTGCATCGCTACAGGGGTACCCGCACCCGCAGCGGCGACCGTCGCCAGGGGCGGCGCCACCGTCTGCGTCTGCGCGGTCACCTCGGGTGCTTGCGAACGCATCCAAAGGATCGATACCGCGGCCACTCCAGCGACCGCCGCCGCGGACGCCATCGGCTGCCACCAGCGATTCGCCCACTGCTTCTTGGGCTGAGGCGCGGGCTCGGCCGTGAGCGCCGGCTCCGAGCTAATCGCGGCACTCACGCGGCTGGCCAACGCGGCGTTCAACCGCACGCCGCGCTCGGCCCGGATAGTGGCGCCGATGACCGCATACCGGCCCCAGCGCGCCTTGAGTTGCTCATCCCGCGACAGGCGGCGAGCCAGCAGCTCGCACTCCGCGGCCGGCAGCTCGTCGTCGAACATGGCGGAAAGCTGACTGTCGAGCTCTTCGTTCATCCCAGCTCCTCCACACGACCCAGGCCACCTTCGAACACCTCGCGCAGCCGGCGGTCGATGGCTTCGCGGGCGCGGAAGATCCGCGAGCGGACCGTGCCGACCGGGCAATCCATCGCCGCGGCAATCTCCTCGTAGGAAAGGCCCTCGAGCTCGCGTAACACTATTGCAGTACGCAGGTCTTCCGGGAGAGCGTCTATCGCGGCATTCACGGTCGAGCGGATCTCGTCCGTCAGGACGAGCCCCTCGGGAGTCTCCGGGTCTTTCATACGGCCTTGCATGTCGTAGGACTCATCGGTGTTGTTGCGGTCGAGGTCATATTCGATGGGGCTGCGGTCGCGCGACACGACGGCGTTCTTTGCGGTGTTGATCGCTATTCGGTAGAGCCATGTATAGAAGGCGCTGTCACCCCGGAACTGGGGCAACGCACGATAGGCCTTGATGAAGGCCTCCTGGGCGATGTCCTCGGCTTCCGCCGGGTTGCGTACGTAACGCATGACCAGCTTGACCAGTTTGTGCTGGTACTTGAGAACCAGCGCATCAAATGCTCCCTTGTCCCCGCGCTGTACACGGCGGACGAGGCTGAGATCGCTAATATCGGCGCTCATGGGCGCCCCTGCTCCCGGACAGAAGGTCGCCCCACGGCGACCTGAATAGACCCTGAACTCTCGTGAAAGTTCAGGCACCTCGCCGCTGGAGAGGATCCAGGGCGGCCAAGACGACGGCAATACAGCTCCGGACAGTGCGCCCATTGCAAAGATGTGACGGATCTAACACTCGGGGCCGCCCGTAACGCGCTCAAGAGGCCCTCTTTGGCGCCGGATCATGCCTGAGGGTTGAAAGCTCTGCCATAGGGGTCTGCCGCCCTGGAGCGAGTCCTAGTATGCGCCGTACCAGGTCGGCCAGCTCGGGCTCGGGGGGTATTACCCGCCCGGTATCAGGCTGCCCCAGCAAGTAGTCCAGCAGCACGGGATCGGGAAGCTCGAGGAAGCGGTCGAAGAGCGTCCGCTGCGCGGCGGTAGCGGTCGGCAACTCGGCTCGCGCGAAGCGCTCCAGGAGGATGTCGAGCTCCTTCATCCCTCGGCGGCAACGCCACAGCAGACGGCGGGCTTCAACGTCGAGTGCGGCGGCGGTGTCAGTTGCGGCGTTGTGCTCCATGGAACTTTTAACGCGCGAGGTACTCTCCCGTGTCATTGCGCGGAACGCGTGAGAATAATCATTAGGTCTGGCGCTCGACGAGCATCTTCTTGATCTCTGCAATCGCGCGCGCCGGGTTGAGGTCCTTCGGGCACACGTCGGTGCAGTTCATGATGGTGTGGCACCGATAGAGACGGAAGGGATCCTCCAGCTCATCGAGACGCTCACCGGTGGCCTCATCGCGGCTGTCGATAATCCAACGATAGGCCGCCAGCAGAGCAGCGGGGCCGAGAAAGCGGTCGCTATTCCACCAGTAGCTCGGGCAGGACGTGGAGCAGCAGGCGCACAGAATGCAGGCTGCCGGGCGGTCGATCTTCTCCTGATCTTCTTTCGATTGCAGTCGCTCGCTATCGGGCGGTGCCGGGGTGCGCGCCTGCAACCACGGCTTCACCGATGCATATTGCGCGTAGAAGTTCGTCAGGTCAGGGACGAGGTCTTTCACCACCGGCATGTGCGGCAGCGGATAGATCTTGATCTCACCCTTGAGGTCGAGCATCGAGGTCGTGCAGGCAAGCCGATTCAAGCCGTCGATATTCATCGCGCAGGAACCGCAGATGCCCTCACGGCAGGAGCGCCGGAAAGTCAGCGAGGAGTCGATACTGGCTTTGATCTGGATGAGCGCGTCGAGAACCATCGGGCCGCAGCTCTTGGTGTCAAGCTCGAACGTGTCGACGCGCGGGTTTTCTCCCGAGGTCGGGTCGAAGCGGTAAATCCGGAATGTCCGGACTTCAGTGGCTCCTGCGGGGGCCTTGTGCGTCACGCCCTTACGGATACGCGAGTTGGGAGGCAGTCGGAATTCGGTCATAACAGCGGTTCCATGCGCGATTGCGAGCGCGCCCGGGAGGTCAATAAATCATGGTGAGCCGACGTCATCAGTAGGTGCGCGCCTTCGGCGGAATGGTTTCGACGTCGGTCGTCATCGTGTTCAGATGCACGGGTCGATAGTCGAAGCGGACTTTGCCCGGTCCGTCGACCCAGACGATGGTGTGCTTCATCCAGTTCTGGTCATCGCGGTTCGGGAAGTCCTCGCGCGCCTGCGCGCCGCGGCTCTCGGTGCGGTTTTCCGCCGAGTGGATCGTCGCGGTCGCCTGCAACAGCAGGTTCTCGAGCTCCAGGGTTTCAACCAGATCGGAGTTCCAGACGAGGGAGCGATCCGACACCTGCACGTCGGCAAAGGACTCGAACGTCTTCGTCAACTTGGCCATGCCCTCCCGCAGCGTCTCGCCGGTGCGGAAGACGGCTGCGTCCAGCTGCATAGTCTTCTGCATCTCGAGACGAATGGCTGCAGTGGGCCTCGACCCTCCCGCGTTCCTAAGCTTATCGAGCCGTGCCACAGCGAAATCGCCCGCGTCTTTCGCGAGCGGCTTGTGTCGCGTGCCTGGCTGGAGAACCTGCGCGCAGCGACGCGCGGCCTCCCTACCAAACACCACGAGATCGAGCAGTGAGTTCGAGCCGAGGCGATTGGCGCCGTGTACGGACACGCACGCGGCTTCGCCGACGGCCATGAGACCGGGAACGACGCAGTCGGGATCGCCGCTGCGAGGCTGCACGACTTCGCCATGATAGTTACAGGGGATACCGCCCATGTTGTAGTGAACCGTGGGCTGTACCGGGATGGGCTGCTTCGTGACATCGACGCCGGAGAAAATACGGGCGGTCTCCGCAATACCGGGAAGGCGCTCGTTGATGACGTCGGGTCCAAGGTGCTCGAGGTGGAGCTCGATGTGGTCGTGCTCGGCACCGACGCCGCGACCTTCACGGACCTCCATTGTCATCGCACGGCTCACGACGTCGCGTGAGGCGAGATCCTTCGCATTGGGCGCGTAGCGCTCCATGAAGCGCTCGCCCTTGGAATTCGTCAGGTAACCGCCCTCGCCGCGGGCGCCCTCGGTGATCAAACAGCCCGCGCCATAGATGCCGGTCGGATGGAACTGCACGAACTCCATGTCCTGCAGGCCGAGGCCGGCGCGTAGCGCCATGGCGTTGCCATCGCCGGTGCATGAGTGCGCCGAAGTACACGAGAAGTACGTGCGGCCGTAACCCCCGGTCGCGAGGATCGTCGTGTGGGCACGGAAGCGATGGAGCTTGCCCTCGTTCATGTCGAGCGCCACAACTCCGCGGCACGCGCCGTCTTCCATGATGAGGTCGATCGCGAAGTACTCGACGAAGAACGTCGCTTCGTGGCGGATCGATTGCTGGTAGAGGGTGTGCAACATCGCGTGGCCGGTGCGGTCGGCCGCGGCGCACGTGCGTTGCGCGATGCCCTTACCGAAATGCGTGGTCATGCCACCGAACGGACGCTGGTAGATGCGCCCGGCTTCGGTGCGGGAGAACGGCACGCCATAGTGCTCGAGCTCGATGACGGCGGCCGGAGCCTCTTTGCACATGAGCTCGATGGCGTCCTGGTCACCTAGCCAGTCAGACCCCTTCACGGTGTCGTACATGTGCCAGCGCCAGTCGTCTTCACCCATATTGCCGAGGGCGGCACTGATACCCCCCTGGGCGGCAACCGTGTGACTGCGTGTTGGAAATAGCTTCGTCACGCACGCGGTCGACAGGCCCGCTTCCGCGAGTCCGAGAGTGGCGCGCAGGCCGGCGCCGCCAGCTCCGACGACCACGACGTCATAGGTATGGTCGATGAATTCGTAGTCTTTGGCGCTCATGAAGCGCTCCCGAACGCGACCTTCAGAACGGCAAAAACACCCGCGGCCGCAACGAGCGCATGAATGAATGTAATGAGCACGAGAGTCAGGGTCTTAGCTCCACCATGGACGTAGTCCTCGATGACGACGCGCACCCCGAGTTGCGAGTGCCAGGTCGCGACGAGAATGAAAAGGATGAGCAGCAGTGCGGTCCAACTCTGGGCGATCCAGCTGATCACGGTCACGTGCTCGAACGATGGCAGCGTCAGGAGCGACACCAGGAACCAGATCGTGAGCGGCACGAGTGCGATGGAGGTCAGTCGTTGCATCCACCAGTGGTGGACGCCCTCTTTCGCCGAGCCGGCTCCCAACACCCTGCCCAGGGGACTGCGCAAGCTCATGACTGGTGCGCTCCGGGGCAGAACGCCCAATAGATGAAGGCGATCGTCAACAGTACGCTGACGATGATGACGACCCAGGCACTTTTTTGTGACTGGTGGCGCTCCATGCCCCGACCGGTGTCCCAGACCAGGTGCCGGATTCCGGCTACCAGGTGGTACGAGAAGGTGAACAGTAGCGCCGCGTAGAGCAGCTTGAATATCGGCAACGACAGCGTCGCGATAGCACGGGTATAGGCCGCGGTGCCGCTGGCTACCGACATCAGCCAGTACACCAGGACCAGCAGACCGACCGACATTACGACGCCGGTGATGCGGTTGGCGAACGAGGTGAACATGGTGTACCGGAATATCCGGTACACACTCACATGCGGAGACAATGGTCGTTGCGGCATAAAGTGGGTCGCGCGACGAAGGACGGCGACGCTGCCCGTCGCGCGCGGTTTTCGGTTAGCTTAGAAATCGATGCAGCGGCCCTTCTTCTCCCAATCGCCGTATCTCGTGGGCTCGGGGCCGGTGGGGCCACCAATTTCACGGGGACGGGGCGGGATAGCGTCCGTGGCAGGCGATGCGGCGGACTCGGGTTCCGGGCGAGCGGCGGGAAGAACGGGGTGCGGTGACGGTTCGTTCTTGTCTGCGCGGTTCGGCATCCCGATATTGTGCCAGAATTTGGCGTTCGGGACCATCGGAAACCCGTGGAAAAACAAGGGGTCTGAGTTTCAGTGCAAGCATGAGTAACGAGTGGAATTCGATCGAGCTCGAGGATTTGGGCGTTCTGCGATTGCGCGGGGCGGATGCCGTGCGCTTTCTGCAGGGACAGGTGTCAAATGATGTGGAGCGGCTGACGCCTGAGCGCTCGCTGCTCGCGGGCTATCACAATCCACAGGGTCGCGCGATTGCACTGCTACGGCTCGTGCAGCTTGCGCCTGATGATCTACTCGCGATCCTCCCGCGCGAGCTGGCTGCGGTAGTGGCGAGCCGGCTTGGAAAGTTCGTGCTCCGCGCGAAGGTGAAGATTTCTGAAGAGTCGGCGGCGTGGCGGGTTTCGGGGTTGGTGGCGCCGCGTCTGGTGGGGGAGCACGGGGCGGCGAATGGAGCGTCTGCGGTTGAGGCGAGCGGCGATGCTGATCGCGCGGGCGACATCAGTCGCGCGGGCGCGGAAACCAGCGGCAGCGCCTCGGTGGATGAGACTGGCGCTCGCGCGGTGAGTCGCGAGACGGATGAGGCGTTTGAGGAGCGTTCGAAGAGTTGGGCTGCGTCGCTGTTCGAACAAGCGAGCGCGCGAGTCGCGGAGGCTGGTGAGCAGAGTGCCGCGGCTGTGCAGCTCGAGGATTCGGACTCAGTGGTGGAGCTTCCAACAGTCTCCGCGCTCATGCTGCCCGACGCCGTTAACGCTGCGTCGCTTGCTGAGAGTACTGTCATCATTCGCGTGGGAACATCGCCTGCGCGTTGGCTGGTGGTCTCGCCTAGGGGTGAGGCGCCGCCTCTGTCGGGCTGCGCGCGCGGGGAGCGAGACGCTTGGCGGCTTCTCGATATCGCGGACGGCGTGCCGCAGGTTTACACGGCGACCTCCGAGGAGTTTGTCGCGCAGATGTTGAATCTCGATGCGCTTGGGGGCATCTCGTTTGAGAAGGGGTGCTATACGGGGCAGGAAGTCATCGCGCGCGCCCACTATCGGGGTCGCGTGAAGCGGAGGATGCAGCGATTCCTGTCTCGCGGACCAGCGAGGCTCGCTGTCGGTGAGTCGGGGCAGCTCGCGGATGGGCGGAGCTTCAAGGTGGTTGAGGCTGCGCGGTTGGCGAATGAGCGATGCGAGTTTCTCGCGGTTGCGCCGATGGTGGCGGGGGTCGCGCCTGATGAAGCGCCGGCGGCCGCCACGATCGACGCGGAACCGCTGGCGCTTCCGTATATGCTGCCGGAATAGCGGCGGTTTCGCGTGGGGAGCGCCGCGGTTGCTTGGGCGGCGAGATGCTGGCTGCCTTGGCCGTCCTATAAATCGACGAGCTCGACTTCGTCCAAACGGATGGGCCGCCGCAAGAAGTGACTGC
>Ga0268266_10001368_pt1 | contig 29439 bp, 26 predicted proteins | sample KBSS13metaG_FD_190356 | JGI IMG/M metagenome (GOLD analysis project Ga0268266, IMG submission 190356) | Switchgrass rhizosphere microbial communities from Kellogg Biological Station, Michigan, USA - KBS S1-3 metaG (SPAdes) (version 2) | ecosystem: Host-associated > Plants > Roots > Rhizosphere... | reverse complement strand
ACGGTTCAACACCGATCGTGTCGACAACGAGATCGACAAGAAACGACGCGAGTTGGAAGCCGGGAACGCGGAACTCGACAAGCTGAAGCAAGTCGAAGAGCTGCAACAATCGCAGGTCGAAAGCTCGCGCACCAAGGCAAACGCCGAGCTAGATCAGGCACAGGGCGAACTGGCTCGCTCGCGCAAAGCACGCGACGCCGACATCCATCGGGCCCAGATCGAACTCGATACGGCGAATGATCAGCTTGGCCGCTCAAGAAAGTTGCTCGATAGCCGCGCTGTGACAACGCAACAGATCCTGGAATTGACGGCAGCGGTTCACACGGCCGAAGAAAACCTGGCTACCGCTCGCCTTCCGCTCGACGAAGAACGAGTGAAAGTGCTGCGAGAAGCGGTCTCGTTGGTCGATCGCGATTTTGCCGTGCGGAAAGCCGAGCTGGAAAGCCGCTTGATTGCCAAGCAAGGCGAAGTGGACGCCGCGGCCAAAGAGCTAGCGGACCTCGAGCGGCAAGCAGCGCAAGCCGTGCTGCGCAGCCCGATTGATGGCGTGGTGACCAAAGGACAGTTTCACGTTGGCGATGTGCTGCCGCTGGGCAGCCCCGTGTTCGAGATCGCCTCGCAGGACGGCTATTGCTTCGAAGCGACAATCGCTAGCGTCGATATGGGCCTGGTCCGTGACCGGATGGCGGCACGCGTGAAGTTCGACGCCTATGATTATCAACTCTATGGCTCGCTCGTCGGCGCCGTCTCGTTTATTTCGCCCGATACGAGCAGCCAGTCATCCACGAGCGCGGCGGATGCGGCAACGACGAGCGCAAACGGGACCGGCACGACTTACAAAGTGCGCGTCGCGCTGCAGGGCGATCGAGTCGGCCGCGACGAAATGATCGGCATGGTCAAGCTGGGCATGGCCGGACGCGTGGAGATCATTACCGATCGCCGAACGCTGTTGAGCATTCTGGTCCAGCGGATCCGCTCGTCGATCAGCTTCGGCTGAGACGCGCCGCAGGAAGTCGAGTAAGACAATGGATTTGGTCTTACGTCTTCTTGTTGGAACGAGGCTTTGGAATCGTCCAAGCCGGCGGGTCGCTGGCCGGGAATGATTCTTCCGAGGCTTCGTCTACCGTGTCAACCGGCAATTTGCTGCGGCGATTGGGGTCATCGCCAGGCTGCTGAGCCGCGCGAGTCGCAGGCGTGGTCGATGAGGAGCTTTTGTCCTGGTGCTGTTTCTTCTGTTTACCCATCGCATCAACTCCTGGAAGTGATGAAGTAGGTTCTGACCATCAAAGTCCCTGTTCGCGCCCGCCCTCTAGCGATCTAGCGGCCCGTTCGGTTTGTCGGTTGGATTGCTGAGCGAGTCGTCCATGGCGCGCAAGCAACTATTGCACATTGGTCCAATCGATTCAGCCACGGCCGCGACCGAGCCGCGGGCGGCGCCGTGGCGCTTCAGCATGCGCCGAATTCGCAGCAGCGAACGTGTGGGCTCGCCGCCAATCATTAATGAGTTGCACGTCTTACAAAGTCGCATCGAGAGCCTCGACGTTTATTGGTAGCTGCGCGGCGAACTTTACATTCGACTGAGCGATTGTGCCCACGAATTCCGGACTCCCGCTGGTCGGCCTGTCACGTTGCTCGTTCTGCCGTCTGATAGAATGCTTTGAGGTCAACGTCATTCTACTCGTTCAGCGGCTGACGTGCTTGCGCAGTGCAACGCGCGACTCGCACTACGATCCCAGGCATCAGCAACTTGTGCAGGCGCCAGATGTCGCGCAATGGACGTCAATGTACGCACCAAGGGACTGTTTTCAGCTATTTTCGTGGTGAGAACCGCGAAAGCGTGCGTTCGTCCGTCGTTCTTCGGTTTGCTATCTGCGACGGATGCCCTATACTTGATCTATAGCCGTTGATTGATTTGAGCCCGCTGGCCAGTCGCCAGACGCTCCATTGAAAATTTGCCATCGCAAACTATGCCGACGTGGTCGGGAGCCTGCTGGGTCCGCCACGTCGGTTTTTTTGTGCCTGTAAGTTCCCCGACGATCGCCGCTGAGGCGGAGCCGTTGGCGTTTCTCAGGAAACGATGTTTGGCCGAGGATGAGGCCCAAACTCAAAGCTTGTGTCGATTGCTCAGACGAACTTGAAAGTGACTTCGCATCGCCCTGAGAGAGCGCGAGACGAGGCGCCTTTGAGTCGATCCTTCGGAAAGGCCAATGCGATGAGTATGAATACTAGAAAGCCCATCCCGCTCGACGTGACCGTTGAGCGCAAAAAGTGTCCGATCTGCGGTACGAGCTCCTATTCGCTATCGGGCGAGCATCCTCAATGCGCCCAGAATCGCGCCGACAAGGTTCGCCGGGCAGCCGAGAAAGCCATCACTCCGGATCCAAAGCTCGAAGCCGCTCGTCCGCAACCCGCTAGCACCTGGGCCCGTTGGAATGACCGTGGGCAGGATCGATAATCAACGCTTGTTCATTCTTCGATCACATTCGTGGCCACTGTGACGGTCAGTAGGCGATATCCGCGCCTGGCATATTTCTCTGAGCTTGTGCACTGGATCGCAATCAGATCTGCTGCAAGCACTCTGATCTACATGCGAAGGAATTGCAGCGATTTGTTGATTGCTGGCGCCAATCAAATGGCGGTGTCTCTCGCGCAGCCACTTCGGTAGCATCGTTGCCAGTCTTTGAGCGCGTTGGACGTCTGCAATCGATGTCGTCCGAATTCATTCAATTGGCGCTTGAGCCAACTTCGCTCGCCGGGGTGGGCAGAAACCCTGCTGTTGAGCAGCGTGTGAGTTCAATCCGCCGCACCGCAGCGATACGCAATTCAAGAATCGTTGCGACTGAATGTCAACAGTGGCACGGATCCTGCTGCCTTCCTATTGCGGTTCATTGAGCCACGTCTCTGGCGCGTGGCCGCTCGATTCTCCGAAACAGAACTTGGGCGTACGCGCGCCGGCTCAGTGGGCCTTTTATTTTATTGTCGAGTTGCTTTTGAAGGAGTTTCCGCCATGTTCCGCCAAATGACATTGGGTCTCGTAGTTCTAGGATGTGGAATCGCGCCGACGATTGTCGCTGCGCAAGCGACGCCGCGCGATCCCGCCGTCGCCCCGGCGCAGCCCGCTGTGTCGGACGGCCGTACGGTCGTCGGCGCACAACCGAATGCCACAGATGTATTCCTTGCCCGTTGGCTGATAATTGACAATCAGAATGAGATCGAGCTTGCCAAACTAGCCGAACAGAAAACCACGGATTCGCAAGTAAAAGACTTCGCGCAGCAGATGATCCAGGATCATCAACTGATGATCGACCAGCTAAGCCGATACGTTGGCGAAACAGGTGAATCCCGGGCGTCGACCGCTCCCGCGACCGCTCCGGCGTTGACTCCACCCGCGACTGCCCAGCCGCGAACGGTAGAGCCCAACCGAAATGGCGGCGGCCGGACCCGGACTGACGTTGTGCGAGAGCCAGCTCGCGCGCCGGCCGGCCAGGGTACGCCAGAACGCCGCACCGCGGCGCGCGTTACCGATCAGGGGCTAATCCCTGGGCAGGCCAATCCACAAACGGGCATGCTGGCCCTGAAGCAGGAGTTGGCGGAAGAGTGCCGCAGTTCGGCTCGGCAGGAACTCGATCGCAAAGATGGCAAAGAATTCGACGAGTGCTTCATCGGTATGCAACTCGCCGGCCATATGATGGCGATCGACACCATGAAGGTATTTCAGCGGCACGCCTCTGAGGCCTTGCAGCAAACGATCGCTGGTGGCATGAAAACGGCCGAGGGCCATTTCGCCATGGCGAAGAAGATCATGCATCAACAAACGGACCAGGAGACGACAAAGGTTGAAAAGTAGCGTGTGCGTGGTGTCTCTGGTGCTGGGTTGGCCCAATGCGTCGCAACAGTGCGGCGCAACGGGCCTTTTTTATTGACGTTTGCCTTCCATATTTCCGCGCGCCAGCACCCGTCCGCAATGGCTTAGCGCAACCCGCCTGGATTGAATAACGGCGCCTCGGCAAAACTTGAGAGTAAAAAACACTCGCCAAATGCGCCGCGCGTTTCAAAGCATGCTCGGCGACGGGTTGTGAGGAACGTCTTCGGCGTCGTCCGAAGTGAGTGGTCGGGCCGAATGATGTTCTGTGTTGAAACCTACCAGCGCGCTGCCTTGCTCAAACTTCGCTCGCCGGCCAGGCAAGTTCTCCAGAGTAGCCCAATGGACGTAGGCGAGCAGCTGCTGCTCCGAATCGAACGTCGCAACGAGCCTCAGGCGGCCCCCATCTTTGGCGCCGTATAAGAAATACATAGTCCTCCCCTTTTGTGCTCTGCAAGCAAAGGCGCCGCGACCGCAGCGCGCTCAAGAATGATCGCAATTGAAGGAGCAATGCAAACGACGTGCCTAGGAGTCGAAGAGCGAAGCCCTAGAACCTCCACGTCAATTGTCGAGATTCCCCGAGTACAGGGAGGGCAAAGCTTCCCCGTTGAGCCGCGCAGTAACCACGACGTCCGATTAAGAGCCTGCGCAAGGCGGTGCTCGTCACGCGATCGGGAACTACCGTCCGCGGCATCCCGCATTTGCGGTAGGCCGCACAGTTTGCACGCCGCTGACGCGATATCGCGAGGATGTCTGAGCGACACCGGGCCGAGAGTTCGTGAAGTAGCGAGTATCGGTCGTGCGAGTCGCTCGGCGGCTTGCCGAGGCATCGCCCGCGCCGCGCGCGGCCATCGGTGATACGGAAATAGCCACGGCCAGGACAACACCAGCAGTTACGAATCGACGCATGGTAAGCAACTCCCAAGAATTCACGACGGTCAGTAACACGGGCGTCTACCGTCATTACCATTGTACATCGGCGACTCTCAGGCAATCAGCAGTTGCAACGCGGCTAACGGAAATGTTATCCACTGTCCGAGCCAACATCGGGCCACGTCGGCAATGCTCGACGGGCAATAAATGCCATCCGTCGATACGAGACGATCCAGGCAACCCCGGCGCGTCGAGCCAGGCCCTGGCCTGGTAAAGTCACCAGATCTGCGTTTTTCCGAGGGAGATTGGCATTCCGGTGGCCAAAGATTCGCGCTGCCTGGCGCCCGCCTGCGCCGTATCTTTCCTAGGGCGTCGTTCTAGCTCAGTTCTCTCCTCGGACGATCGAATATGAAAGCCGCGTTTGGATTGCTGCTGGTTGGAGCGCTGTTTATGACCTTATCGTGCTCGTCGTCCGCTGATCGCGCGGCGCCTGATCCAGATCCAACGCCGGCGCCAGACCAAGCGACCGAGCGCGACCCTGGCCCTCCGGCCAGACTGATCTTTTCGAGCGAGTTCGACGACGAAAAGAGCATTGCCGCCGGTGGGGACTTTACGACAAGTTGGCCGCTGGGTCAGGAATGGGACTCGCCTGCGAATGAAGGCGAAGTCGGCGTCTATGTCGATACGCAAGGAACGTTCCAGCCGGGGCCGAATCCGTTCAGCTTCAAGGATGGCGTCCTTTCGATCACCGCCACGCCAACGCCTGGCATGCCGGCGCCGCACACGTACACCAGTGGGCTGCTTTGCACGGCCGGCAAGTTCACCTTCACGTACGGCTACGTCGAGGCGCGCTGCAAAACTCCCGGTGGGTCAGGCTTCTGGCCATTGGTTTGGATGATGAAGGATCCTGGCGATGGAGACCTGACCTGGCCGCCGGAGATCGACATCTTGCAGTGCAGCAGTCGCCTGCCGACCGAAACCTATGACGCGGTTCTGTGGGGTGAGAAGGCCGATCCGCAAAAGTACGGCGCGTTTTGCAAAACAGGCGCGGACCTCTCAGCGGACTTTCACACCTACTGCATGGAGTGGACGCCGGTCAAACTGAACTGGTTCATTGATGGCAAACTCGTGCTCACCCACGCCACGCCTGCCGGAGTGGATGTGCCGATGTTCCTGATGGTCAACCTGGCCGTCGGCGATAACGGCGACTGGATCGGCAAACCAGACGGCTCGACGCAGAGTTTTCAGATTGATTACCTGCGAGTGTATGACAGGAAGCCATAGTCGTCGTTCGCTCGCGACCGACTCATTCCGGCTTTCGATCGTCGGCTGCGGCGACTTGATCCGCGGAGGCATTCTCACGATGCCGCGCAAGTGCAGACGCCAGTAGCCCAGTTGGGACTGCTACGACGCCTACTCCCAACAGCAGCACGACCCCAGTGAAGACACGTCCGCCCACTGTAATGGGGTACGTGTCGCCGTATCCTACGGTGGTGAGTGTTACGATGGCCCACCACTGGCAGTGGAAAACAGAACCGAACTTGTCGGGCTGAGACTCACTTTCAAAATAATAGATTCCGACGGACGCAAGGTAAACGATAATCGCCGTCATCATGCCGAAGACAATTAGCTCTTCTCGTACTTCTTTGAAAGCGACACGAAGGCGGTCTAGCGCGCGGCTGTATCGAAGTATTTTGAAGACGCGAAATACTCGCACCAATCGAAATGCTCGAACAGCTCGCAGATCTACCCCAGTCGAAATATAGAACGGCACGATAGCAAGCAGATCGATTAGGCCGTAGAAGCTGAAAATGTACTGCCAGCGATTCTCTGCGACCAGAATGCGCAAGCCGTACTCGATCGTGAAGAGTGAAACAGTGACGACTTCCACCACATAAAGCCAGAACCTGGCCGTCGGAGAAAGGTCGGGAAGCGTCTCAATCGAGAAGCTAATCAGCGAAACGCCAATTAAGAATTGAATCAGTAAGAAAAACCGGCGGCCGGCTTTGCTTTGTGTGTCATCGACAAGCGATCTTAGATCCATTGTTTTATGACTCGCTCGAACCAGCGTCCTTGGGTTCGTCGCTAAGGTCTGCAGGCGTGAAGAGCTCGCGAACGCGATCTTCGACAAAGGCCTCTGTTAGCTTGATCGTTTGCTTTGAAGACTTTTTGTACGTTTCAAGGGCCGAGCGGCGGATTGCCCTGATCACTCGCGTCGTCGTAAGAGATGCGAGTAAGTTTTGGTGCGAGAGGCAAGCCACACGATGATGCGCTTTTTCGGTCTCGCCGCCGAAAATAGAGCGGCTCGTCAGCAGAAAAAGATTAGCGATGTCTCGTGCGCTGACTCCGTCCTCGTCCAACATGCTGATATTGAAGACCTCGACAACGCGAGGATCCGCTCCTTTCACTGGAAACACGCGCAGCAATCGCCATACCTGTCCACTCGTAACCACTGCCCAATCAGCGCTCTTGTTCGCAGCATAGGATACGGCTTGATTGATTGCGCTGCTCGGCAGTTTTGACCGGGTGTTTTTGCATTCGATAACCATGAAGACTTTGCCATCGCGTTTCAAGGCGATATCAATTCTTTGATTGAGCGCGTACATCTCCGTGTCAATTTCGGTGTCTTTGTACCCGAGCACAGTCCGTAGGACGTCGATACACCACACTCGCACCTGTTCTTCGGAGCACTTGTCCTGTTCGGACATTTGCTTTAGGCGAAGGTGGAATGGCCTGATGGACTTTTTGATCCCATTGAAGTAGTGCTTTCTGATCTGCAGCTTGGTGCGTTTTTTGCGAGTCTTGGCTGCTGGCGGTTCGGAGTTCGTAATCGCGGCCTGCTCGACTGGCGATGGCTGTTCGATTTTAAGGACGAACGTTTGGTGGCATTTTGGGCATCGAATGGCCTTTCCCACGAGCCCGGCGTATCGCTGTTGCACCTTAAACCGTGACTGGCAATTGGTGCAGATTGAGACACCTATCACGGAAGTGTCTACGACCGAGCCGGCGGGCGGACTTGCCTTGGCTTGGCCATCGGCGACAGTGGACTTGGCCCCGGACTTTGACTCGGACATGTTCGCCCCCTTGTTTCAAGCTTGGCTCAGTCAGTAAGCTCGACAGTTTAACCAGCCTTAAAAGCGGTTTCTACTGTTCCGATGAATCGGCACATAGGACGCCAACGTTCCTGATGTTGAACTCCCCGGGGGGCGGTGTGAATCTGATGATTTTTGGTGTCTGTCGTGTAGAATCGACGGCCCAGGGTTAGCAGGTTCCAGGAGCCACTCGTTTCGCCATGAAACGCCGCTCGCAATTGCCACGATCGCGCACGTCGCACTCGGCGCAGCGCGAAATCTTACCCCAGCCTGGCGCCACCACAGTCCACCTTCAGCGCGCGCGCTGGCATTGGCCGACGGTCTTGGCCGGCGCCTTGCTTGTCGCGATGACTGTCGTCACCTACGCGCCGACCTTCTGGAATCAGTATATCTGGGACGACGACGCCTACGTGACCGGAAATCTCACCATCCGATCACTGCCAGGGCTGCAGGCAATGTGGTTCAAGCCCCATTCGTTGCCGCAGTATTATCCGCTGGTGCATACGACGTACTGGATTGAATATCATTTGTGGAAGCTCCAGCCACTGGGCTACCACATCGTGAACGTCTTGTTGCACGCCACGGCCGCCGTTCTGGCCTGGCGATTGTTCTTGCGGTTGCGGATTCCGGGCGCGTGGTTGGCCGCTGCTATCTTTGCCGTCCATCCGGTGATGGTCGAATCAGTCGCTTGGATCACCGAGCGGAAGAACGTTCTGAGTCTGCCGCTCGCGCTCGGCTCGATGCTCTGCTATCTGCGTTATGCGCCGACTGAGGCCGGCGAGCGGGCGTCGACGCCGCGCAGGACGCGCTATGCGTACTATGTGGCGGCGCTCGGGCTATTCATCGCCGCGCTGCTTAGTAAGACAGTCGTGGCCAGCATGCCGGCCGTGCTGCTGGTGATCTATTGGTGGAAGCGCGGAGCAATCCACTGGGGCGATGTAGCGCGGCTGGCGCCGTTTTTTGCCGTTGGCGCCGGGTTGGGCGCGCATACGGCGCAGCTCGAACGATTTCACGTTGGCGCGATTGGCGAGAGTTGGGATTTTTCCGTGGCCGATCGAGTGTTGATCGCGGGGCGGGCTGTGTGGTTTTACGCCGCGAAGCTGGCGTGGCCGCACCCGATCATTTTTTTCTATCCGCGCTGGCAGATCGACGATCATGCCTGGTGGCAGTATCTATATCCGGCGGCGGCGCTGGCGCTGTTGGCCAGCTTATGGCTGGCTCGAAGAACGATTGGTCGCGGACCGCTGGCGGCTGCGTTGATCTTTGGCGGCGTGCTCATGCCGGCGCTCGGGTTTCTGAACGTCTATCCGTTCCTGTTTTCGTTCGTTGCCGATCATTTTCAGTATCACGCCAGCCTGGCGCTAATCGCTCTCGGCGGGGCCAGCCTGGCTTTGGCCGCTCAGACATTCGTCGCGCCCGCTGGGCGCGCGGGGCCCACGGAGGCGCCTGCGCAGACCGCCGAGGACCAGGCATACCAACCAGCTTCGCGCGGCGCTGGCGTCGTCACCGCCTCGGTCGTCGCCACGTGGGTCGCGGCCGGCGCATTGCTAGTGACGCTGGCCACCATCTCCTTTCGGCAAACGTTTACCTATTACGACGTGCACACGTTGTACGCGGACGTGATCGAAAAGAATCCCGATGCCTGGATTGCCTACGTGAACTTGGGCGCCCAGTTGATGTTGGACAAAAAGCGCGACGAAGCGCTGGAGATGTTTCACAAGGTCACCCGGCTTGAGCCGAATCATTATCGCGCGCATTCCGCCTATGCGCTGGTGCTGCATGTGTTGGGCGAACGCGACGGATTCAAGCCCGGACAGGTCGAAGAAGCGATCAGTCATTTCGAGGAAGCACTGCGCATCAAGCCGACGTACACGCGAGCGCGCGAGGGGCTGGCCCGCGTCTATCTCAACCAAAGAAAACTGGACCTGGCCCGCGATCAACTCAATCTGGTCTTCGAGCAGCAGCCGCGCTCCGTGTCGGCGTTGCTATTGATGGGCTGGCTGTTGATCGAGGAACAGCAATGGAGCGAAGCACAGTCTTATTTCGAGCGCGTGATCGAATTGAAACCAGACGTCTTCGATGCGCGGCTGGGTTTGGGCCTGGCGCTCGACCACCAAGGCAAGCGTCAGGAGGCGGTCGGCCATTTGGAAAAAGCGATCGAGATCGATCCAAGATCCTCGCGAGCCCACTATGTGCTGGGGACCGCACGGCTGAACCTGAACGAGACCCCGGCAGCCGTGGAACAATTCCAGCAGGCGCTCGAGATCACGCCCGACAATCTCGAAGCGCTGTCGAACCTGGGCGTAGCCTACGGCATCCTGGGCGACGCCGACCGCTCGATCGAATGCTTCGAGCGGATCCTGAAAGTCGATCCTAACTACAACGGCGCGGCGGAAAATCTGAAACGGGCGCGGGATATGAAGGGCAAGGAGTAATTGCTTAGGTCCGCCGCGCACGACGATGTTCCGAAATCTCCTGATGCCTCGAAAGGAACTCAGGATCAGGCAGCCATCTTTCGGGCGGATTTATGCTACAGCCATGGAATGCGAGCAAGTTCGCGACAACCGGGGGACTATCCGCGGCATCGTGGGCTTCGCTATGTATCGAGATCATTAAGCTGGCTGTGACCGTAAGGATGCCACAATCAAATGCTCTGTCGTGCAGAGTGCAGAGACAAAGACCGTTGCGAGGATTCATCCTCAGGGTTTTGTCACTTGACCAGGGCACGATGTGCGACGCAACTAGCAGGCAGCGGATGGGCAGGCCGCAAACGCAGCATGAGTTGTCGTAACCTGCGAGAATCATAGATCGAAAGAAGTTTTGATTAACCCGTACCTTCGTGACCGCGTCTCGGTCCAAGCCACGAATGTCCTCCCAAAGTGCGTCGTCAGAAGTTTCGAGTGTCGCGCCCTTCGCGATGGCAGTCGCTTGCTCCGATTCGAAACTGACGCGTTCCGGATCTGTCTGAAACTCATCCCAGATTGCTCTGTCGAGTTGCGATCCTTTGGACAGCCCACTGATTCCTCGCGACGCGAGAGCAGGATCGAATGCGGCGAGGTTGCAGCACTTCATCGCCAGCGAGCTCGGAGTGCGATCTATTGCGTTCGCCATCTCGACGATCTCCGGATTACGCGCATGAAGGCGACCGAACGGAGTGCGGCAAAAGAGATTCAATGCGATTAAAGTCTCATCCCGTGTCCAGGGTCGGCCAGACATCGCTTCCTCGTATTCGTGTTGGTCGATTCACAACGCAGTGATCGGCGTCAATCGCCGGGACAGCTACGGCTTGAGCCAGCGTCCAAGGTGAAATTCTCCGTGTTACCGCGATTTCCATGCCGCCGCAAGGAGGCGGGCTCTTCAACGCCGCGCACGTTTATTTGCCCGCTGGCGCAGCGCCAGAATGGGCAGTCCTCCGAGCCGCTGCTAGCGCCAGTGTGGCCGGTTCTGGCACGGAATATCACTCATGCCGCGGGGCATCGTAAGGAATGTCCAGTGATTCTCATGCGTCGGGCCTCCGCGACCGCTGTTTTCACTTTGAAGCCACGCCCGCCCGTCCGCTAGAATGGCCTCCGGCCAGCTCACGGAGGACGCGACATGGATTACCTCAATCTGCCCACGGACAATCTCTACAAGTTCATTGCCTTTGCTGGTCTGGCTTCGCTCGTGGCGTCTCTACTCTATGCGCCGTATTTCATTCAGATGACGACGCGCGAGATCAATCGTCTCGGCAGCCATTGTGAAAGCCGGATTGCCGAGATGGATAATCTCGTGCTCCGTGGGATTCCGCTGGCGCACCTGGAGAAGATGCGGCTGACGATCGACCGGACCGAGCCAGCCGATGGCGCCCGCAGTGAAGCGGAGATCACCGAATCGCTGCGACAGATTCAGGAACTGGAAGGCGATCTGCTGAACCTTAGCACGTTGCCAGCCGCCAGTAGCGAAGAATCGAAGAAGTACTGGATCGACGCGCTGGCCATGAGCGAGGACGACTTCAAAATGTGGGCGAACAACATTGAGGGAGACAATCTCCTGACGCGAACCGTCAAGGCAGCCCGATTGCTTCGACCAAAAATCCCGGAGATCATTTCGGCGACGCTCGAGATTGAAGACTTGCGAGAGCAGGTCAAGCAGGCGAATCGCTGGAGTTATTGGGGGGCGCGCTTTGGCGTGTTGTCATTTTTGACCGGAATTGTGCTGTGGTACATCAAAGTGCAACGCCCGGCCGACCTGATTGCCAGCAACCAGGCCGCTGTGAAGAAGTAATTGCGATTCTTGGCTGTATCGAGCAGCCGCCAGAAAGCGCCCTGGAGACCTGCAAAGCCCGGGGTCTGGCTCATTTTTCGGCGAGAAGATTTTCGGTTACCGAGAAATCGTTGGCCGAAAATATGTGCCTGACCCCCTCCTCAAGGACTTTGCAATCCTCGTGAGCAACGAACGGCCTTGCTGGACCCCGCGGGCTCGCCGGCCCATAATCAGGGCCTCGGGTCGAGCCGAGCGCGCGTGAGTCAAACTGGACGCGCTCTTCGAGCGGGAAGCACCAACGGAAGGTGATGACGATGAGAAGGTTGTTTGTGACGCTGCTGGTCATCGTGGTCGGGATTACGGGTTTTGGTTTTTACCGCGGCTGGTTCACCGTGAACCGAGACAAGATCCAACAAGACGAACAGCGGGCCAAAGAGAAAGTGCTCGAGCTCACGCATGAGCTGAAGACCAAATCGACCGAAGCCACGGACAAGGCAACAGAGCAGCCCTGATTCTTGCAGACACAGTCTACGGACTGTCGCGACGGCGTTAGCGCGTCGCCACTCTACGCGAGCGGCCGCACAAGGTCGTACGAAGATGTCCTACACCGTTCAGCGGGCACCCAGACGGACATGGGTTCGCCGTTCTAAAGAGTGATGATCGTCGAAGACGATGAAGGCAACACCGGGACAGTTGCGCCAGCGGCGTCTCTAGATTTCGCTCCTGGTCACTAGCGTATCTCCGTCGTTCGCCGCCTGGATTGCATGCTCGTCAGTGGCAAGTTCATTCAGCGCGAACACTACGGCGTGCGCTGCAAAACATTCTTTCGATCAGGGGCCTAGTATGTTCCAGAGAATAGCGGCGTCAGACGCAGCCTGGACGGCGCCCGGAAACAACCCGGTCGTCCGTGCGCTGGTAGTATTCTTTCGCGCCGGGGCCATCCTGGTTGCAGTCGGCGAGATCTACGTGGCCTTGGCCGTATTCGTGGTGGCAGCCTTAGGGGTGCAATGGCTTTGTGAGGCGCTTTCGTAGGTCGTCGCCCTCTGATCACGTTGCTTGCTGGGATTCTGATCCCGTGAGTCACTCCTCTGTATTTAAAAGACTGTGGCGATGCGCCCGAAAGCGCCAGCAGTTCCTGGCGATACTGCTGCTCGAGCGAAGGACGCCTGTATCGACAGCTTTGGCGCCGCGCGATGTATGAGAGCAGTCGCCTTCTGTGGCCGGTCGATTCCGACTCGCCGTGTCATTACAATGGTCGAATGCCGATCATCAAGATTTGCCAGCGGAGTGTAAGAAGCATGCGATCCATAGCGCGGATTCTGGTCGCGTTCTCAATCGTCGGAACGGTGCTCGCAGGACTCTCGTTGCCGGCCGCAGTCGCCGGCGCCGCAGAACTCAAAGCCGGCGTGGCTCGCGTGGATCTGACGCCGCCTTTGGACCTGCACGCGCCACTGGGTGGCTACGGCGAGCGAATGAACCGCCCGGCCGAGGGTGTTCATGATCGCATCTTTGCGAAGGCGCTGGTTCTGGTTAGCGGCGAGAGAAAGTTCGCGATCGTCACGGTCGATATCGTCGGCTTTCCGCCGACGTTGAAGCCGGCGCTGGTCGAGCAGTTGGGCGCCGGTTGGACGGCCAGCCAGATGCTGCTGTTGGCCAGCCACTCGCACACTAGCATCGAGATGAACGCGATCAACCCGCTCAACACGTTCGGAGTGCCGCAGATCGGCCTCTACAATGCCCGCGTACATGAGTTCGTTATGGAGCGTCTGCTGCAAGTCGTGCGCGAAGCCGAGAAGCAACTTACGCCGGTGACCGTCGGGACGACCACTGTCTCGATCGAAGGTTGGAATCGTAACCGCCGTAGCGGCCCGGTGACCGACAATGAGCTGACCGTCACTCGAATTGATACCACACAGGGTAAGCCGCTCGCTGTGCTGGTCAACTTCACGGCCCATCCGACATTCATGAACGGCGACGACATGCAGTTCTCGGGCGACTGGCCCGGGCATTTGCAGCGGACGATCGAGTCGCTAATCGGCGATGGCGTCACGGCGATGTACTACAACGGCGCCGAAGGGGACCAGGCGCCCATCAGTCGTCCCAACGCCGGCGACAGCCGTTGGGAGAAAGCCGAGCGGTATGGCCGCGATCTCGGCATTGTTGCCTGGAAAGAGTGGCAAAAGACCAAGCCCTCGGCCGACGCGCCGCTGGCATATCACGCGCACACCGTCAAGCTGCCGGACCGGACCTGGCATCCCGATTTCATGAAGACTGGCGGCGCCGAATACGGCCTGAGCGAAAAGCTGTTCAAAGAAATGCTGCCCGTGTTGTTTCCGGCGAAGGCCGATATCGTCTCGCTGCGGTTGGGCGATTTGTTGATCGTTGGCATCCCGGGCGAGATGGCCGCTTCGCTGGGGATGAAGATCAAGCGCGAAGCGGGGCGCGCAACCGGCGCGAAGAACCCGGTGATCGGCGGACTGGCCGATCAGTGGATCAGCTACATGCTGCCGGCCGAGGAATATCGTCGGGGCGGCTACGAGTCGAGCGTCAGCTTCTACGGCGAAACGCTGGGCGAGACGATGGTCCAAGGCGCGATTGCCGGCGCGAGTGAGATGGCGAAATAAACACGACACCGGCGAACATCCTGCAACCGTTCAACATAACCAGGAGTATCGAACAAGTGCGATCGAACATTACTATCGTTGCGATTCTGCTGGCCAGCGCGACGAGCGTCGGTCAGGCAACGGCCGAAGATTTCAAACGAGAAGTCTTTGACGAAAAGGGCTTCGTAAAAATCTTCGATGGCAAAACGCTGAACGGCTGGCACGTCAGCGCCGCCACCGGTCACAGCGGCGCGAGCAAGAACAAAACCGGCGGCCGCTGGGTAGTCGAAGACGGCGCGATCGTCGGCAGTCAGGACATTCCTGGTAACGGCGGGATCATCCTAACCGATAAGCCGTACGGCAACTTCGAAGTGGCCCTGGAGATGAACAACGACTTTTCGCCGGATAGCGGCCTATTCCTGCGCAGCACCGAACGGGGGCAGGCCTATCAATACATGATCGACTATCACGCCGGCGGAAACCTGGCCGGCGTCTACGGCGAAGGGCTCTCAGGCAACATTCACCATCGCAATTTCGATTTCACCGACAAGGTGACCGAGATCAAGCCGCACGACGATCCGTTTCCGCTGCCGGTCAAGCCGGCCGATTGGCCCACGTTTTGGCGTCACGGCAAATGGAACGAACTGCGCGCCCGAATCGAAAGCAACCCACCGAAGGTTACCACTTGGATCAACGGCGTGCGCTTCATGGAGTTCCGGGACACGGAGAAACGCCACCCAGACGCAGGCGGAATTGCCCTGCAAGTACACGGCGGCGGCGACACGACGAAAGAGTTCGTCCGTTATCGCAACATCCGCGTCAAAGTACTTGATTGATTTTGATAGATAACCAAGACCACTAACGCGAGTGACAGATGACCTTTCGAAGATTCGCGTTTGCAACGCTGTTGCTGGCCGCGTTCACGCCGGCGGTCCGCGGCGAAGACGCGCCGCCAGAAGCGTTCAAGTCGACCATCGTCAAACAGTGGCGGCCGCTCCCTGGCGAGACGTTCGAAGTCGCGGGTCGGCCAGCGTTTCTCATCCGGCCCGAAAAGCCTGCGAAGGGCAATCCGTGGGCTCTGTATGCGCCAACGTTCAACGGATCACTGCCGGCCGAAAAAGACGAAGGCTGGATGTTCGATCAGTTTCTCAAGGCCGGCATTGCGATCGCCGGCGTTGATGTTGGCGAGTCGTTCGGTAGCCCGGATGGTCGAGCGACGTTCACCGCCCTGTATGACAAACTAACGGCAGATCCGGGACTCTCCAAAAAGGTCTGCCTGCTGGGGCGAAGCCGGGGCGGGTTGATGGTCTACAACTGGGCGGCCGAAAACCCGGACAAGGTCGCCTGCATCGCCGGCATTTATCCGGTCCTCGATCTCAACACGTACCCCGGACTGGCAATGGCAGCCGGCGCGTACAAACTCGACGAAGCTGGCTTGCGCGCAAAGCTCAAAGAACACAATCCAGTCGAGCGACTCGCGCCGCTGGCCAAAGCAAAGGTACCGATCTTCCACATTCACGGCGACAAAGACACGGTTGTCCCGTACGAAGAGAACGCAGCCGAACCCTCGCGGCGCTATAAAGCGCAAGGTGGCGACATGCGATTGCTGCTCGCCAAAGACCAAGGGCACAGCTACTGGCCGGGCTTCTTTCAGTGTCAGGAGCTAGTCGACTTTGTTCTCAAGCACGCGGGCAAGCCGTGATCTGCGGCCGCGTTGATCTCAGCTTTTGCGTCGACGGCGGGATCTGAAGTCGTTCATCCTGATTGCTGCATCAGGATCAGCGAATGGTTGCGCTCAATCGTCAAGATGCGCGTGCTGACTGGATTCGCCACCGTCTGACTCAGCGCCAAGCTGGTCCTCAATCTGTTGGTGGGGCAGCAGTTGCGACGCTATCAACACTATTTTCGCCCAATCTCGTAGAGAATCGGTACAATGCCCGCACGTCTTCCCACCGACCTACGAGAACCCAGTGTCAGACTATGCCTAATTCACTGACTGAACGACTGACAATCGCCCACATCGACGAGTCTTGCGAAATCTACCGCATCGACGAGCTGCAGGAATGCACGACGTTGTGCCTGACCGAGCCAGACACGCTCGAGTTCAAGCCCGAGCTGGCGATTTCGCTGATCGACGCAGACGAGGTCGAAGACGACGAGGACGAGGATGAGGATGACGACACGGACGACGAGGACGACGACGACGACTTCGACGCCGATGGCCTCGATGAAGACGAGGACGACGACGAGGATGATGAAGATGACGACGACTTCGACGACGACGATGAAGAAGATGACGATGACGTAGAAGCCGAGCCTGATTCCGAGTAGCCAGAAGCAGGCCGTTCTACGGGAAAGTGCGCTTCGTTTTTTATTAAAGCGCAACTCCCCGTAACTCAATGGCCGAGGCGGGGATCGAACCCGCACACCGCTTGCGCGATACGGGATTTTAAGTCCCGTGCGTCTGCCTATTCCGCCACTCGGCCTTGTACTTAGCACGTAAGAGTTTGCGTCAATTCCGCAGACTCGTCAACCGCCTTTAATTCAGCCGCGCGAAACTGGCGCGCAAGGGTGCGTGCATCCGTTTCGTCAGCCGCAATGCCAAGCCCTTGCTTGATTGCTCGCTCTGCAACTGTCGCCTGATCCAGGTTCGAATCATGGCGCCGGATCGCCTGTATGACAGCAATGGATCGGAGATTGCTTCGTCGAATCAGCTAGGTAGGGCGCGATGCCATTCAGGAGCAGAGGCCCGCGCCGCGGCCGAACGTGCCGCAAAAGTGTATGCGTCCCCTGCAACCAAGCGAGCAACACAATCTTAGGACACCCAAGACCGCCGAGGTGTTCAACTTCGAAGGTTGCAGACCCGGCGCCGGAGATTACGTCTGGCCAGTCCCACCAGCGCAACTGCGCCCACTGCAGCGAGTACCAACGCCGAAGGCTCTGGCACTGCGTATCGAAACTCCATCACAAGGTCACCATTCGGAACAATGGTCCAGGGCCGAGAACGAATGTTATTGATGCTGCCGGCATAAGGGCCGCCATAGCTGCCGGGCAGCGAGTCGGACGAGGAGATGAACCCCAAGTAGAGTTGGCCCGGCGATGGAAGCAGCCCTTCAATGATCGCAACATAGGCCTTGCCATCGACAAGTTCGATTGGCGAGAAATCGAAATCGATTTTCTCCGGATGAGAAGGAAGCAGGTATTCCGGGTCATCAAAGATTACCGAGCCGAGGAGGGGGCCGGTTGCTTTCTGACCATCCCAGGCAACGATCGACGCCCGGGCCTTCATTTCGAACGGTATCTGCGGATTGGGATTTGGCGAGAACGATTGCAACCAGAACGAAACACCGTCGAGCACTGGATGACCGCCAGGCGCCGTAAAGGTTTGGCCCCAAACGCGCGTTGGCCCGCTCAGCGAATATTGCCCGTCCCATTGGTCGGCGTTGGTGACCAGAAGCTCGGCGCGGACCTCGGTCGCTAGGGTGGCCACGAATACCAACAGGTAGCAACTTAAAACAATTCGCCGGAACGCCATCAGTTGCCTCTCGATGCCGATGAAATGCGATCTGATCCCCTGCAGCAGAGATTATAGTCGTGCGTGGGCCGGAACCGGCAAGCTAATGCGACTGAAGCGCCTTGATTTCCTTGCGCCATTGCGCGTCCCGGGCCCAATTCTCTTGTGCCGGAAAACGATTGAGTTCCTATGTCAGTTCCTCAACCCTCCATTACCGCTCTGATTTCAAGGGCTGATTAACAGCGCCGCGCCAAGCGGTCGGAAGCGCTCGACAATACTGGTCGAAAGGAACCGATTGTCCTTCGGGGGCCATCCGCCGGTCAGGATGCTTGCCAGTCCCCCGGTTGTAAGTCGGCATCTATAAGCCAAATGGCTGCTTTTCTTACGCGCCGGGCGACGTTAAGATTGCGGCAACTGTCGCTGTTCCTATGTACTGACACCCCGGAAAAGACGATTGCATGCAAAAACTACGTCGTTGGTCGATTCTCGTGTTCTTTGTCGCCTTCACTGTCCACCAAGGAAACGCTGCCCAAGCAGAGATCAGTTTCTTCAGGCTCTTCAAGACACTATCGTACGAGCAGACCAGCAACGCACAGCCGTCGACGCTCGCCATCGCCTCGGGCGACGCCACGATTCTCTACAACGACGTGAATGACTTTTCGACGGCGCAGGTCAATTCGACCAGTCCGCTTTCGCCGATGGCGTTGACGCCGTCGTTTACGGGCGCCGTGTCCTACGGTCAACTTTTTGCGACGTCGGGCGATCTCGACACGGACTTCCCGGACAACACAATCTACGCCTTTGGGATTTCCGGCGGAACGTTAGGCACAGACGCCGCGGCGCTGAACACGCCGGCGACGAGCATCTATGCCTCGCAGGTTCCGTACTTCAATGGCACGACCTACGATCAGTTGCAAGGCATGGATCCGGCCGCTCCGTTTTCGTTTACGTTCGATGGGTATGCCGCGCCGGTTGGCGGCAACACGCCGCTGATCTTCTTTTCGATCACGCGCGACTCGGACGGCGCATTTATCTACGGCGACTCGGGGGCAAACACCCTGACGTCGTTCCTGGCGCCGGCCAATACGCTCGAGCCGAACACGGCGTACACCGTTAGCCTGATCTACAGCAGCCGGATCGACACGCCCAACGCGGGGTTCAACGGCGCGACGGCAGAAGTCGGTTATGACCTCCGCACAAACCTTGGTTTCACGACTGCTGTGCCTGAGCCGGCCTCGGTGTGCCTGCTGGCCATGACAGGATTAGGCTTGCTGGTCGGTAGTCGATTCCGTCGGTCGCAAATTGCGAACTGACGATTGAGAACGATAGTTTTGACGCGTGCAATAAAAAAGGCCGGGACTGATTCTTCAGTTCCGGCCTTTTGTTTTTGTTCGTGGCCATCAGCGACGTCGTGGTCGCGCACTACCCGCACGGCACGTTCAGCCGGTGCGATAAAAGATCGAGCCGGTTTTTGAGTTCCGCCAGCAGTTCTTGTTCGTCGACTGGCGGGGGCGGTGCTTCGGGTGAAGTGGGCGTCATTTCGTCGGCCAAAACTTCCAGGTCGCCCAAGCGTTTTTGGAAGCGGTAGAGCTTGCTCGCCATTTCACGCTTGCCGTGCCAGACCAGATCCAATTGCAGCATCATGCCGAACAGGAGCGCGACCTGACCCAGTAGTGTGATTGGCAGTCCAAAGCTTTGCCAGCGGGCGCGAACCATCAGTGCGCCGGCGCACAGCATGCAGATGCCGATTGCCAAGGCCGCGGCTCCGGCGGCGACGATCATCCAGGCGACTCGCGTGCGTAGCGTGGGGGGCGCTTTCGCGCTGGCGGCGATGGTCTTGGATTTCTTTTTCCAAAGCGCTGCGCGCGGCGCCGGCACGGGAGACGCCGCGTCGGTGTGTTCCGGACGAACTTCGGTTTTGAAGCGGGCGCCCGATAGGATCCGGTCGACGTGCCGCAATTGTTCGTCGAGTGCCCAGGTGTCGAACGAGGACAGCGGCGCGCGGATCGTGAACGATGGCGCGTCGACGATCGGCAGCGCGGTCTCTGGGGAGGGCGCCTCGAGACTCACAGCGTCGGCCGACGCGGATGTGGACGCCAGTGCTACGGTTGCGGTCTCTGCCACGGCGAACGTCGGCGCCTTGGGGCGACCAGCGAGCACAACGGCGCCGCAACGAATGCAGCACGGCTTCTCGTCGGCAGCGCCGGCCACCGCAGGCACATCTTGTCGGCAGCTTCTACACCACATGGCAAGCACACAACTTGTGGGAACGGCCCCCGAACGGTCGCGGCATGCAACCGTCTCACTCTGCGCATCGACCGCCGCAGACGTGAAACTTTACCTCCCCCAGAAGGTCTGCCGACTGTAGGGGAAGATTCGGAAAGACCTGGCCGGTTATGACGACAATGCCGTGCCGTACGCCGGTCGTATGGAATGCGCCGTGCGGAATGATTGGGAGGGCGCCGCTTCAGACACCTTACTAGCCCGAAGCGCAAGCGAGGGTTCTTCTCGTTAGAACGTCAACGACGAAGAACCCTCGCTTGCGCTTCGGGTTAGTGTGACGCTGACTCACGCTGCAAGGCGATCATTCCTGCGGCGCTGGTACTTCGGTTTCGGCCGGGGCTGTGTGCCAGTCCTGACGCAGGAAGTCAACGATCAGTCCCAACTTTTGCGGCGAAAGGCGATGCAGCGTTACGTCGGGCCCTTCAGCAAACGAAGGCATGCGATCGTTCTTCTCGCTGTAGAAACGCTCGTGCTTCGGGTCGCCGATCATGCCCAGCAGCCACTCGCGCGAGCCGTAGCCGCCGAGGTCTGGCGCGGCGCCCAGATCGCCTTGGTCTCCATAGCGGTGGCAGTTGGTGCAGCCGGCCTTGTCTTTGATCAACGCGTCGCCCGCAGTGATCAGGGCCGCGTCGGCCTTGTCGAGAGCGGCTTGCGATTTCAGCTGCGCTTGGCTCGAAAGGGCCGCGACGATCGCCTTGCGCTCGTCCGCCGTGACGGCCTTGAATTCGTCGCCTTGGACGAACGTGACCATGTCGCCAGCTTTGTGTTCGGTATTGCCGAAGTATTGCGCCGTGGCGATTCTTGCCGGATCCAACAACCCGGCGATCCATTCTCGACTGGCGAAGCCGTACAGGTTGGGCGCCGAGGCCTCCTTGGATTCGATGCCATGGCCGAGCGCATCGACATGGCTGTGGCACGACGCGCAGTTCTCGGCGAACAGCGCCGCGCCGGCAACCTTCGGGTCGTTCCTCAATAGCGTGATGGCGCCACTGGGAGGGATCCCGACGCCGCGAGCCAACTCTCGCGCGCGATGGGCCTGATGCTCGGCGTCTTCGGCCGCCTTGAGATAATCGTCTGACGCCTTCCAGGCAGTGTACGCTGCGGCGTCTTCAGGGCTTGGTTCTTTCACAAACGAGAACGCCGCGCGGCGGTCATCCCACAGGGCCTGCGCCGTCAGCACTCCAATCCCGCAGAACAACAACAGCAGCACCGCGACGTTCAAGCGATGACCGAGCTTGCTGATGCCAATCAGTGGCATCAAGAACATGAATCCCATCACAATGCCTGGAATCACCAGGGCGCCGAGCACTTCGAGATTGCCTGGAAAGAACTTCAAGAACTGGAACAAAAACAGAAAGTACCACTCGGGCCGAGCGGCGGCGTAGGGGCTCGAGCCATCGGCCGGGGCGCCGAGTTCTGCGCCTAGATGGTCGCCCGGGTGCTCGCTGGCCAGCGCGGCCATCAGTCCTTTTTCACTCTGCACGCCTGACCAGAAGACCAGCACCAGCACCGCGGCCATCACGGCCAGGCAGGCGACGGCGTCTTTGAGGATCTGGTCCGGCCAGAACGTAGTGTCCGGGCCTTTCAGCGGCTTGCGCGCGTGCAGGCCATGCCGGCGGAACAGCGCGACGTGCACGACGAGAAACGCAACGAGCAAAGCCGGCAGCACGCCGGCGTGCATGGCGAAGAAGCGAGTCAGCGTGTGATGGCCATATTCGGGGCCACCGACGACGACTTGCTGCAACTCCGCGCCTACTCCCGGCACAATGCCCATCAGGTTCGTGGCCACGCTCGTGGCCCAATACCCTTTTTGATCCCACGGCAGCAGGTAGCCGGTCAGCGACAGGCCGAGCACGATCTGCATCAGGACCAGGCCGAGCCAGAAGTTGATTTCGCGCGGGGCGCGATACGCGCCGTCGATCACGACTTGCGCGAGGTGAATCACCAGCAACACCACCATCGCCTGCGCCATAAAGTGGTGCAGGCCGCGCAGCAGCCAGCCGCCGGTCATCTCGTGCTGAATGTAATAGACGCTCTCCCACGCCGTCTGACTGCTAGGACTGTAAGACAGCCACAGGAAAATTCCGGTGACCACCTGCACAGTAAAAGCAAAGACGAGCGTGCTTCCCCAAACGTAGCGCCAGCGGGCGCCACCAGGAATGTGCTCGTACAGGGCCGCGTGAGCCAGCGCCGCGGCGCCGGTGCGGTTTTCGAACCATGCGATGAGAGACTTCATGCTTTGGGCGTCTTCTCTTCTCGACCAGTGTAAAAGTTTTCGAACTTCACCCACACTTCTTCCTGATCACCTTCGCTCTTCACAACGCACTCGAGCGTGTCGAGCCCGCGTGGGCTGGGGCCAGTGATGAACGCGCCATCGACCTTGAACGCGCTGGTGTGGCAAGGGCATTGGTATTCGTCGCGCTGCGGTTTGAAATCGACCATGCAACCGAGATGCGGGCAACAGGCGTTGAGCGCTTCGACCGTTTTCGGTCCGGTGCGGCGCAGGAAGACGGCGCCGATCGGCTCGGCCGAAAAGCGAGTCCAGGCGTCCTGACGATCTGAAATCACGCGAAACATGCGCGGCTCGCCATTCTCGGGCAGTGCGTCGAGCGTGGTGATCTTCAGCAACTCGCCTCGGGCACTCTTGCGGCGCAGCGGGTCCAACACCACGGCCACGCCCGCCAACGCCGGGCAAACAAACAGCAGCCCACCCGTCACGATGGCGGCGAACTTCGTAAAGAATCCGCGCCGCTCGGTCGGCTTCGACGACAGAGTGATAACGGGAGACTGGGGGCGAGAGGGGCTCGACATGCGAAATTCCTCGGAGACTCGCTCAATGACGCGGGCGGTGGGATCAACGCGGCAGGGTGGCTACTTCTAACTACGCATCCAACTGCCACCGCTGGGCAAGCCAGTTGTGACGCGGACGAATAATTGGACTCAGCCTGATGGTAATTCAACGCGGTGGGCTACAAACGGACGACTCGTTTCGACTCGTTGTATCGTGGCGGGAGGGATCGGGGCAGGGGGGCGGGACGCAGTCAGTAAGTAGAGGGTAGAAAGTTGAGAGTAGAAGAGAATCAGGATTTCCCTCTACTGTCTACTTTCAACCCTCTACTCTCTGTTCGCGCAGGCGATCCGCCCTCATCCGGTTTGCGGGCACCGACGCAACGCGTTGGTCGGCGAACCACCTTCTCCCGCCGGGAGAAGGGTTTGATGTTGGCCTACACTCGCGCTTGGGCGAATTATCGCATCGCGGCGCGCACCGCGTCAAGCACGCGGTCGATCGCCGCGGCCAATGGGCCCGCTACAAAGGCGCCCGCCGCGGCCTTATGTCCGCCACCGTTGAAGCTTTCGGCCATCCGGCTACAGTCCAACCCGGCGCGGCTGCGGAAGCTGACCTTCACGTTTCCGTCTGGTTGCTCGACAAAAATCACGGCGACCTGCGTGCCGGCGACCGTCAATGTCATATTGACCACGTCTTCGGTGTCGGCCGGCAGGGCGCCGGTCTGTGCGAAGTCTTCGCGGGTTACCGAGGTGTGGACCAGGCGACCGTCGAGCTCGGTCGTGGTTCGCGCCAAAATCCGCCCACGTAGTTGCACGCGGGCCAGCGTGTCTTGCTCGTAGAGTGCATTGTAAATCGCCGCGGGGTTCGCGCCGGCGTCGACCAATTGTCCGCCGAAGCGGTACGTGTCTCCACTGATCGAAGCAAACCGGAACCAGCCTGTGTCTGTAGCGAGCGCGGCAAAGAGCGGCGCCGCGATCTCGGCCGTTAGCGCCACGCCCAATTGGCTAGCCGCTTCGACGACCAATCGGCCTGTGGCCTCGGCCGTGGTGTTTTTGAAGACGTCGGCGCCCATGTCGTCTTCGCTGACATGATGGTCGAGCACCATTCGCATGGCAGGGCTGTTGCGAATGGCGTCTGCCATGGCGCCCAATTGAATCCAAGCGCTGGTGTCGAGCACCATCACGCAATCGGCCTTGGCCACGGCGTCGGCTTGGACGTGAATGCCCAACGTCTTGATGCGCTTCAGCGGGTCAATGAACGCCAGATTGGCGGGCGTTTCGTGGGCGTTGATGATTTGCACTTGCTTGCCGAGCGCGTCGAGCACCAGCGCCATGCCCAGTTCGCTACCGAGCGCGTCGCAATCGGGCCGCACGTGGCTGGTGAGCACAAATGAGTTATAGCCACACACCAGCGCGCAAAAACGCTTCCAATCAATCGCCATCAATCCAGCTTTCCGTCTTGGGTGTTCGCGGCAATGGTCTGAGCAGCCAGGATGTCTCGCTGCAACTGAGCCTGCAATTCCTGCACATTGGCGAACGGCTGAATGTCCCGCAGCCGGCTGATAAAGTCAACCTCCAGCGGCTCCCCATAGAGCTGTCCGTTGTAGCCGATTAGGTGTATCTCCATCTTTAGCGCCTGCTCACCAAAAGTGGGGTTCGGCCCGACATTGATCGCCGCTGGCCAGCGAACCCCACCGGTATAGGCAGCCCCGGCGTAAACGCCCAGCCCCGGTAACAAGGTATCGATCGCCGCCAGGTTGGCCGTGGCGAAGCCGATTTTGGCTCCACGCCCGGCGCCGTGCGTTACCATGCCGCGCAGCCGGTAAGGCTGGGTGAGCATCCGCCGCGCCTCGTCGACCTGTCCGGCAGCGAGCAACTTCCGCACGCGCGAACTGGAGACGTAATCGCTATCGACGACCAGCGGATCGACGATCGTCAGTCGCACGTCGGCCGCCGACGTCAGCCGGCGCAAAACTTCGATCGTGCCGCTGCGCTTGTGTCCGAAAAAGAAGTTGGGCCCTTCGACCATCGCGCGGGCGGAGAGTGAATCTCGCACGATTCGCTGAAAGAATTCTCCGGCCGAGAGATTCAACAGCGCTTCGTCCGTCGGATAGGCGATCACGACGTCGACACCGAGCTGGGCCAGCAGTTGCGCCTTGCGGTCAGTCCAGGTGAGCGGTGGCGGCGCTTCCGCTGGTCGCAGCAATCGCACGGGGTGCGGATCGAACGTGAAGACCACGGCCGGGCCGCCAGCGGCGCGGGCCTGCGCGATCAACTCAGACACGATCCGCGCATGCCCTAGATGAACACCATCGAAGTTACCGATCGAGACCGCGCCCCCCTGAAGCTCGGTAGTCACACTGGCCAGGTCGCGCAGTAGTTTCACGATGGCGTTCGATCTCGGAGTTTGCGAAGTGGAAGTGCGGGGAAACGCATTATGTCTCCCGGCAGCGCGGTAGGTCAATTATAGCTCATGCGCCGAGAGCGCGTCTGTGAGCCGCTAGACGCTGACCGCCGGTGATTTTGTCCACACCAGCCCGAAGCGCAAGCGAGGGTTCTTCTTGCTTTGTCGCCAAACGAGCGGACGAAGAACCCTCGCTGGCGCTTCGGGTTGGTGGGAAGAACGACGTACCCGCGCTTGCGCTTCGGGTTGGTGTGACGGCTTGCACTGCATTTTGCCGTGAACCCGCACACCTGCGTGTCTGTCGTGTTCATGCACGGCGCCAGCACACAGCAGGCGATTGTCCGGAAATTTATTGCCGCTGCCTGCGGCGTGTCGCACGCGGCGCAGGCTGGTTTTTGGCTGGACTCCGGGGCTCGCTTCGCGCTAAGATAGGCGCACGCCCACGCGCCCGCCCGCCCCGCCACGCTCGCGAGTTTTCCGCCATGCCTAGCACCACGTTTTTGCTGCCGCCGGCCACGATGACGATCGGCGGCCATCCTGCTGTCCGCTGTCCTGACGCCCTGCGTGAGAAGTATCAACTGCTGCTGAATCAGCAGCGGATGAGCTGGACGGAGCATTTGCATTTGTTGCGTCTGCTCGGCTCAGGAGGGCAGGGAGTGGTCTATCTCAGCGAGCGTCGCGGGACGGACAATTTTACGCTGCCGGTGGCCGTGAAGATTTTCTCGCCGCTGCATTACGAAGACGACCGCGCTTACGACGAGGCGATGGGCCGCATTGCGTCGATCGCGGCGCGCGTGGCGCAGATCCAGCAAGACAATCTGCTCGACGTCCACAACTTTGTCGAGCGGAATCGCATTCGCCTGATGGAGATGGAATGGATCGACGGGTACGACCTGCACCGCCTGCTCACGGCCGAGGTGCTGGAGCGGACGCGTCAGCGCGTCAGCAATCGCCGCTGGGAGTATCTGAATAACGTCATCATCACGACCGGCCGGACGCAGCCCAGGCTCAAGCCCGGCATTGCGATTGCGGTGTTGCGCGAATGCCTTGCGGCGCTGGCTGCGCTGCACCGCGAGGGGATCGTGCATGGCGACGTCAAGCCTTCGAACATCATGCTCAAGCGGACCGGCAACGCCAAGATGATCGACATCGGCTCGGCCTTCGACGTCAAAGCCGCGCCAGCGCGGCGGAGCTGCACGCCCACGTACGCCGCGCCGGAAGTGCTCGAAGGAAACGATGCCTCGCCCCTCTCGGACCTGTGCAGCCTGGGCTATGTGCTGATCGAAATGCTCTCTGGCGCTCCGCCGTTCGAGGGTCAGACGACGCTGCGCGACCTGCTCGAGGCCAAGCGGATGATCGTGCAGCGCTTGCACGAGCGCCTGCCGCGCGAAGTCGTCTGCAACGAACTATTGATGAGCCTGATCCGCAGCCTGGTCTCGGCCGACCCCAGCCTGCGCTTCCCGAGCGCCGAAGCAGCCGACTTGCTGAAAGAAGGCGCCGCCAGTTTTCATCGCCAATTGATCAAAGGCGATTTGGCCAGCGAGTATGAGACGGAAATTCGCAAGTGGTTGGAAGAGATTGAGTAGGGCCGCGTGACCTTTTATTTCATGAAACACTCGCTGCTAGTTCTGACCACCTTGGCGATCACGTCGCTCGCCAGCGTGACGTCTGGTGAGACGTCCAAGCCTAACATCGTGTTCATCTATGCCGATGACTGGGGCTGGGGTGATTTGTCGTGTCATGGGCATAAGTGGTTGAAGACGCCGAATCTCGATCGGCTGGCGCGCGAGGGAACCGACTTCCAACAATTCAATGTGCTCAATCCGGTCTGCTCGCCGAGTCGCGTGGCGGCCATGACGGGGCGCTATCCTGCCCGCTATGGCGTCAATGACGTTTTCAGCGGTAGCGGCCGTAATCCGGAGATGCCGGATTGGCTGGACGCCAAGGCTCCCACGACCGCTCGATATCTCAAAGCCGCCGGCTATCGCACGGCGCATTTTGGCAAGTGGCACATGGCGGTCGATGATCTGCCCGACGCGCCGCAAATGGCCGACTATGGTTTTGACGAGTCAGCCGTCTATCACGGTCCGGGGCCGGCGATCAAACCGCATGCGATCGCCGATCGCGCGGCGCAATTCATCGAAGCCAACAAGGATCGTCCGTTCTTTCTTGATGTGTGGATTCACGAAAGCCACACGAGCCACGATCCAACAACGGAGTCTTTGGAGAAATGGAAACACCTCGACGAGCAGCAGCAGATTTACGCCGCCGTCATCACCGACGGTGACAACCAGGTAGGCAAGGTGCTCGCCGCACTCGAGAAAGCCGGCGTCGCCCAAAATACGCTCATTGTTTTCTCCAGCGATAATGGCCCGGAGAGCACTGGAGGCGTGGCGAACAAAGGAACCCCGGGAAAGCTTGGCAGCTATTACAGCATTGGCGAGACCGGCGGCCTGCGAGGTCGCAAACGCAGTCTCTTTGAAGGGGGCGTGCGCGTGCCTTTCATCGTGCGTTGGCCGGGACACACGCCGGCTGGAGTGAAGAACGACACGACCGTTGTCACCGCTGTTGACCTGCTGCCGACGTTCTGCGCCGCAGCTGGCGTGACGCCACCTGCGGACGCCAACGGGGATGGTGAGAACCTGATTGCTGCATTCCAGGGAGAAGCTCCTCAACGCAATCGCCCCGTCTTCTGGCTACACAAGGGCAAGGCGGCCGAACCCGACTGGTGGCCACGACTGGCCGTTCGCGACGGGGATTGGAAACTGATGATGACCTACGGCGCCGAACGTGTGGAGCTGCACAACCTGAAAACGGATCGCGCGGAAGACGTGAGTAAAGATCAGGCGAAAGCACATCCGGAAATTGTTGCTCGACTATCAAAGCTGGCTCTCGATTGGCACGCCACACTTCCCACCAAGGCCGATCCCACATGCGTCAGCCGAGCGACCAAAGCTGAGCCGAAGAAACGTGGTAAGCAAGTGGAACAGGCAGTGCAACCTGCCAAAAAAGCCGGCGCTGATCGTAACGTCCCATTCAACCGCTGGGATAAGAACAAAGACGGCGTGCTCACGCTCGACGAATACAAGGCTGGACCGAACGGAGGCGAGAATATTGCGGAACGCTTCCAGAAATTCGACTCCAACAGCGACGGCAAGCTGACCCGCGAAGAGTTTGTCGGGCCTATCAAGAAGTAGGCGCCGACGTAACGGGAGCAAGATTCGGAATCGGAATCGCGAGGCGCCTCAGCGCATTCTACGTGATGATCTCCTCACCGTCGCGCCTCGCGCACCAAGTGCCCCAGCTCCGGCCCAATTAGTTTCTCCATCGCCAGGCGCACTGCGTTGGGTGAGCCGGGCATGGTGAGGACGACGGTCTGCCCGATCAGGCCGCCGATGGCTCGGCTGAGCATGGCGGCCGGGCCGATCTCCTGGTAGCTCAGCAGCCGAAAGATCTCGCCGTAGCCGGGTAGGGGTTTGGTCAGTAGCTCGCTAATGGTTTCGAACGTCTGGTCGCGGCGGCTGACGCCGGTTCCGCCGGTGAGCAGGATCGCCGCGACGTCATCGCGACGGCACAACTCGCCGACCAGGGCCCGCATCTGCACGGGCTCGTCCGGGATGATCTCGCGGGCGACGACTTCATGCCCCGCGGCTTGCAGCTTTTCGACCAGCAGGGCGCCGCCGGTGTCGTCAGCCAGCGTACGGGTGTCGCTGACGGTGATTACGGCGCAGCGAACATGTTGCGGGGCGCTCGAACGGTGCTGGGCGGCGGTGTCGCTC
>Ga0268266_10001366_pt1 | contig 29460 bp, 25 predicted proteins | sample KBSS13metaG_FD_190356 | JGI IMG/M metagenome (GOLD analysis project Ga0268266, IMG submission 190356) | Switchgrass rhizosphere microbial communities from Kellogg Biological Station, Michigan, USA - KBS S1-3 metaG (SPAdes) (version 2) | ecosystem: Host-associated > Plants > Roots > Rhizosphere... | reverse complement strand
GGATCGGCGGCTCGATCTTCGGTGGGGATTTGGTCCTGGGCGCGGGCAACGTGATCACGGGCCTGAACTTCACGATCAACAGCGCGCAGCCGCTGGGTTATTATGCCAATTCGTACTTGAAGCTGGTCGCCAACGGCGGCGGGTTCAACATCGACGTCGAAGTGGTCCCGGAACCCGGCACCTGGGCCCTGATGCTTGGCGGGTTGGTGCTGTTGGTCGTTTGCCAGCGCTTGCGGCGCAAGAATGGATAAGCGCTGCTGCTCAACTTAATTTGAAAAGGGAGGCTTGAAGGAGCCTCCCTTTTTGTTGATGTCGACGGGTAGGGCGCAGCTCAGTTGCGCTAGTGAACCTGCATCAGGAAAGGAAGACCATCCAGTTTAGCAAATACGGCCCCGCTTGATGGGATAGCTATGGCCGGGAGGCTTTTCCCCAATCCAGCGCTCGTCGGCGGGGAGAGAAGCCGGTTGATAGCGCGAATCCGTCGAGATGCGCACTTTGTCCGACTTGTTGTCGATGCTGGCGTGGACGGTATGCATGGTAAAAGTAAGAAGGTCGCCCGCCTCAAAGTCCGTCGTCAGCCAGCGACCACCCAATTTCTGGCGCAGACTGACGGGATCCTTGCTCAGGCTGCCATCCCATTTGTACCAGCCCCCCTTTTGAATAACCTGTTGGACCTTGTCGATGTCCGGGCTGTTCGAGCAATAGCTATCGACATCGCGCTCAAGATAGTGCCGGAGACGTTCATGCTGCAGGTGGGAACCTTCCAGGACCATCAGGCCGCCAACCTTTAATGGGGCGTCGCCAATGGGAATCCACGCCGTCAGGAGCTTGGTCCGCTCGCCGCGCCCCATATAGACGACATCGCAATGAGGTCGCGTGCCGTTGCCATAACTCATGACGCGGAGCCAGGTGAAGTCGTAATGCCGGACCGCTTCCCCGAAAAACTCGCGGTAAAAATCCATGATACGACCGTTATAGAGCAATTTGTGCAGGACAGGGTTCTCCTGCGCGAAATCGGGGCGGAAGACCTTGCTGGGATCGCTGGGGAGCTTGGCCAGGCATTCCATCGGATCGCTGCCGGGAATCAGATACCCGTTGGCCATGAGGTGCTCGGCAATGGTCTGGCGGACCGCCATGACGTCATCGCGCTTGAAAAAGCCTCGCAGGTAAAGATAGCCATCCTCCTGCATGCGCGTGCGGAGCGCTTCTCCGTTTCCGATCAGATAAGAGCTTTCCTGCAGTTCGCCGAAACAATGTTCCGACATATCGAGGGCGCAACCGCTGGCGGTGAGGGGCTGATCGGCGAGCAAATTCATCTCTTACCCTTAGCAGATCAGGTTCCGCTAAGAAATGGACGCTTTGGTAAAAAACATGTATGATTTGGTATGGCTCGGCTTCGCGTGCAGCAATCCCGATTGCTTTGGCAGTCGAAGAAAACCTGTCCCTTGGGACAGGTTTCCCTCGCTGGGTATATCCGGAATGGTCGGGGTGTTTCACTGACTCGAATGCGTAATTTCGACAACTTTGCCCTCGTTTATCTCGTTGAGGGAAGCGGAAGAATGAAAGTCGGCTCTCAGCCCATCATCAAATGCCGGGCGGGTGATCTTCTTTTCGTCTACCCTGGCGTTCCGCATGGTTATGGTCCCGGGCCTGAGGAGAGGTGGAACGAGTTCTACGTTGTCTTTAACGGGCCGGTATTTGAGTTTTGGCGCCAACGGGGTCTGCTGAATCCCACGCACGCTTTACAGCACCTCGCCCCCATCAAACGCTGGCTGCCCCAATTGGAAGCCGTGGTTGAGCCTGGCCTGCCGGCCAGCTCCGACGGCATGCTGCGCCGGGTCTGCCGTCTGCAAAAATTCCTGGCCGACATCATCCAGGAACCGGAACCCGAGGAAGTCCATGTCCCGTGGCTGGAAACCGCCATGAATGAATTGGTCAAGGGTTCCGGTACACCACCCGTCATTCTCGCCCGAAAACTGGGCCTCTCCTACGAAACCTTCCGCAAGGAGTTCACCCGCCAGACGGGGTGTCCTCCCGCCCGCTACCGCACGAGGCGATTGATCGAACAGGCCGGTGTCTTGATGACAGAACGCCATCTCAGCAACAAGGAACTGGCCGAGACGCTCGGATTCTGCGACGAGTTCCATTTCTCACGCCGGTTTCGCGAGGTCACCGGCCAGAGTCCCCGCGAGTACCGCCGGGAAAACACCGCAGACTCGCGTTAAGTCTTCTCCGTCTTCGACCGCCGCCGGCTTGCGCCTACAAACTCGCGCCGTTGGTCCGGATCAATTCGCGATACCAATGAGCCGAATTTTTCAGCGTCCGCTTCTGCGTGGTGAAATCGACATGCACGAGCCCGAACCGGTGCTTGTAGCCCTCGGCCCACTCGAAATTGTCCATGATCGACCACTGGAAATACCCGCGGATATCGACGCCATCATCGATCGCCTTGCCGACCTGCCGCAGATAACGCGTGAGGAAGTCGATGCGGGCCTCGTCGTGGACCTGTCCATCCAGTCCGACCCAGTCGCAGCACGAAAGTCCGTTCTCCGTGATGACCGTGGGGAGATGATAGCGTTCCGTGATGAATTTCGGTCCCCAGTAAAGGATCTCCGGCGAGACCTTCCAGGTGAAATGGGTGTGCGGATGCCCCGTCGGATAAGAGACGATCTTGGGCTTGCCATCCGGGCCGGCCTCGACGCACATGCCCTGGTAGATGTTGGTGCCGTAAAAATCGAGCGGCTGCTTGATCAGGTCAAAGTCACTCGCCTTGAACTTGGGTACCGCTTTCCCGTAGGCTTTGAGTCCTTCCTCCGGATAGTGCCCGAGGACGGGCGGATCTCCCCACCAGGTGCTGTTCCAAAAATTGCCATCCCAGACGGCGTTGCTCATCTGGCGTGCGGCGTCGATATCGGCCGGAGAATTTGTTTTCGGGTAGGACGTCGGTCCCACCGGCGCCCAACCGACCTCGGGTTTTATCCGGGCCTTGGACCGGATGACCTGGACGGCGGCACCATGGGCCATGAGGGCGTGGTGCGCGGCCATCAACACTTCTGTAAAACCGAGCTTAAGCCCGGGCGCATGTTCGCCGGTAAGGTGGCCCATGCCGATGAAGCATTGCGGCTCGTTCAGCGTCATCCAATGCGAGACGCGGTCGGACAGACGGTCCATCACCACGCTGGTATATTCCGCAAACCACTTCGGGCTGTCCGGGTTCAGCCAGCCTCCGCGCATGAACAGGTCGTAGGGATAGTCCCAGTGAAAGAGCGTGACCCATGGCTGGACTTTCTTCTCCAGCAGCTTGTCGATGAGCTTGTCGTAAAAGTCGAGCCCCACCTTGTTGATCGCGCCGGTGCCCTCAGGCATGATCCGCGGCCACGAAAGGGAAAGCCGGTAGGCGTTCAGTCCCAGCCCCGCCATGATGTCCACGTCTTCCTGGTAACGGTGATAATGGTCGCAGGCGACATCGCCGGTGTGACCTTCCCAGACCTTGCTGGGTTGGTGGGCCAGCATGTCCCAGACCGATGCGCCCTTGCCGCCTTCGTTCCAGGCCCCTTCGATTTGGTAAGAGGCCGCTGCGGCACCCCAGATAAAATTTGCAGGAAAACTCATGAATCAATTTGGTTACGTCAGATGGGCTACTAGACTAAGGTTTATGGAGATAACAGCCAAGGGAAACCCCTTGTCATTAACCGACTTCGCACCTGCCATTTGCTGATCGACAATCCGTGGGCATTCGCACCGGGCCGACGAAAACGGGAAATGGACTTTACCCGTTTCATCGACACCATGGACGGCAAGCGCCCCATTTAAGTTCCAGGTATGTCCCACTTAAAATTGATCGAGGAAGCCACACGCGGATGCTGGAGCGAAGCGCGCATTCGTGCGTGGTATGACCATCAGCCCTGGCGCGTCGGCTGCAATTTCATTCCCAGCGGCGCCATCAACCAACTCGAGATGTGGCAGGCCGACACGTTCGACCCGAAGCAAATCGATCACGAACTCGGCCTCCTTGCCGATCTCGGCATGAACACCGCGCGCGTTTTTCTCCACGATCTCCTCTGGGTCCAGGACGCGAAGGGATTCTTCGGTCGGATCGATCAGTTCCTCGACCTCGCCGCGCGTCGTGGCATCAGCATCATGCTCGTCATCTTCGACAGTTGCTGGGATGGAAATCCTCAACTCGGCCCGCAACGCGCGCCCACGCCCGGTGTCCACAACAGCTATTGGCTCAAGTCACCCTCCAATTCCATTTTTTACAACGCCCCGGCGTTTGATCCCTTGCAGGATTACGTCACCGACGTCGTGAACCATTTCCGCAACGACGACCGCATCATGGTCTGGGATCTCTGGAACGAACCCGACAATCGCGGTGGCGACGTGCCGCGTGAAAAGAATGGCGACATCGTCGTTCCTCTGCTCGCCAGGACCTTCCAGTGGGCCCGCTCCGCCGACCCGACGCAGCCGCTGACCTCCGGCATCTGGGCCGGGGACTTGTCCAGCGATGAGAAACTCGAGCCGCTCTGCCGTCTCCAGCTTTTCGCCTCCGACGTGATCTCCTTCCATCGCTACGAGCCTCTCGAAAAAACACGCGAAGTGGTGGAACACCTCAAACGTTTTGGCCGTCCACTGCTCTGCACCGAGTACGTCGCGCGCGGCGCGGGCAGCACCTTCGAGGCGATCCTCCCTTACTTCAAGCAGGAGAAAATCGCCGCCTACAACTGGGGCGCTGTCTCCGGCAAGACCCAGACGATTTATCCGTGGGACTCCTGTCAAAAGCCCTACGCCGCCGAGCCGGTTCCCTGGCACCACGACATCTTCCGCCCCGACGGCTCTCCCTACGATCCCAAGGAGACGGCGTTAATCAAGGCGCTGCTCGAGCGTTAGACTATCCGATTTGCAGGCGCTTTTGTGCCTCACTTCGTGTTTCCTTCTCATCGAACAAATCATTGGCCAGAAATTCCAGGCGGTTGCGGGCTTCATCCGAATCTAAGGAGACTGACTTTGCGCCAAATGCGCGTGTCCCTTCCTCGCAATCCCAAAGACATTCGAAGGCTAGTTTATCTCGGAAAAGATCCGGGGAGGTAATTTGAATTGCTTCAGCGGCATATTCTCTTCCTTTGGAGAAGCGGAATTGAGAAAAAACATCTAGAAGTTCTGGAATCACTCCGATGTTTGGAAGGTGGTGGAAGGCTTTAATCAAAAAGCACCTCCATTGCTTGTCTTCATCAGAAAGCATTGGTATCAGTGCCTCGCGCAATAGGGGAAGATCATCCACGGTGGCATGGTGCTCTAGGATTTTCTCGGCGAGATCGGTCTTCCAAGGATCTCGCTGTGAAATCCAATCGCGAGCAAGGGGGAGGGTGATATCTCCAGGTAAGGCGATGACGGCTCGAGAGATTCCCCGCCTCAAGATAACTTGCCCCACGGTCCTTCCGGGCTTATTTGGATCATGCTCTTCTGCAATTGTTGTCCATAAATTCACCAGACATGGAAAAACGGAGGGATGCGCGAGTTGTGCTAAACCTGCCAACGCGACATGTGCCATGTACGGTTCGACGAAGGAAACATGAGAGACAAGACTTTCGACTTCCGTCGACTTAACAATCCGGGCCATTTGTTTTCCAAATTCTCGATAATTGTCCTTATTCGCTAGACTCAGAAGTTGTTGTGAAGAAAGAAGGGAAAGGTCGGGAAGAGTGGGGCTTAATTTCGGGGTCAGTTTCGGCGATGCCTTGGTTATCGAAGCTTCAATTCTTGAACTGTAATGGGAGAGCTTTGTGAAAGCCTCAGTCGGCCAATTCAGCACGGCCTCATCCAGGGCGCTTTCAGAGGGAAAGTGGTGTTCAATTGCGCGCGCTATTCGGAAAGATAAATCCTCCTTGGAAAGATTGAGAAGGTCGTCGAGGGGCCAATTCCACCATTGCCCCCATTGAATATAGTCACTGAGAATATCTTGGGCATTCCGGTGGTTTCGTTTCGCCAACTCCGCTAAAGTTGTGACGGTAAGTGTAGAATCAGAAGAACCTTGGTTCTGATCGTCGTGTTCGCGCAAGTGGTTGGCCAAAGGTTCGAGCGGAAGATTAATTTCGATGGCGATAGAGGCATAATACCGATCTCGGGATTCCACCTGAGAATCCAGTCGCGGATCGTGAAGGATGCATTCTAATAGAATGGCATGTGATTCATCGGGGGAAACGGTGAGAATGCGACGATAACCTTCGCCCCGTCCACGTTGAAGCAGACCTAAAAGGCTGTCCGGCGGTGCAATCAAATCCGAAATGGCCACAAAGCGATCTTGAAGAGTGATGCGAAGTTTGCACCAGAAAATTCATTCTGAGAGCCGTGACGATAATTGGAAAATGTCCTGAAGATGTGGTCGCAATCTTTTCCGCGGCATGCTCCAATTTGGCATGCCGATGCGTTCGTTTTCGCTGACTGCTGGATCGGCTGAGTTCTGGTACGGCCTTCTTCCTTTCTTTCTCCCGGGACTGCTTGCTTCAAATCAACCCCTGGAAAATCGATGAGTCCCTATCTCGCGGAATTCGTCGGCACGGCCATCCTCATTCTTTTGGGCGACGGTGTCGTGGCCAATGTCCTGCTCCAAAAATCGAAAGGGCAGGGGGGCGGTTGGATCGTCATTACCACGGGCTGGGGACTCGCGGTCATGGTCGCCGTTTACGCCGTGGGAACGATCAGCGGAGCCCATCTAAACCCGGCGGTGAGCGTGGGCCTCGCCGCCATCGGCAAATTCAGCTGGGCCTTGGTGCCCGGATACATCGCATCGCAGGTTGCGGGGGCGATGTTCGGCGCCTTGCTCGTCTGGCTGACTTATCTGCCCCACTGGAAGGAAACTCCCGACGCAGGAGCCAAGCTCGGCATCTTCTGCACCGCCCCAGCCATTCGTTCTCCGCTTTCAAATCTGCTCTGCGAGATCATCGGCACGGCGACGCTTCTTTTCGGCGTGCTCTCCATTCCGTCGGGCACCAATCTTACGGAACCGGGCTGGGTCGCGGGTTTTGGCCCCTTGCTCGTCGGTCTGCTCGTCTTCGCCATCGGCCTTTCCCTCGGCGGACCGACCGGTTACGCCATCAACCCCGCCCGCGATTTCGGCCCGCGCTTCGCCCACGCCATCTTGCCCATCGCGGGCAAAGGCGGCTCCGATTGGAGCTACGCTTGGATTCCCATCGTGGGACCGCTCATCGGCGGTCCACTCGGGGCTTTCCTCTATTACCTGCTTTACGTCCGATCAGTCCAACCCTGAACCCCTCCATCCCCATGTCCTACATCATGTCTTTCGACGCCGGCACCACCAGCGTCCGCGCCATCATCTTCGATCGCGAAGGCCAGATCAAATCGGTCGCCCAAAAGGAAGTCCGCCAGATTTTTCCCAAGCCCGGCTGGGTTGAGCAGGATCCGCAGGAAATCTGGTTCTCTCAGATCACCGTCGCAGTAGAGGCGCTCGGCCGCGCCCGCATCCGTCCCCGCGACATCAAGGGCATCGGCATCACCAACCAGCGCGAGACCACCATCGTCTGGGACCGCAAGACCGGCGAATGCGTCTACAACGCCATCGTCTGGCAGGACCGCCGCACTGCTGCGGCCTGTGACAAGCTGCGCGCTGCGGGCCACGACAAACAAATCCGGAACCGCACCGGTCTCCTCCTCGACGCCTACTTCTCCGGCACCAAGATCGCCTGGATTCTCGACAACGTCCCCGGTGTCCGCGCGCGCGCCGAGGCCGGCGATCTCCTCTTCGGCACCGTCGATACCTGGCTCATCTGGAAATTGACCAGCGGCCAGCACGTCCACGTTACCGATCCCAGCAATGCCTCGCGCACGCTGCTCTACAACATCCACACCGGTATGTGGGACAAGCAACTGCTCAAGCTTTTCCGCATCCCCGCCAGCCTTCTGCCGAGGGTGCGCACCTCCAGCGAAGTCTACGGCGAAGTCAGCACCTCGCTCGGCCTGCAGAAAATTCCCATCGCGGGCATCGCGGGCGACCAGCAATCGGCCCTCTTCGGCCAGATGTGCGTCCATCCCGGCCAGGCCAAGAACACCTACGGCACCGGTTGCTTCCTGTTGCAGACCACCGGCACCAAGCCGATCGCCTCGAAGAACCGCCTCCTCACCACCGCCGCCTGCCAGATCGGCAAGAAGCGTGAATTCGCCCTCGAAGGCAGCGTTTTCATCGGCGGTGCCGTGGTCCAGTGGCTGCGCGATGGTCTCCGCCTTGTCCGCTCCGCGCAGGAAGTCAATCTCCTCGCCGAATCCGTCGCCGACAACGGCGGCGTCTATCTCGTCCCGGCCTTCACTGGTCTCGGCGCGCCGCATTGGGATCCCTACGCGCGCGGCGCGATTCTCGGTATCACCCGCGACACCTCCGCCGCGCACATCGCCCGTGCCTCGCTCGAAGGCGTCGCCTATCAGGTCGCCGATTTGATCGACGCCATGGCCGCCGACACCGGCAAGCGTCTCAAGGAATTGCGCGTCGACGGCGGCGCCAGCCATAGCGCCTTCCTCATGCAGTTCCAGGCCGACCTTCTCCAGATTCCCGTCGTCCGTCCCGCCGTCACCGAAACCACGGCGCTGGGCGCGGCCTATCTCGCCGGTCTCGCCGTCGGTTACTGGAAGAGTCTCGACGGCATCGCGAAACAGTGGAAGGTGGAGAAGACCTTCGAGCCGAAGATGCCCAGGTCGCGCGTGGCCGAGCTGCGCTCCCGCTGGGACGAGGCCCTCGAACGCGCCAAGGACTGGGAAGTCCATGCGAGTTCTCCGGTCAAACGAAAGAAGCGCAGTAAAAAATAAGGACCCGATTTTATGAAACGGAACGAGATGTTGAAGCAGGTCCGTGAACGGACGGAACCTTGGGACTTTATTATTATTGGCGGTGGGGCCACCGGCGCGGGTGTCGCGGTCGATGCCGCCACGCGTGGTTACGCCACGCTGCTCCTGGAGCAGCACGACTTCGGCAAGGGCACCTCCAGCCGCAGCACCAAGCTCGTCCACGGCGGCGTCCGTTACCTCGAGCAGGGCAACGTCTCCCTCGTCATGGAAGCCCTGAAGGAGAGGGGACTCCTCCGCCAGAACGCACCCCATCTCGTCAGCGAACTCCCGTTCATCGTGCCCAGCTACTCTTGGTGGGAGGGCCCCTTTTACGGCATCGGCCTCAAAGTTTATCAGGTCCTCTCCGGCAAGTACGGCTTCGGCGCATCGGAACTCGTTTCCAAGGAGGAAACCCTCAAACGCCTGCCCAACGTCAACCCTGAGGGCCTCACCGGCGGCGTGATCTATTTCGACGGCCAGTTCGACGACACCCGTCTCCTCATCAACCTCGTCGCCACCGCCGCCGAGCAGGGCGCGACACTCCTCAACTACGCGAAGGTCACCGCACTCCACAAGGACGCCGACGGCATCGTCAACGGCGTCACGTGGGAGAACGTCGAGACCGGCGAGAGCTTCAACGTGCAGGCCAGGGTCGTCGTCAACGCCACCGGCCCCTTCACCGATGCCGTGCGCCATCTCGCCGAGCCCACCGCCCAGCCCATGATCTCGCCCAGCCAGGGCGCGCATCTCGTGCTCGATCGCTCTTTCCTTCCGGGCAACACCGCCATCATGGTGCCTCACACCAGCGATGGCCGCGTCATGTTCGCAATCCCCTGGCATGGTCACACGCTCGTCGGCACGACCGACACCCCGATGAAAGAGGCCCCGCTCGAGCCCGTCGCCATGAAAAAGGAAATCGAATTCATGCTCGAGACCGCCAGCCTCTATCTGGAAAAAAAGCCGACCAAGGCCGACATCCTCAGCGTCTTCGCCGGCATCCGTCCACTCGCCAAGGTCGGCGAGGGCTCCAATACCGCCGCGCTGTCCCGCGACCACACCATCCACATCGACAGGAGCGGCCTCGTCAGCATCGCCGGCGGCAAATGGACCACTTATCGCAACATGGCCCACGATTGCGTCGATCAGGCCGCGACCCTGGCCGATCTCCCCGAAAAAGCCTGCGTCACCAAGACGCTCAACATCCACGGCTACCACACCAACGCCAACAAGTTCGGCTCCCTCTCTTTCTACGGCTCCGACGCCCCCGCCATCCGCCAGCTCATCGAGGCAGACGAGACCCTCGGTCGTCCGCTCGATGCAGAACTTCCCTACGTCGAGGCCGAGGTCATCTGGGCCGCACGCGAGGAAATGGCCCGCACCGTCGAGGATGTCCTCGCCCGCCGCACCCGCGCCCTCTTCCTCAACTCCCGCGCCGCCCTGCGCATGGCCCCCCGCGTCGCCGCCATCCTCGCCAGGGAACTCGGCAACGACGAAAAATGGCAGGCCGACCAGCTCGCGAAGTTCAAGCAGGTTGCCGCCGGCTTTATCGTTCAGAACTGAGCATTTCCCCGGTCGAATCAGCCTTTCGCCTTTTCCAGGAAGTCCTTCAGGCACTTCCCGATGAGACTCGTCCAGCCCATGGCGAAATTGCCCCGGGCATACTGTGGGTGAGTCTCCGGCAGGAAGCTCTCCAGCCCCGAGTGCGTCAGCTTCACCCGCGTCTTTCCGCCCTCATCAAACAGCTCAAACGTGACCAGCGAATCGCCCACATGCCCGGCGTATTTCCAGCTATACGACAACTTCTTTCCGGGCGCGACCTCGGTCACTTTCCAGAGATGCGGATAGACCGTGTCGTTATGCTTCACATCGACCTGCGTCTCAAAGCCCACCTCCGGCTTGAACGCCTTCAACTCTGAAAAATACCACTCCTTCATCTGCTTGCAGTCTGTGATGGCCTTCCAGACCATGGCAGTGGGCGCATCAAAAGTCCGCTCAACGACCAGCGGCATACTCGCCAGCTTCTCGCCCAAGCGTCCCAGGCATTGCTTGCCGCCTTCAATCGCGCCGTACACCTTGACTACCGTTTCGAGGTCTTCCTTGGTCGAGAAAACTTGGTGAATTGTCACCTTCGTCTTGTTGCCCTCGACGGGATCAAACGTCCAAGTCGCGACAAAGTTCACCCCCGGCGCGCCTTTCTTTCCGCCCCCATGTGAGTAGACAATGCGATGCGGCTTGGTGATCTCCTTGAACACACTCTTGTTCGGATAATCGGTCCCGTCCGGCCCATGCAGGATATGCTTCCAGACGCCGCCAACGCGCAAGTCCATCGTCTCAATCGTCATCGTGAAACCGTTCGGCCCCCACCAATGGACCACATGCTCGGGATTCGTCGTCGCTTCCCAGACCAGTTCGGGCGGTGCATCAAACACACGCGAAATTTTGATCTCCTTTTCCGTCACTTCCACCGTTGTCTTGGCATTTTCTGTCGTCATGGCGTCTCCTTATTTTTGAATTTCCACGAGGTATTCGCCCAGGATATCGAGCGCCTGCGTCCAGCCGCCCCGATGTCCTTCCCGCGATTCGACCGACCGGAAGATCGACTGCTCCAGCGTCACTCTCGTCTTCTTGCCTTCATCGGCAAAGCGCACCGTCAACACCGTCTCATGCTCCGGCGTGCCATCGTCCTCTTCCCAGACATGGGTCATCACCAGCAACTCATTCGGGACAATTTCGCGATAGACGCCGCCTACCGGCAATTTTTCGCCATCGGGCGCGATCATCACGCATTTCCAGGTGCCGCCCACGCGAAAGTCCGCACTCGAGAAGGGGATCTTGAATCCACGCGGCGCGCACCACTTGTCCATGTGCTCCTTCTTCGTCCACAGCTCATAGACAAGGTTCCGTGGCGCATCGAAGACGCGCGTCAGGGTGATCGATAAATCGTCCGGTGATTGGGCAGGGCTATTTTTTGTTGCGGTCATGTTTTTTCTCCTTGGCTTGCAGTTCCTTTAAATAATCGTCGAGACGGTCAAAACTCTCCTCCCAATGGCGCCGGTAATGTTGCAGCCAGTCCACGGCGTCCTTCATCGGTTCCGCCTGAAGCTGGCAGGGACGCCATTGCGCTTCGCGGCTGCGCGTGATCAGTCCGCTTTTTTCCAGCACCTTCAGATGTTTCGTGATCGCGGGGAGACTGATCTTGAACGGCTTCGCGATCTCCTTCACTGACCTCTCCCCCGACGAAAGACTCGCCAGGATCGCCCGCCGCGTCGGGTCCGCCAGTGCTCCAAAAACCAGGCTCAAAGCGTCAGTTGTCATCGCCGAACGTAATTAACCATATGGTTAATTACGGCGCAAGCTAAAATCATTTCCCTTGTTTTCGGTGGGAGAGAACCGCGGGGCTTGGTCAAAAAATCTTGCTCCTCCATCGGAGCGCGGCATGATGAAAAGTCCGGTAGGGAAAGCTTCAGGCGCGGTTAGCTTAGCGGTAGAGCGCTCGCTTCACACGCGAGAGGTCACAGGTTCGAACCCTGTACCGCGCACCATCTAGTTATCTCCGTTGGGACTTCGGACGTTACTCCACATGACTTCAAGGGGAGATTCGCTTCGCAACTAGGCGATCCGAAGAATAAGAACAATGTCACTTTTCCCTGGGCCCATTATTCTTGTTTGCTTGGCCATGCTCAGCCAGAACTTGCCAGCCGATCCTGTTTCACCCGTGCCCATGACGACAACTCCCACCACTTTCATGCAATCCACTCCAGCACCCGATGTAAACGACGGCGTAGCGGCGATCAAGGCACTGAAAATCGAGTCAGCAACCATCACCCTGGCCGTACATGATGACTCGCCGGCGATGACGGCTCCGGACGGTCAAACCCAGAATAACTTGCCGCCCCGCACGATGGTGAAAATGGTGCTCCATCCCGCTAAGGGATCGAACATCAACGTCGAGATTTGGCTCCCCAATGCTGATAAATGGAATGGCCGCCTGGTTGGGCTGGGCAATGGCGGCGCCGCAGGCCATATCGGTCCTTTCGCTTTGGCTGGGACCGTCACCGGAGGTTATGCAGTAGTGACGACAGATATGGGGACCGCCCCGAATTCCGATTCCGGCGTCGGCAACCCGGAAGTCTGGAAGGATTTCGGTTTCCGTGCGACGCACCTCATGACCGCCGCCGCCAAGCAGGTCATCAAGGCCTGTTACGGCAAGGATCCCGAGTATTCCTATTTCGTCGGAGGTTCGACTGGTGGCCAACAAGCCCTCCAGGAAGCTCAGCGCTATCCCGACGATTATGATGGCATCGTCGCCAATGTCCCCGCCCATTGCCGCACGCCTCTCCACGCTTATTTCCTGTGGAATTATCAAATTCTCAGCAAGGCGCACATCACTCCATCGCAGGAGAAAAACATCGTCGATGCGGGAAACGAATACATGGCTTCCCGGGAAACGCCGGCCGTGGCCGGGAAATTTGTTTCCGATCCGCGCTGTACCAGCAAGGACATTGAAGCGGTCATCGCGCTCGCCCGGCAAAAGGATCCCACGCTGACGAATGAACAGGCCGACGCTCTCTGGAAAATCTTCAACGGACCCATGAACTCAATTACGGGCGACCGCATTTTCGATGGCCTCCCGATCGGCGCATCCTTCGAAGGCGCGACCGGAAATCTCTATCTCTTCAAATGGGCTCTCGGCGCTCAAAAGAAACTCGAAGACATCGATTTTGGAAAAGACTTCGAAACCTACACCGTCGCTCTTGGGCCCTATCTCAACGCAGAAAATCCCAACTTGAGCCCTTTCGAAAACCGCGGAGGAAAGTTGATCATGCTGGCCGGCTCCGCGGATGCCTGCGTGCCTTATCACGTATCAATCGATTACTACGAGAAAGTCATCGAACACTTTGGTGGCCTCGATAAGGTCCAGTCGTTTTTTAAGTTCTACATTATTCCCGGAATGGCCCATGGAGGTGGAGGTCCAGGATTCGATCACCCGGCGGGCATGTTGGACGCGGTTCGGAACTGGCGCGAAAAAGGCGTGGTTCCGGGAGCGATTCACGCCCAGCGCACGGTGGAGGGGAAAAAGGTGCTGGAAATGCCGATCTACCCTTATCCAACGAAGACGGGATGGAGTGCCGCCACTTCCAGCTATATTCCGGTTGATGGACCGCGCGGAGGTGTGGGGCGCGTTGCGGACAAATGTCTCCCGTCTGCTGCCGATTAAGCTTAACCTCGCCAGCGACAAATAATCATTATGGAATATCGCAAACTCGGCCGCTCCGGCCTCCAGGTCTCGGAACTCTGTCTCGGCACCATGGGCTTCGGCTGGACCGCCGACGAAAAAACTTCCGGGGAGGTGATGGACCTCTTTCTCGCCACCGGCGGCAATTTCATCGACACCGCCGATATCTATTCCGGTTGGGCCAAGGGCGCCCACTTCGGCCAGTCGGAGGAGATCATTGGCCGCTGGGTAAAGAAAACAGGGAAGCGCAAGGACCTCGTCCTTGCCACCAAAGTTGCCGGTCGCATGTGGGAAGGGCCCGAGGGGGAGGGGCTCTCGCACCGTCACATCATCCGTGCCTGCGACGATTCCCTCCGCCGTCTTCAGGTCGACTACATCGATCTCTACCAGTTCCACGGCGTTGATAAAGCGGTGCCGATCGAAGAAAGCCTCCGCGCCATGGACACCCTCGTCCGCGCCGGCAAGGTCCTCCACATCGGCAACTCCAACTATCCCGCCTGGCGCATGATGCAGGCCCTCTGGAGCTCCGACCAAAACGGCCTCGCCAGCTTCGTCTCCTACCAGCCCCACTACTCGATCATGGAACGTTACGGTTTCGAGATGGAGCACACAGCCCTCTGCAAACAATACGGCATCGGCGTCATCCCTTATTCCCCGCTCGCCCGCGGCTTTCTCAGCGGCAAATACCGCAAGAACGGTGCTCCTGTCGACAGCGTCCGCGCCAAGGACGTCCAGGAATATTGCAACGACCGCGGCTGGAAAATCCTCGAGACCCTTGAGGCCATCGGCCGGTCCCACAACAAGACCATCGCCCAGACCGCCCTCGCATGGCTCCTCACCACCCCGGTTGTCACCGCCCCCATCATCGCCGCCAACACCCTCGACCAACTCAAGGACCTCCTCGGCGCCGTCGGCTACCGTCTTTCCTCCGACGAAATGACTCAACTCAACACCGTCAGCAGCTACCCCCGCGAGTGGTGGCGCTCCAAGCCGGAGTAGCTGCTTTAGTCCACATATGAGAAGTGTCTCTGAACCGGGATAGTGCTACCGTGGAAGAGGAGTCATCGATGAATCCACAACCAATCCTATTCTTTATTTCTTTAAGCTTATTAGCGGTTGCGCATCTGATTTGGGTAAAGAAGGGCCCACGCTTAGCATATATGGTTTTCTTTGTAACTGGCTGGGTCATCGAACTCCTAGGCACTTGGCTTTTTATCGTAGGATACTAATTTCAAATGAAGACTCTCCCCCATCTTCCCCATTGTGAAACACCCCAACATGCGCTAGGCTGATCCCCTATGACGTTGACTGAAAAGTTGCTCGCCCGCGCCAGCGGCAAGGCCCATGTGGCCCCGGGCGAAAATGTGTGGGTCAGCACCGATGTGCTCCTGACCCATGATGTGTGTGGACCCGGAACCATCGGCGTATTCAAGCGCGAGTTCGGCAAGACCGCCAAGGTCTGGGACAAGAACAAGATCGTCATCATCCCCGATCACTACATCTTCACCGCCGACTCCCTTTCCAACCGCAACGTCGACATCCTCCGCACCTTCGTGCAGGAGCAGGGCCTCCCCTATTTCTACGACGTCATCGATGACCCCAACGGTCACTGGGTCTTCGACACCTCCCGCGGCCAGTTGAAGAAGCAGTACGGCTCCCGTTACGCGGGCGTCTGCCACACCGCGCTTCCGGCCAAGGGCCATACGCGTCCCGGCGAAATCCTCTTCGGCACGGACAGCCACACCTGCATGGCGGGCGCGTTCAACATGTTCGCCACCGGCATCGGCAACACCGACGCGGGCTTCATCATGGGCACCGGCAAGCTCCTCATCAAGGTCCCGCAGACCATGCGCTTCTTCCTCGAGGGCAAGCTGGCCAAGGGCGTCATGGCCAAGGACGTTGTCCTTCATGTCATTGGCGAGATCGGTTCCGACGGCGCCACCTACCGCGCGATGCAGTACGAGGGCCCCGGCGTCAACTCCATGAACATGGACGACCGCATGACCATCGCCAACATGGCGATCGAGGCGGGCGGCAAGAACGGCGTTTTCCCCGCGGACGAAAAGACCTTCGCCTACGTCGACGAGCGCACCAAGCGCAACGGCACCAAGTCCGACTACACCCCCGTCGAAGTCGACAAGGACCAGTCCTTCGTCTACGACGACGTGGTCGACCTCTCCAAGCTTGAGCCCACCGTCGCGCAGCACCCCGACCCCGGCCATCGCGCCCTCGCCAAGGAACTCGGCAAGATCAACCTCGACCGCGCCTACGTCGGCTCCTGCACCGGCGGGAAGACCTCCGACTTCCTCGCCTTCGCGGAAATCCTCCAGGGCCGCAGCGTGAAGATCGACACCTTCGGCGTACCCGCCACCCCCGACGTCGTGCATGAACTGCAGACGACCAAGTGGGGCGACAACACCGTCTGGAGCATCCTCGAGTCCGCCGGCGTGCAGATGACCGAAAACGCCTCATGCGCCGCCTGTCTCGGTGGTCCCGTCGACACCTTCGGCCGCATGAACAAGCCGATGAGCTGCATCTCCGCAACCAACCGGAATTTCCCCGGTCGCATGGGCCACAAGGAATCGAAAGTCTTCCTCGCGTCTCCTTACACGGTCGCTGCCTCGGCCCTCACCGGCCACATCACCGATCCGCGCGAGTATCTCTAGATTGTAGCGGCGGTCACGGGCTGGCCCTGTGACCGTCGTTAGCTTTCAGAAACCGGATAGTCATCGAACATGACCGTTCCCGCCTCAAGCCCTGGTCCCCTCTTCATCATCGGCGACAGCATCTCCATCCAATACGGCCCCTACCTCGAAAAGCTCGTCGCCGGCACCTTCACCTACGACCGCAAGCAGGACGACGCAGGCGCGCCCCGCGCCACCAGCAACCTCGACGTCCCCACCGGCGCCAACGGCGGCGATTCCGACATGGTCCTCGCCTACCTCCGCCATCGCCGCGCCCACCAGCCCATTCCGCCCGGCCTCCTCCTGCTCAACTGCGGTCTCCACGACATCAAGACCAACATCGCCACCGGCGAAATCCAGGTCCCGCTCGCCCGCTACCAGGAAAATCTCCGCGCCATCCTCGCCGAAGCCCGCGCCATGAACTTGGAAGTCGTCTGGGTCCGCATCACGCCGGTCATCGACGAAATCCACAATCCTCGCGCCGAGGGCTTCCACCGTTTCGCCCGCGACGTCGCCGCCTACAACGCCGCCGCCGATGCCATCATGTCCGGGGCCGGTGTCCGGACGATTGATCTCCACGCTTTCAGCGAAAAATTCCTTCCCGCCGGTTTCATCGACCACGTCCACTTCACCGAAGACGTCCGCGAAAAACAGGCCGCCTTCATCTTCCGGCAACTTACTGCGTCTTCAACACCCTCTCGCCCAGGTTAAGGCGGCGCACGATGCTCAACGCCGCGGAAAGATCGCTGCTCTTCCGCGAGAGGCTCTTCACCAGGTTCTCTGCTCTCTCGTAGGCCTCCTGCGCTTCCTTTTCCTGGCCGAGCGTCTGGTAACTGACGGCAAGGTCATACCACGCCTTGGCGTTTTCGGGCTCCAGCTCCACTTCACGCAGAAAAAAGTCGCGCGCCTCGTCATGTTTGCCTTCATCGGCGGAAAGCAGGCCCAGATTATGCCACGTCACCGTGTTTTCCGGCTGCAACACCGTGGCCTGGCAATAAGCTTCGCGCGCCAGTTCCAGCTGGTCCCCGCGGTGATAAGCCGTGCCAAGCGAAAGCCATGCGGAAAAATCGTCGGGCTGCAGCACGGTAATCTGTTGGTAAAAGTCGGCCGCCGTGGCGAAACGCCCGATCTTCGTGCAGGCCGCCCCCAGCTCGCTTAGCGCGGAGGACTGAAGCTCGTTGGCCGGGTCCGCATTGCGCGCCTCGGCCAGCTTTTGCAGCGCCAGGTCCAGCTCGCCCCGCCGTGCCTCGATCATGCACAGATAATAAAGCACGTACGCGAAGAAATCGGGATTGTCCCCCGTGAGCATGAACGCTTCCTGCGCCTTGATCAGCTCGTTCAGCTGAAAATTGATCACGCCATACTTGAACCAGGCCGCGTGCAGCGACGGCTGGATGCGGATCGCCTGCTCGCAGGCTTCCGCCGCCTCGGTCAGCCGGTTCTGCGCACTGAGCACCGAGGCGAGGTTGTCCCATGCGCGGGCATAGTCGGGTTTCAACGTCAACGATTGGCGCGCGGCTTTTTCCGCCTCCGCCAGGTCGCCCCGCTCAAAGCTGACCGAACTCAAGTTGCACCAGCTCTTGGAATTGTCCGGCGCAATCCGGATCGCCCCGTGATAGCACGCCACGGCGTCATCCATCTGTCCCATGCGTTGGTAGACCAGTCCGCAGTTGAACCAGCCTTCGACCGCCTCGGGCGCGAGGTCCCTCGTCAGCAGAAACGACTCCAGCGCTTCTTCCATTCGTCCGTGATCGAATGCCGCCAGGCCCAGCTGGGCATGGTGGGCCAGCAGTTCCTCCTTGGGCGCTCCCATTTTCTGCGCCTCCTGCAGGGCGGTAAAAGCGCCGACAAAATCGGTCTGCCCGGTCAGCTGCTCGGCCCGTTTGAGCGACTTGTTAAAATCGGCCGTCAACCGTTGGCTCTGCTTGCTCAGCGTTCCGCTCTTGCGCCACGCCGCCTGCTTGTGCGCCAGATCGCCTGCCGTCTGGTCCAGGTGCAACCGTGCTTCGACCACGTTGATCCGGACCGTCCTTTTCAAGAGGTCCTTCATCTCCACCTTTGAAGGCACCGCTTCGCTCAGTCCACTGTGTCCCGGCTGGTCCGAGGTCTCGCGGGCCATCGCCAGTGCGGCCGACTTCTGCAATTGCTCAATGTCCCGGTCCTTCGGCGCGAACTGACGGGCGAGGTCGAAATGCTTCAACGCCATCGACGGCATGCCGAATTCCCCGAGATAAAGGAGGCCCACTTCCTTCAGCAAAGTCGGATTGTTAAACGACTGCCGCAAACGCTCGAAAAGCGTCTTGTGAAAGTTGGTCACCGTGATCGTGCTGTTCGGCTTGGCCCGTGCCTCGGCCAGGGCCTGCACGCCCTCATAAATCGCCATCAGCGTCTTGGCGCTGAAAACGTCACGCTTCATGGCGTGGACTGTCATCTGGTCGACCCACGTCTGTGGATCAAAAACGGGTGAGGAACTGGGAGCTGAATCAGCGGCCACAACGGTATTTTAACTCATTCCAATGTTAATACTAGGACAAGTTGGAAAAGCAGCCAACTTTCCGAATAATCCGGCCTCAATAAGGGAGTTTGGACTCGTTCCAGCCATTTGTATTACACTTCCCCGAGCGCTCAATTGCATGGTTGCCTTGGGCGATTCGGGCAGTTTTTGCCCATGCGGCGAGGGGACTTAACCATCCTGCGACTGCGACTGAAGACCGCTCTTCATCAGGTCGCGCTCTATTCCCGACTCCGCGTGCTGCGGGTGAGGGGATTTCTGCTCCGTCACCGGAAACAGGGTCGACTGCAACGGCGAGACATACGGCTTGTCCAGCTGCTCCACCTTGACGTCCACCTCAATCCCAAGGAAGGCCGTGGGCACTCCCACAAACGAACCCGCAATCGGTGTCGCCGCCTCCGGATGCCGCGACACCGCCACCACGACATGCTGCGATCCCGCCACACACCCGCTCGTCGGGTCAAAGCCCTTCCATCCCGCTCCGGGAAGATACACCTCCGCCCACGCGTGCGTGGAACTTCCGCCCGCCTCCGTCGCCTCGCAAAGCATGTACCCGCTCACAAACCGCGCCGCCAGTCCCCAGCTCCGGCATGCCTCGATGAACAGCGTCGCAAAGTCCCGGCACGATCCGCTGTTCAATTCCAGGGTCTTCGTCGGCCGTTGTACTCCGAATTCATCCCGCCGCCGGTACTTGAACGTCTCGTGAATATGCAGATTGAGCTTCTTCAACAGCGCTACCGTCTCGACCAGCTTCCCCGGTTGCCAGAATTGCCCCAGCCAGTCCCGCACCCGTTCCGCATCGGCCGGAAAGACAATATGCGTAAATGCCGTCAACTCCGGCAGCGTCCAGGGATCGTAGACAAACGGATAGTGCCGCGCATAAGCCTCCACCCGGAAATCGAGCGGATGCGAATCGTAATGATTCAACACCAGCTCGCTATAGATCATCAGCTCCTTGTCCTTCTCCGTGAAATCAACCTGGGCAATGCTGTTGCCGTTGACATCGCGCATCCAATGCACGGAATGCGCCGGCCGGATCGTCAGGATCGAGCTCTCGATATGCAAGTCATGCCCCTCCCTCGGACGCACCATCACGCGATGCGGCCCCAGGCTCACCGGCTCGGCGTAACGGTAAGTGGTGCGATGTTGGATGCGGATTTTCATGCGGCGAAACGACTGCGCATGCAGGTTGCGTTCCAACCCAGAATGAAACAAGGGCTAACTCCACATCACCTCGATCGCACTTCCGTAATCCAAGCCCCCCTCAAGTTCCAAAGCGTTGAATTGTACCTGTCCCTTGTCTGTCCTAAAATAGCAGCAATGGACCTCACCACATGGCTTACCGCCGCAATGCTTGGTGAAGCAGCCTTGTTTCTGATCATCTTCGCCGGTTTTGGCGTGGTAATTTATAAACTGGGCTCAACCGTGATAAAAATCGCGCGCGGCGATCTGAGCTCTCTTCCCGAGCCCGAACAGCGAGTGACCTATAAAATTCCCCAAGCCTTTGGAAGGTATCTCAGGCAGCGCGACGGCTTAAAAGGAGAAGTGCCTCTTTTCGGTCAACTTCTTGTTTTTTCCATCATGGCTTGGCTTGGATTGTCCTTACTCCAATTTCATTCCTTCGTCCCGGCCAGGTTCTTCATCATCTTCTTTGGCTTTGGAGTGATGTTTTACGCGGGACGGATTTTCACCCAGAGCTACGATCAATCCATCAGCTTCTATCGCGACGGAATCGCCAATCGGCCCAAGGGAGGAAGAACACCTTACCGCTCCTACGCAAAAGCTGTGATCGAAAAAGTCGACTTTGAGAATCAGACGTTTCAGGTGATCACGCTCGTTTCTAAATCCCAAACATGGCTGACTTTGAAGGACGAATACGGATTTAAGGAAGATGCCGATCTCACTCCTTTGCTTGCTCTTCTCAAGGAACAAGGCCTTCCCGTCATAGAACGAGAAAAAAAGCAGGCATGTTTATGAACGGAAAACATGCCTGTTCCGTTTTTCCTTTTTCGCGACCCCTACTAGTCGCATTTTCGGTCCCAGTTCGATCACATTGTCACGTACCAGGGACGGTATCGACGTTACCAAGTTCACGTTGTGCAGATACGTCACCTTGCTTTGCCGCCGCTTCGAGCCAGAGCTTGGCCTTTATGCGATCAAAAGGAACTCCGTAATGGTGGTATAAATAGGCCATTCCTACGATACATTCCGCCTGAGGGATGCCGCCTTCTGCAGCTGAAACGTAGTGAGACCACGCAGCCGATTCGCTCTGGAAAGGTATACGCCAATCCGCAGCGAGAGCTTGCGCTGCTTGAAAGTGCTGAGAGGGCGTCTGGGCCGTAGCAGAAAGAATGCGAGGATAGACAGCGACACCGGTAATAATGATCACAATTGATAGGGCAAGACAGAGGCTGGGAAAATAAACAGGTTTCTCAATAAGGATCCCGGTTACTCCTAAAAACAGGGCTACTCCCATCAGATAAAGCAGAGGTGGAAATCCGCCTCCTATTATAATCGCGCTGAGGAGAAGAGGAATGACAAGGCTTCCAATAAAAAATGCAGCCTTCATCGTGATCCTTTAAGGACTCAACCTTAACTTCTCGCCAAAAATTTTGCGATATCATTGCCAAAAGATTATGAGAAAAGGGGACAGGCATAATTAAGCCCCTCGTCCCCCTCGCTCAGCCAAATATGTCTCATCTTGGCTCCCACGCCTTCTTATGAGATACATTCCTGTCACCCTTTCGTCATTCTTCCGCTAACCTCCTCCCATGGCTTCCAACCGTTTTGACCGGCTCGAGCAATTCGCCGTCGATGTCATCCTCGAACGACGCTGGGGCTTTCGTGCCGGGGTGTTCCGTCTTTTCCTCTGGATGCTTTCCGGCCTCTACCGCTTGGGCGTCAAATGGCGCCTCTGGTGGTTCGAAAGCCGCCTCGGTTCCGTCCACGCCCTCGGCTGCCTCGTCGTCAGCGTCGGCAACCTCACCGTCGGCGGCACCGGCAAGACGCCTGTGGTGGAGCTCTTCGCCCGCGAACTGACCAAGCGGGGCCGCAAGGTCGCCGTCCTCAGCCGCGGCTACAAAAGCCAGCCCGTCCCGTTTGCGCAAAGTTTCTTCGACCGCTTTCGCGCCATCGAGCACCGCCATCCGCCCCGCGTCGTTTCCGATGGCCGCTCCCTCCTTCTCGATTCCGAACTCGCCGGCGACGAGCCCTTCATGCTCGCCTCCAACCTCAAGGACGTCCTCGTCCTCGTCGACAAGGACCGCGTCAAAAGCGGCCTCCACGCCATTCGCAAATACGACTGCGACACCCTTCTCCTCGACGACGGCCTCCAGTTCCTCCGCCTCAAGGAGCGCATCGACATCGTCCTCGTCGACCGCGAGTCCCCCTTCGCCAACCGCTACCTCCTCCCGCGCGGCCTCCTGCGCGAGCCGCCCGAGCAACTCCGCCGCGCCGACATCATCTTCATCACCAAGTGCGATGGCCGCGACCTCTCCGAATTGCGCGAGGAACTCCGCCGCTACAACAAGCACGCCGAGTTCGTCGAGTGCTCCCACAAGCCGCTCCATCTCGAGGAGGTCTTTTCCCACGAGGTCATGCCGCTCTCTTTCCTCAAGGATCTCCGTGTCGGCTCCATCTCCGGCATCGCCCGCCCCGAGAGCTTCGAGGAAGGTCTCCGTAAGCTCGGTGTTGAGTTGATCTATTCCCGCCGCTACGCCGATCATCACCGTTTCAGCGAGCACGAGATCGCCCGCATGTTCGAGCGCAGCAAGGCCCGCGGGGCCCGCGCCGTCATTACCACGGAAAAGGATTCCGTCCGCTTCCCCCGCCTCGGCAAGCGCCCGCTTCCCGTCTATTTCCTCCGCGTCGAGATCGACATCATCCGCGGCCACGATGCCTTCCAGCGCTGCCTCGACCGCATGTGCCATTACGACGACCTCCCCATGCCCGTCACCCCGCCCGAGCCCGCGCTCGCCACGACCTGATCATGCCTGCGGAAACGATCCCCCCACGGACCTGGCGCATCGCTTTCCTGCGCCGCACGTTCTCGCCCACCGGCGGGGCCGAGCGCTATCTCCTTCGTCTCGCCTCCGGCCTCGCGGCGAGGGGACACTCCATCACCCTCTACTGCGAGAGCTGGTCCGAGCGCGAAAATCCGTTCCAGGCGATCCGCAAGGTCGATTCCACCAGCCCCGTCGCCTTCGCCCGCAAAATCAACGCGCAGCCGCTGAAGGACCGCCACGACATCGTCTTCAGCCTCGAGCGCGTTCCCGGTTGCGACCTCTACCGCGCCGGCGACGGTCTCCACGCCGACTGGCTCGCCCATCGTCACTCCTTCTCGCCCGTCCGGGGCCGCCTTCGCACCCTGCTCCGTCCCAAGAACCAGCAGATCTGCAAACTCGAGGCCGCCATCTTCACCGACAAGGGCGTCCGCCGTGTCATCTGCAATTCAAAATTCGTCGCCGACCAGATCATCAAGCGCTTCGAGTTCCCTGCCAACCGGATCGACATCGTCTACAACGGCGTGCCTTACCAGCAATTCAGCATGGGCGACCGCGCGCTGGGCCGCCGCGCCCTGAAATTGTCCGCCGACGACTACGTCATCCTCCTCGTCGGCTCCGGCGCCGAGCGCAAGGGCCACGCCATCGCCCGCCGCGCCGTTGAACTCATTCGCGGCAAGAAAGCCAGGCTCGTCATCATCGACACTCCACCCTCCGTCGCCATGCCCCACGTTTACGCCGCCGCCGACGTCTTTCTCCTCCCCACGCTCTACGATCCCTTCGCCAACGTCACGCTGGAGGCCCTTGCCGCCGGACTCCCCACCATCACCTCCGCCCAGAACGGCGCTTCCGAGATCATCGACGACGGCAAAAACGGCTTCATCCTCCCCCGCGCCAACGACGCCCGGAAAATCATCCAGCTCCTCAAGGAACTCGCCGACCCCGACTACCGCGCCACCTTCCGCCAGCCCGCCCAGGCCCTCGCCCAGAAATACGACCTCAACCGCAACATCACCGAGACTCTCGCCGTCTTCGACAAGCTCGCGCGATAGAAAAGCGCCGTCATCCTGAGCGCAGGCGAGCCCTTGCATTCACTCTAGTCGTAAGATTCCCCGAGCCGCAGTCGAAGGACCTATGGTGTCTTGGAGGAAGGATGATCACCATCACTCAAGGAGTCACATCAACGAATGGTACCTCCACCTCTCCGCCCTTGCCATAAGACTTAAGTGAGTCTTTCCAAGAATCGGCTACCCCTGCCTCCGCAGCAGCGAAAACCCCCATATCGCCATCATCATACTAACCACGATCGCCAGGGCCGAAGCCCACATCGGCACGCTCATCGTTCCCAGTAGCACCGGCCAACCCGAGGCCAGTCGCATCACATGCACCACGGCGATGACGGCAAAGAATAAAGCCGTCACGATTTCATAGGTACGTGTTGTCATAAATCTCCTTTAGACAATATACGCCCCTTTTCGCCCTCTGCCAAAGGCGAGGCCTAATCAGCCGTCCGCTTTTCCGTCGCCACCAGCATCGTCGCCGAAAGAATCATCGCCCCGCCCAGGATCAGCGTCCAAGGCAACGCCTCGTTCTCATAATGAATCCCCGTCCAGTACGAGATCCATCCCGGCAAAAACGCCGACATCACCGTCGCGATCACCGGCTCGATGCAATAGATCAGCCCCGCCTCCGTCGCACTCACGCAGCGCTGCCACGCATTCATGATCCAGAAATTGATCGCCGTGCAAAAAATAATCAGCGCCACCATCAGCCCCCAGATGCCCGGCGTCCCGAACAGCGCCGCCCCCTGCAAAACCGTCCCGCCCGTCCCTAGGTAAGCCACGGCAAAAAGCCCCGCCAGAATCGCAAACATCAAAAACGTCACCAGACCGGAGCGGTTCTCCACATAAAGCGGCCGCTCCACCCACACAATCTGGCACGCCAGAAACCCCGTACTGATGATAATGATGATCGCCCCCGGCCCCAGCGTGAAATGCGTCAGCAGCCCCGGACTCAGCACTGCCACCCCCGCCAGCACCATCACACACGCCACGATCACCCGCAGGCTCGGCCATCGCCGGTCCCGCATCGAGACAATCAACGGCACAATCAGCGCATAAAGCTGCGTCAGGAACGCCGACACCGACGCATCCGTCCACGCCAGCCCTAGAGTCTGCAGGTAAAGCCCCACCCCCGCGAAAAGTCCCAGCCCAATCGCCTGGCTCCATTCGCGAAAATTTATCGTCCGCAGTTGCCCAATATAAAACGGCAGGAAAACCAGCGCCGCCAATCCAAACCGCACCGCCATGTCCGCGCACGCCATTCCGAGGTCCGACCCCTCCGGCGCGTGTTCCTTCTGCGCCAGCTCCAGCCCCCGCATCAGCGGAAAACTCGCCCCCCAGAACAACGTCGACCCGATCAGTAGCACCCGCGCTTTGCGGATCAGGACCGCTCCCGGGGATGGCTCACTCGATTGCATGAGCGACCAGTTGTAGCGGTCAGCCCTCACCCCCGCGACATGTTATTCATCGGCCTCAATACGGCATAACAATCAGTAGCATAATGCGCTTAATGAAGTTAACTTTTAACGTGCATCCCTAAAAAAGCAGGTTGCCATCGGACGGCCCGTCTTCTAGGTTGCACGGCTTGGCAGCTAGCGGCTGGAGTGTCAGCCCTTGGACGCCTCGCTAGATTCCATTTCTTAAGTCGTTATGTCAAAAGCTCTTATCATCGCCGAAAAACCCAGCGTCGCCACGGATATCTCCAAGGCGCTGGGCGGTTTCAAGAAGGTTCCCGATGGCAGTGAGTACTATTATGAGAGCGCCGACTACGTCCTTTCCTCCGCCGTCGGCCACCTCGTCGAGCTCTGCCTCCCCGGCGAACTCGACAAGAAAAAGGGCAAGTGGACCTTCGCTGCCCTTCCTGTCATCCCCGACGAATTCGGTCTCAAGCCCATCGAGCGCACCGAAGGCCGCCTCCGTCTCCTCAAGAAGCTGATGAAGCGCGCCGATGTCGACCGCCTCATCAATGCATGCGACGCCGGCCGCGAGGGCGAGCTCATTTTCCGTTACATCGTCAAGCTCGCCGCCTGCAAAAAGCCCAGCGAACGCCTCTGGCTCCAGTCGATGACCCCCACCGCGATCCGCGACGGCTTCGCCCATCTTCGTCCCGGCTCCGAACTCGAGCCCCTGGCCAGCGCCGCCGTCTGCCGCTCCGAAAGCGACTGGCTCGTCGGCATCAACGGCACCCGCGCGCTCACCGCCTTCAATTCCCGCAACGGCGGCTTCCAGCTCACCCCCGTCGGCCGCGTCCAGACGCCCACCCTCGCCATCGTCGTCGAGCGCGACCAGAAAATTAAGGCCTTCGTCCCCAAGGGCTATTGGGAAGTCCATGCCACCTTCGGCGCCAGGCTCGGCACCTATCCCGGTCGCTGGTTCAAGGAGGATTTCGCCAAGGACGAAGCCAACCCGGACGCCAAGCCCGAACGTCTCTGGACCGAGGCCGAGGCCCGCGCCCTCGAGGAAAAGTGCAAGGGCAAGCCCGGCATCGTCACCGAGGAAAAGAAGCCCGCCTCCCAGATGTCCCCGCTCCTTTACGACCTCACCACGCTCCAGAAGGAAGCCAACGGTCGCCTCGGCCTCTCCGCCAAGCGCACTCTCCAGATCGCCCAGCGCCTCTACGAGCATCACAAGGTCCTCACCTATCCCCGTACCGATTCCCGCGCTTTGCCGGAGGACTACATCGACACCACCAAGCAGGTCCTGAAGAACCTCAAGGACAGCCATCTCGGCGCGTTTGCCACCAAGATTCTCAACGAAGGCTGGGTCAAGCCGAGCAAGCGCATCTTCAATAACGCGAAGATCTCCGATCACTTCGCCATCACGCCCACGCTCGAGTCGCCCGAGAAACTCGACGACATCGAGCGCAAGGTCTACGACATGGTCGCCAAGCGCTTCCTCTCCGTCTTCTATCCCGCCGCGCAATTCGAAGTCACCACCCGCATCACCCGTGTCGAGGGCGAGCCCTTCAAGACCGAGGGCAAGATCCTCGTCTTCCCCGGTTGGCTCGAAATCTACGGCCGCGAGGAGCAGGACCAGGACGACCAGGCCGCGCTCATCGCGGTGGACCCCAGTGAGACGGTGAAGACCAACGAGATCGAAGTCAAAGGCCTCGAGACCCGTCCTCCCGCCCGCTTTACCGAAGCCACGCTTCTCAGTGCCATGGAAGGCGCCGGCAAGCTCATCGAGGACGAAGACCTCCGCGACGCCATGGCCGCCAAGGGCCTCGGCACTCCCGCCACCCGTGCCGCCACCATCGAAGGCCTGCTCGCCGAGGAATACCTCCGCCGCGAAGGCCGCGAAATCAGCTCCGCCCCCAAGGCCTGGGCCCTCATGGAATTGCTTCACGCCGTCGACATCCCCGCGCTCGCCTCGCCCGAAATGACCGGCGAGTGGGAGTACAAGCTCAAGCAGATGGAACGCGGCGAACTCGCCCGCAGCCGTTTCATGGAAGAGATCGTCGGTCTCACCCAGAAGATCGTCGAGAAAGCCAAGAACTTCGACGAGTCCGGCGTCCAGGCCAAGCCGCTCGGCTTCAACTCACCCGACGGCAAACCGATGGTCGAGACCCTCCGCTATTACCAGGCCGAGGACGGCACCTCCCAGTTGCGCAAAGTCGTGGCCGGTCGTTTGCTCGAGCCCTTCGAGGCCAAGGACCTCCTCGAAAAGCGCCTCATCGGACCCCTCCAGGGCTTCCGCAGCCGCCTGGGCCGCCCCTTCGCCGCCGCGCTGAAACTCAACGACGCGAACGAAACCGAATTCGTCTTCGACAACGCACCCGTCAACGCCGACGGCACCAAGTTCGATATCGAGGCGCAGCCGCCCATCGGCAAGTGCCCCATCTGCGGCGGACGCGTCTTCGACATGATGATGTCCTACGCCTGCGAGAACACCTTCGGCGACACCCCCACCTGCAAGATGAAGATCGGCAAGCAGATCCTCCAGCAGCCCATCGATCACGTGCAGCTGGCGAAACTTCTCACCGAAAAGAAATCCGACCTCCTCCGCGGCTTCGTCTCCATGCGCACGCGGAGGAAATTCTCCGCCTACCTCGTCGTCGGCCCCGACGGCAAGACCTCCTTCGAATTCGAACCCCGCAAGGAAGGCGCCGCCCCTCGCAAAAACTTCTTCAAGAAGCCCGCCCTCGAGACCAAAGATCTCGTCAAGGCCGAAGCCAAGCCCAAGAAAGCCGCCAAAAAAGCCGCCCCCAAGAAAAAGGCCGCGAAAAAAACGCCCGCCGCGGAGTAGCTGTAGCGGCGTCCAGCATCCCCACGGGATGCCAGCACCGTAGCCGGTGGTTGAGCCCGCCCACGGGCGACACCACCGGAAAATATTGCTGGAGAAATCCTACCCCAAAGGGGTAGCAGCACTTTCAGCGGCTTCGCCGCCTCATCTCACTTCGTTGCCTTGATCGAAACAATCTTCAGGCTCCCCGCCGCCGCCGGGTCCAACGCAAACACCAGGACATGCAGCACATGGTCCAGCGGCATCTTGTAAGCGGGCTGCTTGTACGACATCCCAAACGTCACGTGAATCGTCAGGGTCTGGCCCGGCGAAACCGTCGCCATTTCGCAATTCCATGTCTGGTTTTTCCAATCGTCATCACCATCGACCCGCAAATTGACGTTGAGATTGTCCGTGCCCGTATTGGTCACCTCGGCATCGACGCCGGTATACCCGGTCAGGTCCCACATGCCCGCCGGACTCACCTTCACGCCGGGATAACCCTTTCCCGCTGGCAGCGTCAGCTTGAGCACACCTAAATCCGCATCCACCGTGCCCGTCGCTCCATTCTCATAGGAGAGCATCGCACTCACATCCTTCTTGAAATCGATCAGCTCCCCATGGTCCCCTGGCTTCACTCCATCCGCCCGGACTCCCACCAGCGACAATAAACCCAAAACCACCGCGCCAACGAAGATCGATTTCATAAGCAATTTGTAGCATGAAAATCGAAAGGAGCAATATCGCTTGCGGGAAGCGAAAAAGAGACCAGCGACTTGGAAAAAACGCCGTGTTGGCCGCAAAGATGCGGTCAACAACCAAAGGGGTCTCTGGTGGCCTGCAGGCCACCAGAGACCAGCAGCGGTGAGGTTGTTTCATCCCGGCACACCTGAAGTGCGTCGCTCAGCTGAACCCG
>Ga0268266_10001364_pt1 | contig 29475 bp, 33 predicted proteins | sample KBSS13metaG_FD_190356 | JGI IMG/M metagenome (GOLD analysis project Ga0268266, IMG submission 190356) | Switchgrass rhizosphere microbial communities from Kellogg Biological Station, Michigan, USA - KBS S1-3 metaG (SPAdes) (version 2) | ecosystem: Host-associated > Plants > Roots > Rhizosphere... | reverse complement strand
CGATATCAGGCCGGAAAAGTGCAGCGCGCCATGCCCTGACGACATCACCTGCGGCGTCACCAGCGCGAGCAGGCCGACTGCGAGACCGCCGAGTGCCGGGCGCAGCGGCGGCCACAGACCGGTCTTCGCAAGCACCGTCTCGCACAAGGCCACGCCACGCATGATCAGGATGCCAAACAATGCCGCAAGTCCCCCGAGCAGCGCTGCAAGGGCGAGATCGTGCCCGACCACGTCGCCGATCGGGCCGATGCTGACGCCGAGCGACAGCGCCGCGAATCCATGGGTGACGAAGTACCCCGCCACGGCGGCGACGCCGACCGGCGCGAGGCTCGCCGGCGTATAGCCCCCGATCACGAGTTCGAACGCATAGAAGGCTCCGGCCAGCGGGGCGCCGAATGCACCCGAAATCGCAGCGGCGGCTCCGCAGCCGACCATGACGCGCTGGTCGGCCCGGCGCAGGGCAAATCCACGGCCGAGCGAAGCCGCAATGCCGCTCGCAAGCTGGGTATAGCCGGCTTCAAGGCCGACCGACGCCCCGACCCCGCTGGACCAGGTGGTCTGCAGGGCGACGATGACACTGCCCCGAAACGACATCTGCCCGCCGTACAGGGCATTGGCCTCGATCGGATCGATCTCGCGCGCCGGCCGCCAGCGCAGCAACAGCAGCAGCGCTACCCCGAGCATCAAGCCGCCGAGGCTTGGAACCAGCACGGCCCGCATCGTCTCGACACTCGTCTGGCTGGAAAGGCGGTCCGTGATGCTGATGTTGAACAGCAGCGCGTGCAGGGCGGCCACCGCCACGCTCATCGCCAGCACCACCAGCCCGGCAATGGTTCCGATCATGGCCGCCAGGACCACCAGGCTCGTTTCATGGGCGCGAACGAACGCCCGTAACCGGCGCGGAGCCTCAAGATAACGTGAAGGGGTGCCCATTCCTAAGGTCCGCCAGGCGCTGAATATGCCTCTCGGTCCGGTTTAGCGGTCTTCACGGCCATGATGCAAATCGGGGCGGAACGCTAACAACTTCGGATAAGCCCCGGAACGCTCTTCACAATCCCGTCACGCTGCCTGTAGTATGCAGGGCGCATGCTGCTTCGCAGCTAACATGGGGGTCAGGAGCGTTACTTGAACGCACATGTCTCGCAGGGCGGTTGGCCGGTACTGGTTCTGAACGCGGATTTCCGGCCGCTGAGTTACTATCCGCTGTCTCTCTGGTCGTGGCAGGACGCGATCAAGGCAGTGTTTCTCGATCGCGTGAATATCGTCGAGCATTACGACCGCGCGGTGCACAGCCCGACTTTCGAGATTCAGCTTCCGAGCGTGGTTTCGCTGAAGTCGTTCGTGAAGCCGACCACGCATCCCGCCTTCACCCGGTTCAACGTCTTCCTGCGCGACCGCTTCGTCTGCCAGTACTGCCACGCGCATGACGACCTCACCTTCGATCACATCATTCCGCGCAGCAAGGGCGGCCAGACCACTTGGGAAAACGTCGTCGCCGCCTGCTCGCCGTGCAATCTGCGCAAGGGCAATCTGACGCCGCAGCAAGCCAAGATGTTTCCGCGCCAAGCGCCGTTCGCTCCGACGGTGCACCAGCTCCACCGCAACGGCCGGCTGTTTCCGCCGAACTACCTGCACGATAGCTGGCTGGATTATTTATACTGGGATACAGAGCTCGACCCGTAAGGTTGATCGCACGGCTCACGATTTCAGAAGCCAGCGAAACGCCCGGCGCAGTTCGTCAGCACCACAGCGCTCGTACCATTTGCCATGGGCGAGGATGATGCGCGCCGGATCCCAGCCGATCATCGTATCGACTGCCGCACGAAGCTCGGCGGCCCGCGCGCGATAGCTCAGCCGCATGTCGCGGGGCATTTTTCCGTCGGGATGCTGCGCGCCGCCAAGCCACGTCAACACGCGCGATAGCGTGCCGAGCTTTTGCGGTTCGAAATTCTCGATCATGTCCGTCAGAACCAGCGTGCGGCTCGGGCGGTGAAAGAACACGATCTCGCTCATGTAACTGCCGTGCACCGGCAGCGTGTCGATCGCGGCATCCCAGGGGTAGCCGGATCGATCATCCAGCGGACGGCAGCGATGCGAGATTTGATCGAGGCGGTCGCCGGCCTGATCCTCGATGCGCGGCGCGAGATAAGGCACCGCATCCGGATATGCTTCGCACCATTCGGGAATCCACCAATAGTGGATGCGGTTGGGGCCGATGATCCAGGCCGGCGCGCCGATCGCCGCGATCTCCACTTTCAGCCCTGCCGTCAGCGGCGTCGGCGAATGGATGAACAGCTCGCGGCCGATCCGGATGATGCTCATGCGCGTCGGAAACGGCATCCAAAGCAGCGGTGGGCCGAATTCGATCAGAGGACCATCGACGATCCACACATCGTCGGTCACCGGCTTCAGCGTATTCAGCGGCGGATAGGTTTGCCGGTCGGGCTCCGTCATCGCGACGATGTCGGCTTCACGTCATTCAATGACGGACCTGCAACGGCCAGGCACAGCAGAACGAAGCCGCAGAGCTTGAATGCCGCCACGACCATGCGACCGGTTTCCCAGCGCGTGCGGATGGCGTCGAAATCCGGCGGAATGGGTCCAGGCTGCCACGTCGCCAGCACCGCATTGGCGGGCGCAATCAGTCCAAACCAGGCCGCCAGCCCGGCCGCCATACAGGCCACACCCGCAACAGTCAGGGGAAATGTCGGCTTCCGATCGCGAACCAGGAATAGAAGCACGACAGCAGCAATGATTGCACCGACATCGACCGGCGCGCCGATCAGCGCATACCACTCGAACTGCCGATGAAACACCGTCGCGTCCCGCCATAACTCGGCGGGCCAGACCGTCAACCTCGGCAAGGCTTCCAGAACATGCGCGTAGGACGGCCCGAGGCTCAAGGCCGCGAGCACGAGCGAAACCACGCTTGCAAAGTATACCACCATCGCTTGTGGCCTTTTGGTTCAAGGCGGTAACAACGTCCGGGCAAATGCGTTCCGGCCCCGAAGCGCACGCGCCGGCTCCCTTCACTCAGCCACACAATTCTGTCACGATGGACGTGAGGCGCCCGGCCTCGCCCGAACCACAAGAGCGGCATCAAGACGCCCGTCACGGAAAACACCGCATGCTCATTCCCATCGCCGACGTGCCGCGCTGGTACGCCGAACGGAAGCCGAAGGACACGATCGCGGTCAGTCACGGGACTGACGCCATTACCTGGGAGCAGCTGGAGCGCAACGCCAACCGCCGCGCGCGCGCCTTTGCCGCAAAGGGCGTCAAGCCCGGCGATTTCGTCGCGATCGGGCTGCCCAACAGCAATGTGTTTTTCGAGACCACCTTTGCGGTATGGAAGTGCGGCGCGACGCCGACGTCGCTGACCTGGCGATTGCCGCGCGGCGAAGCGGCCGCGGTGCTCGACATTCTCAAGCCTTCGCTCGTGGTCGGGGGCCAGCCGGACTGGAACGCGCCGAACTCGCTGCCGGCCGATTTCGTACCCGAAGGCGTATCTGATGAGCCGCTGACAAATCCGGTGGCGCGCTACTGGAAGGCGATGACCAGCGGCGGCTCGACCGGGCGGCCGAAAGTGATCCTCGATCACCGGCCCGCCGTGATCGATACCGCCGGACCGGCGGCGCTCGGCATGCCGCTCGTCGCTTCCCTGCTCAACCCCGGCCCGCTCTACCACAACGCCCCCTTCATCGTTTCGCATACCGCGCTGTTCCACGGCGGACGTGTCACTGGCCTTGTCAAATTCGACGCCGAGGAATGCCTGCGCCTGATCGAAGCCAGCCGGGTACAGTGGGTCAATTTCGTGCCCACCATGATGCACCGGATCTGGGCGCTGCCCGACGAGGTGCGCAATAGCTACGACCTGTCGAGCCTGCAGATCGTGTTTCACATGGCCGCGCCGATGCCGGCATGGCTGAAGGAAAAATGGATCGAGTGGCTGGGGCCCGAGCGCATCTATGAACTCTATGGCGGCACCGAAGCGCAGGGCGCCACCATCATATCGGGCGTTGAATGGCTGGAACACCGCGGCTCCGTCGGCAAGATCGCCGAGACCTCGCGCCTGCGCATCATTGGCGAAGACGGTAACGAGGTTGCCACCGGCGAGACCGGCGAGATCTATTTCCTGCCGAATGATGGCGCCGGCTCCACCTATCACTATCTTGGCGCAGAGCCGAAGCGCCGCGCGGACGGCTGGGAGTCACTCGGCGATATCGGGCGGCTCGATGCCGAGGGCTACCTCTATCTCGGCGACCGCCTCGCCGACATGGTGCTGCGCGGTGGCGCCAACATCTACCCGGCGGAAGTCGAGGCCGCCCTAACGGAACATCCGCAAGTGCGCTCCTGTATCGTGGTCGGCCTGCCCGATCCGGAATTCGGGCAGCGCGTGCACGCCATCCTTGAACTCGATGGCAGCACGGATGCGCAGGCTGTTGCCGACGGCATGGCGGCGTTCCTGGCCGACCGGCTCAGCCGCTACAAGCATCCGGAAAGTTTTGAGGCCGTTACCGTTGGCCTGCGCGACGATTCCGGCAAGGTCCGCCGGACAATGCTGCGCGACGAACGCGCCGGCTGGCTGAAGGAGAACCGGGACTTCCGGATCATGCCGGCGCGAGCGCGGGCGAAGGTGGAATGATCCTAAATTACCGCGGAACATTGGTGGATCTGCCCTCTTATGGTCGCATCCCCGCTAATTTTTCGGGATACTTTCAAGAAGGCCGTTTGCAGCATAGATTGTTATTAATTTAGCGCGCCTTCGTCTCGCCGAAACGCGCGCCGGTTTGCCAGGAGACTATCGATGCCTTCCTTGACCGAATGGCGAGTGCCACCCGCAAACCAGCCGCGCGCGGCCGATTACGCTTTCGACCTCGACAAAGCCCTGTCGTCGGTAGTCGGGCTGCATTCGATCATCCCGGCTGATGCCTTCAGCGCTGAGACGCTCGGCACCGAACGCGCCGGCAATGGCGTCGTGATCGATCACGGGCTGGTGCTGACCATCGGATATCTCATCACCGAGGCCGAGGCGGTCTGGCTGCATCGCGGCGACGGCAGCGTGGTGGAGGGACATGCGCTCGGCTTCGATTCCGAATCCGGATTCGGCCTGGTACAGGCGCTGGGCGATCTCGATCTGGAGCCGATGCCGCTCGGCTCTTCCGCAGCCGCCCAGATCGGCGATCGCGTGGTGGTCGGCGGCGCCGGCGGCCGCACGCGGTCGGTCGCCAGCCAGATCGCGGCCAAGCAGGAATTCGCCGGCTATTGGGAATACCTGCTGGATGAGGCGATCTTCACCCATCCTGCGCATCCCAACTGGGGCGGCGCCGGGCTGATCTCGAACCGCGGCGAACTGATCGGCATCGGCTCGCTGCAGCTCGAACGCGAGCGCGAGGGCAAGGCCGAGCACGTCAACATGATCGTTCCGATCGACCTGCTGAAACCCGTGCTCGACGACATCAGGAAATTCGGCCGCGTCAACAAGCCGTCGCGGCCGTGGCTCGGCATGTTCACCACCGAAATCGACAACCGCATCGTGGTGGTCGGCATCGCCAGCAAGGGGCCGGCAGCGCGTGCCGAGCTGAAGACCGGCGACGTCATTCTCGCCGTGAACGGCGACAAGATCACCAGCCAGACCAGCTTCTACCGCAAGCTCTGGGCACTCGGCTCCGCCGGGGTCGATGTGCCGCTCACGGTCTACCACGAGGGCGTCACCTTCGACGTGGTGCTGAGTTCGACCGATCGCGCCAGGCTGTTGAAGGCGCCACGGTTGCACTAGAGTCGATTCCGTTCCGGCAAATGCTTTACGGGAAACGCTCCAGGACGGGGAATGCGTGATGAGCGAGGCCGTGGTGGACGACATCGTGGCCGTGCTGCCGCCGTTGCTGCGGTCGCTGGAAGCGCTCGGCTTCATCGCGCGCTACCTCAATCCGCCGGATTTCGACCGCGTGATGGGGAGCGTGGGGCAACCCGATGAAGATTTGCGCGCCGTGCGCCCACGGCTGGAGCAGTGGCCGGCGGAATTCGCCGACATCGGGACCCCGTTGGGGGCAGCGAGCGACGCGGCGCTGGCGGCGTTCGCGGCCTTGCGCGTCGTTCAGGACGGCAATGGCGAGTTCGTCAGTGTCTTTCGCGCGCTTCGTTATGCCTCGCGCGCCCAGGAGGCGCTGTATGCGCTGAAGGCAAGATTGCCGCCGGTGAGCGAGTTCTTTGTCGACCCGCCGCTGCGCGACGACGCCGACCTCGCGGAACGACTGGCGGCGCCGGCCAATGACAACACCGGCATCTTTCACAACGCGAACGAGCCCGGTAGTCGCGGCGGCTTTTCGCTTTACGTGCCGGAATATTACACGCCGGACCGCGCATGGCCGCTGGTGATGGCGCTGCACGGCGGCAGCGGCAACGGCCGCGGCTTCCTGTGGAGCTGGCTGCGCGACGCCCGCAGCCGCGGCGCAATCGTGGTGGCGCCGACCGCCGTCGGCAACACCTGGGCATTGATGGGCGAGGACATCGATACGCCGAACCTCATGCGCATTCTGGAATCCGTGCGTGCACGATGGAATATCGACACGGAGCGGATGCTGCTGACCGGAATGAGCGACGGCGGCACATTCTGCTACGTGACGGGTTTCGACGGCGCGTCGCCGTTCAGCCACCTCGCGCCGGTGTCGGCGACCTTCCATCCGCTGCTGGCGGAAATGGCTGACGCCGACAGGTTGCGCGGCCTGCCCGTCCACATCGTGCATGGCCGGCTCGACTGGATGTTCCCTGTGCAGGTGGCGCGGCAAACCAGCCAGGCACTGTCGGCCGCCGGCGCCAACGTCACCTACCGCGAGATTGAGGATCTCAGTCATTGCTATCCGCGTGAGATCAACGCGGAAATCCTGCAATGGCTACGTGGCCCGTAGATACGGGAACCATCCTCCGGACACCGCGTTATCAGGCGCAACGGAGAGAAATTACCATGCAGACGTTTGTCGGAATGATCCTGGGTGCGCTGCTGCTGGTTTGCGGTGTCTACGTCTACGATTCCATGCAGACGTCGAGCGTCGCGAACGGCCAGGTCGCCCAGGCCAATCGTACCATCGTCAACTGGGACGTCGCGGCCACGGACTGGAACAAGCTGAAGAACCGCGCGCATGAGGATTGGGTGAAGATTTCCTCGAAGTAATTCAGGCGATACGAACACTGGAAAAACGCCGTCGCATTTGCGATGGCGTTTTTTCTTGGCCCTGTTTCTGTTCGCTAGTTGGTTTTCTTCGCCTTGCGCGCGTCGGCGATCACCATCTCGAATTCCGCCATGCTCAGAACTCCAGGCACGCGGAACTTGCCGACGATGAATGACGGCGTTCCCTTGAATCCGAAGGCGATCGCCTGCTCGTGGTTGCGGGCGAGAATGGAGTCGATTGCCTTGGCGTTGGTCTCGGCATCGCGGTTGAGCCGATCCATGTCGATGCCGGCGCCGGCCAGCAACTCGCGGATGCGCGGTTCGGTCAATTTCGAGCTGACGCCGATCATCGCCTCATGCGCCGCCATGTACTTGTCCTGATACTTCGCCGCCAGCGCCATCCGCGCCCCGAACTTCGAGACCTCGCCGAGGATCGGCCAGTCCTTCAGCACCATGCGGACCTTGCCGTCGTCCTGAACCACCTGGCTGATCTCGGGCGCGACCTTGCGGCAATACGGGCAGTTGTAGTCGAACCATTCAACGATGTTGATGTCGCCCTCGGGATTGCCCGTTGCAGGCACGTCCGGATCGCGCAGCACCAGCGCCTCGCTCAGCACGTCGTCAACGCGTTGCGCATGAGCCGAGCGCGACACCCCGCCGGCGCCGAGCAGCGTGGCACCGCCGCCAAGCAGGCCGAGCGCGCCGCGCCGCGAAAATCCCGGGTTGGTCCCGGCCGGATCGTTGGATCGCTTCATGTGGGTCCCGCCAAGAGCTGCATCCCCTGTCTACGCCGGAGAAAGCGAAATGTTACGCGCCAGCATATAGAGCGCCACCGCAATAATGACCACGGCGAACACGATATTGAGCGCGCCGCGGCGCTCGGCGAGGTGCCGCGCCGAACGCGTACCGGCCAATCCCCCGGCGATGCCGCCCGCCACGAACAGTCCCGCCAATGCCCATGACACCAGCCCGGACCAGGCATAGCTGGCCGCCGTGGTCAGGCCGAAGGCGGTGACCGCGACCAGCGAAGACGAAACCGCGTTCATGATCGGCATCCCAGTCGCCAGCATCAGAGCCGGCACGATCAGGAATCCACCGCCGATGCCGAAGAAGCCGGACATGGTCCCGGTCGCGAGGCCGAGGCCGACGATCGCCGGCACGTTCGACATCGAAGCCTTGACGTCAGGCAGGCCGATGCGGGATCGCGTCTTCAGCATCAGAAGCGCGATGACGATCATGACCAGCGCGAATAGCGCGAGCAGTCGCTGGCCGTCCATCATCTTGCCGAGGATCGAGCCGCCGAACGCACCGGCCATGCCGGATGCGGCGAAGATCAGCGCGCAAGACCAGATCACGGTACCGCCCCGCGCATGGTTCGACAGGTTGACCGCGGCATTGGCGGCCACCGCAATCGCGCTGGTGCCGATCGCAACATGGGGCTCCGCCACGCCGACCACATAGACCATGAGCGGCACCGCCAGAATCGAGCCGCCGCCGCCGACCAGGCCGAGCGAAAACCCGACCAGCATCCCCGACGCCAGCCCCAGCGCGCCTTGCGCGGTGGAGATAATCAAGATGAAAGACTCAGTTGCACCGCGCGACCATAGAAGGAATTTCTATGGATCGCCATGGCTGCAGCACAAAGCTGCACTGCAACACCGATCAGGCGGTTACGCGGGGACGCCGACGGTCTCCGGCGCCGTCGCACGGCCGGCCAGCGCCATCAGGGTCCCGCTCATGGTCGCGATCAGCGTCTCCTTGCCTTGATGCATCGCATATGCGCGGGCCTCGCACACCGTCAGCGTCCGGCCGGGCTTGACGACGGTGGCGCGGAAGGCGAACCGCTCGCCGCGCGCAGGCGCCAGCAGGTTGGTCTTGAATTCCACGGTGAGAATTCCCGTTCCCGCCGGCATCAGCGTAAATGCCGCGATACCGCAGGCATTGTCGAGGCCTGCGGTGACGACGCCGGCATGGATGAAGCCGTGCTGCTGGGTGAGGTCGGCCGAATAGTCCATCGTGAGATCGACCTCGCCCGGCTCAAGCCGGCTGATCGAAATGCCGAGCGTCTTCATGGCGCGCTGCTGGTAGAACGTTTCGGTCGCGATTGCGCGATAATCCGGATTCTTCGGCTGGAATCGTGTCATGACCGCTTACGCCATCGCCGGTTCAGCTGGTTCGAGATGTCTCATCGCGGCATCGCGGATCGCGGAAGCGAAGGGGATAGACTTACGCGCCTGCCGGTCCATATGGACGCCGACGGTTTCGCAGGTCGCCGCGATCTCACAGGTTTCGGCGTTACGCATCTCGTGCATGAATCGGATCGACTTGTCGCGGATCTCCAGCAGCCGGCTCGTGACCTCGACGATATCGCCGGCCAGCAGCTCGCGCTTGTAGGTGATGTTCTGCTGCACGGCGGCCATGCCGCGGCCCGACTTACGAAGATAGGACGGCGTAAGCCCCAGTCGCGCGAACAGGTTCCAGTTCGCTTCGTCGAACTTACCGACATACCACATGATGTTCATGTGCCCGACGTGATCGCACTGCCAAGGATAAACCGTGCCGCGATAGGTCGCGTCCGTCTCCATCGTTCGCTCCCGCTTTTTGCATCTTGATACGGTAGCGTATCAGACCTCGTTCGGGTTAGCAATACGGTACCGTATCAGCACTCGGTGAGGCCGGACCATGAGCGATGCCAAGGCGGAAGTGCGAACCGGGGACGCGCGAGCCGGCGAGGTGCGAAGCGAGACCTGGATCGAGGCCGGCCTGGAGGAAATCGCCCGGACCGGCGTGGAGGGGGTGCGGGTCGAGGTGCTGGCCAAGAACCTCGGCGTCACCAAGGGCGGCTTCTACCGCCGCTTCCGAGACCGCGCCGCCCTGCTCGAAGCCATGCTGCAAAGCTGGAGCGAGGGGCGCATTGCCGCGATCGAAAAGCACACCAGCCTCGACGGCGCCACCGCGCGCGAGCGGCTGAGGGCACTAATCGCGCTTTACTCCGAACGGATGAATACCGAAGGCATGGCGGTCGAACTGGCGATCCGGCAATGGGCGCGGTCCGACGAGACGGCCGCCAACGCGGCAGCCAGCGTCGATGTCGCTCGGTTGAAGAATGTCGGGCATCTGTATCACGCGACAGGCCTGCCCAGCGAGGAAGCCGACGCACAGGCATTCCTGTTCTACTGCTTCGTGTTCGGCCAGAGCCTGCTGTTTCTCGAACGCGGGCCGCGCAAGCGCGCGCAGCTACTGGCGAAGTCGGCGGAAACGTTGCTCCGCGAATTATAGGCGCGGCCACGCATCGGGCCGCGCCTGGTGTCGGTTGCGGTTAAGCCGCGCCCTTCAGCTTCTTGGAGCATTCGCTGTAATAGCCGCCACCCTTCTGGATCCACTTCAGACCGCCGTTACCGTTGGAGGTCTTGTTGGCGTTGTATTGATCCAGGCAGGTGTGCATGCGAGCCTTGCCGGCGGTCTCCTTGGAGTATTTCGCATCGACCGCGTTCGGATAGACCGCGGGGCCTGCCGGAGCAGCAGGCGCTGCGGCTTCCTTGGCTTCCTTCTTGGATTCTTTCTTGGCGGTTTCCTTCGGAGCTGCCGCGGGTGCAGCCGCCGGAGCAGCAGCGGCAGCCGGCGTAGCGTCGGCACCGCATTGGGCTTTCCGGAAGTCGTTCCACTTCTGGTCGCCGAGCGTACCGGCGGTTTTGGCAGCCTGGTACTTGGCGCTGCATTCCTGCGCGGTCAGAGCATTCGCCTGCGATGTCATCGAAAGCGCAGCCAAACCCGATATTGCAATCGCGCCCAGTATTTTTGCTTGAATAGTCATCCCTGGTCTCCTTGGGGCATTCATCTGCGGGAACCATCCTAGCGCAACCTTGGCTTGCCACAACGCATCGGGGAACCGCTCCGGTAAAATTTTTGTGGCGCCGCTGCCTGCTCATTCAGCCTGCGTTAAGCCAATGGGGCGGATCGCTTGTGCAGGCATTGTGCAGACGCCGGCCCTGCATTGCAGCAATCGCGTGGCGCATTTGTCCCGCGTATAGGGATTTGCCATAAGGCGGCGTGAACCTCATCCCCGCTTCGATGTCCTCCGCCATTGCCGACCGTGCCAAAATTCTCGGCACACTCGAGACGCTCGTCATCGGCGCCGCCGGCGGCTTGCTGTTTCTGTGGCTCAACCTGCCAGGCGGACTGATTTCGGGCGCGATGACGACCGTCGGCATCGCCGCGCTGGCCGGGCGGCCGGTCACCATGCCGCCGATCCTGACGCAATCGGTGCTCGTGCTGCTCGGCATCACGCTGGGTTCGCTGGTATCGCGGCAGCTGATCCAGCACATGAGCGCCTACCCCCTAACCATCGGCTTGCTGGCGCTGGCGACGTTTTGCTCGACCTTCGGCTCCAGCATCTATCTGCAGCGCGTCCACGGCTGGGACCAGACCTCGGCATTGCTGGCCGGAAGCCCCGGCGCGCTGTCGCAGATTACGATCCTGGCCGCCGAGAAAGGTGCCGACGTCGCGGCGATCGCCGTGGTGCAGACCATGCGCGTGATCATCCTGACCGCCGCGCTGCCGCTGGTGCTGGCGTTTACCGGCATTGCGCCGACGGCGCCGATGCCGATAACGAGCCTCATCGCCTCGCCTCTTGAACTCGCGGTGCTGGTGGCCGCAGCCATCGCCGTCGCCCTACTGCTTCGGCTGGCTAAATTTCCGGCGAGCTGGATGTTCGGCGCAATGATTGCCTCGGCCGTATTGCACGGCACCGGCCTGATCGACGGCGGCCTGCCGCCATGGATGCGCAGCGTGGCGCTGGTCGGCATCGGCGCCCTGATCGGCACGCGGTTTTCGCGGATCGGCAAATCGACGCTGCTGAGCCATATCAATGCCGGGCTGGGCTCGTTTGCCGTCGCCATCGTCATATCGGCGATTTTCGTGACGGTGATCGTGCTGTCCACCAACGTTCGCTTCGGCGACGTCGTCGTGGCGTTCGCACCGGGCGCGATGGACGCCATGCTGGCGTTAGCGCTCACCCTGCACATCGATCCGATTTTCGTCGGCGCCCATCACCTGTCGCGCTTCGTGTTTGTCTCGATCACGACGCCGGGTATCGTCCATCTGTTCGGGCGTCCGCAGGAGGACGTGGACGATTAGGCGATCCGCGCCTGGGCTTCGGGGCGATCAGGTCACGCAGCGGCCGGGCTGAAGCAGCTTTGCGACCTCGGTCAAAACGCTGACCGGCGGTTCGCAGGCGACCGCAGTCTTCGTCTTCGACGCGCCTGGCTTCGATGCACTGGGCTTGACCGGATCCGTCGGGCGGTTCCGTGCCGCCTCGGTGACGACGGGAACCCGCACCACCACGGACGTGTCGTCGAGGCCGACGTTTCGGATCGTGATCGTTTCGGTCTGCCTTTCCGCGGTGCGGAGCGCAGCACGGTCGGCCTTGCCAGCGCGGTTGATCTCCCCCGCAGGTTCGGTCGAAGCGAGCTGCCGGCGGCCGATGAGGTCATGGCCGGACGCGAGTTGGACCGCTCCGAACGTCCCGGAAACGGCCAGAGCGGCTAAAATTGCTTTGTATATCTGTGACATGGCGATGTATCCCTCGCCCCATGGCGATCACGGACACAACCCGAATCGAGCCGCAGCGGGTCCGGCCACTTTCGATCACTTAACCGTGTATTAAAAACACGACCCCGCACAAAAAATATTTTCGGCGTCGTGGAACGACTTCGGGGGGCTCGGAGTCATCCCGGCAGCCGGTTATTCCCCCTGCCCCATTGACCGGCGACGTAGGGCGCGACCGTGGTGATGCCGGTCGCGCCCTGCTTTTTTTGATCGCGCCGCTTTCTCAGACGCCCGCTTCAACGCGCGTTCCAGCCTCCTGTGCCAGCACGTAGCCTCGCGCACCGAAGACGGAGGGCCGTCAGGCCTGCCGAGTGAACTCTTCGCGCAGCACGTCAAGTTCGGATGTCACGCAAGCCAACCTTGCGAGCGCATTTTGGCGTGCCCAGGCAGACCGCCTTCAGTGCAAGGCGTTCGTGATCTTGTGGACGAGATGACCGGTCTTGTAATCGCGACGGAGCTGGCTCAGCGACGTCTCGTTCAGGTTGAGGAAGACATCGCTCAGCTTGTCGGTGGGAGGATATCCGGCGGCGAAACCCTGGCCGTAAATCTTGCGCAATGTGCCAATCTGGGTAGCGCCGTGCTTGTGGCTGATTTCGCCATCCTGCTTGCGGGTGTCGGGACCTGCCTTGCTCATGCCGCTCTCCCTTGTGCCTGCGTCGAAGCATCCTCCCGCGTGGGCGGAATGGCAATCGTGCACTGCAACCGGCAATCAGGAGCAAGAGACTGTGGCGCGGAGGCCCGGCGGGACGGCGAGCAACTATTGCCTTGCCGCCCGCATTTCCTCGCTCGGCTTCACGTCCTGCGAGCGGCTGTAGATCGCGATCGCAATGATCAGCACCAGCATCAAGGTACCGAACAGGGCGCGGTAGGCCTCTTCGCTGCGGGCGCCGTTCGCCAGCGGCTCGAACGCGCCGATGATAATGCCGGACAGCGTCTGCATGCAGGCGACACCGAGCATCACGGCCGTGTTCATGGTTGAGATGCCGCGCCCGATCAGCCGGTCGGGGAAGATGCCGCGTCCGTGCGTCATCACCATGGTGCTTGAGGCGGAGAAGAACCCCATAACGATGATGACCGCAACCGGCAGCCAGAGCGGCGGGTCGGAAAACAACGCCAGAATTGCCAGCAGCAAAATGATCACCAGCGTTCCGCCGATCGCGATGCCTTTGCGGGTGTCGAGCCGGCGGTCGAGCGGGCCAAAGGAGAGCATGCCGGCCTGATAGGCGATCACGGCGAAGAACAGCACGTTGCCGGCCGCGATCGGGCTGAAACCGTGTACTTCGCGCAGGAAGGGACCGCCCCACAGGCCCTGCACGGTGAAGGTGCAGGCATAGTTGCAGAAATTCAGCGCCAGAATCGGCTTAAGGCGCGGGTTGCGCAGCACCTCGACCAAACCGTTCAGCATCTCGCCTGGCGGCTCTATTTTGCGGCTCAGGAAGGGATGGCCGGGCGGCGCGTCGCGCACCACCAGCCAGATCGCAATCGTTGCAAGCGCGATGAACACGACTACGGCCCCGAATGCCGGACGCCAACCGATGTCCTGCGCGGCCCAGGCCAAAGGCGTGGTGGCGGCGAGATTGCCGAGCAGGCCAATGGACAACACGACGGCCGTCAGCGTGGAGAAGCGGTCCGGCGGAAACCAGCGCGAGATCACCACCATGCTGCCGATCAGCATCACGCCGCAGCCGGCGCCCATCAACACCCGGCCGGTCAGGAGCACCGGCCAGCTCGGCGCCAGCGTGAACAGCGCGCCGCCGATGGCGGCGATGATCAGCATGCCGACGACCGTATAGCGCGGCCCGAAACGATCGAAGAAGAAGCCGCAGGGGATCTGCATCGCGGCGAAGCCGAAGAAGAACGCACCGGTCAGTGCCCCCAGCGCTTCCGGCCCGATCGCCAGATCGCGCATCAAATCGAGGCCGATGGTGACGTTGGAGGCGCGGAAAAAATGGCTGGCGACGTAGGCGGTCGCCAAGGTCGCAACGATGATCAGACCCCGGCGGTAGGGGAAAGGCCGCTCGGCGGACTGCATCGGCTAAAGGGACATTTCCGTTTGTTTTCTTGTCGCTGCGGCGAGCCTATGCGGACGCGGAACCCGGTTCAACAGGCAATGCGCCGATTGCCTGCGACGTCAGAGCCGCGCCGCCAAGCGTCCAAGGCCTGCGTGTGCGAAAAGAGATCCGGCGCGCCGATGGGACACGCCGGATCAGTCCGACCAGCTTTCACATGGAGGCTGGTGGCCCGAGCCAGGGGGAGGTGCCTGGCCGAGAACACGGTATTGTCCGCCCTCGCCTCTCCCGGAGTGCGAGGCCGCCGAAAACGGCGGTGAATCACTGCAGATAATGGTACCGCCAGCGGCAAACCCCGAACGTGAACTGGTTCACATGGCGCGAGCGCCGGAGAATTCATTTCCCGGCGCCAATCGTCGCGCGCGACGACGATTGCGGCGATTGCTGGCGAATCTCGCGTTGTGCCGGGCGGGCCGCGAGCTCGCGCCCCAGCTTCGGCTGCAATTCGGCAAGATCAATGAACGCGTCGGCTTGACGCCGCAATTCATCGGCAACCATCGGCGGCTGGCTTACCAGAGTGGAGACCACGGTAACGTGCACACCGCGGCGCTGCACCGCTTCCACCATGGGGCGGAAGTCACCATCACCCGAGAACAGGACCATTGCGTCGAAGTGTCCGGCGAGCTCCATCGCACTGACGGCAAGCTCGATATTCATATTGCCCTTCACCTTGCGGCGACCGCTGGCGTCGACGAATTCCTTGGTGGCCTTGGTGACGACCGTGTAGCCGTTGTAGTCGAGCCAATCGATCAGGGGCCGGATGGAGGTATATTCCTGATCCTCAATAACCGTCGTGTAGTAGAAGGCCCGCAACAGCGTGCCGCGGTCCTGAAATTCCTGTAGCAGGCGCCGGTAGTCGACGTCGAAACCAAGCGCCCTGGCAGTCGCGTGCAAATTGGCGCCATCGATAAAGAGCGCGATTCTGGCAAACGGTGGCATCAGACAATGACCTCTCATTCAAATATGCGGGCCGAGAGAGCATCCGCCCAAACCTTCCCACAGGCTCAGGCGCCGAAATTGACAGAGGTGACGAGGCAGGCGGCGCCGACGATCGGAAGGAGAGATCGACGATGCGCAGGCAATTCGATAGTGAACAATCCCGCCTCAACGGGAATGAAGTTAACGTCCGTACGCGCCATACTCAATTGTACCGAGATAAATTTCTGCCATCGAAACGGATGAACGAGCCATACGAAGGGCGTATGAGCCCCGCTTTTGCGCAGCGAACCCGGTACTCCCTATTAACACGCGCGAAGGAAACTCGTTCCACAACCAACGCGTTACTTTAGGTAGCTCATTCTCCGCGCAAGCGGGGCCGCCGATCACCGGGCAGCCCATCCCGACGGCGGTGCACAAGGCGTTTCAGCGACTTCCAAACAGGCGCGAAGACAAGTCCTGCGATCGGAATCGATGCGGTGCCGACCAGCAGGCCGATCACGCCGGATATGGCAGCCTCGACCACCCATTCGAGGATCGCGGCAAGCGGCGGGAATGCGTGAGCCACCGTCTCGGCAGCGGATTCGACGGCGTGGCCGATTGCCGGTGGACCGTAGACCTCGACGCCATGCAGGACGATGCCGCCGCCAACCCAGATCATGGCGGCGGTGCCGACCACGCTGAGCACCCCAAGAAGCCCGGGCATGCCGCGAACGATGCCGCGTCCGAGCGCGCGGCCAACGGCCGAGGCACGATCGCTTTTCGCAAGCGCCATACCGGCGTTGTCGGCTTTCACGATCAGCGCGACTGCGCCATACACGGCGGCGGTAATGCCGATTGCCACGGACGCAAGCACAAGCGCCTGCTTCCAGATGCTCCCCGACGGGATGGCCGCCAGCGTGATCGCCATGATCTCGGCCGACAGGATGAAGTCGGTCTTGATCGCGCTCGCGACCTTCTCGTCTTCGAGCGACTGCGCGTTCAGCGCCACGGTGCCGAGTTCGGCTTCATGCTGATGCACACGATGGGGCATGATGGCCTCGAGCACCTTTTCCACGCCTTCGTAGCAGAGATAGGCGCCGCCCAGCATCAGCAACGGCGTGATCATCCAGGGGAGGAAGTAGCTGAGCACCAGCGCGGCCGGCAGCAGGATCAACAGCTTGTTGCGCAGCGAGCCCGCCGCGATCTTCCCGACAATGGGAAGCTCGCGCTTCGGTTCGAACCCGATCACGTAACCGGGCGTGACAGCGGTGTCGTCGATGACGACACCTGCCGCCTTCACGCCCGCCTTGGCAGCCTGGCTGGCCACATCATCGAGGGAAGCAGCAGCTACCTTCGCGATCGCGGCAACATCGTCGAGAAGGCCGATCAGCCCGACACTCATTGATCCCTGCTCCACACGTCAAGACATCAAGAGGTTCGTCGCACGGAAGGCCGCAACGACTCTATGCGACAAAAAATCCGGCGCGCCGTGGCGGCGCGCCGGATCATCTTAATTCTGCGCTATGACGCCTTGACTAGCCGGTTGCCGCCCGCGGCGCACGGTTGCGCGAGTTGCGCTGGAAGAACAGCGCCTGGCTCGCGACCGCGGAGACCATCGCGGGCTGGAACGGCTTCGAGATCAGGAACGCCGGCTCGGGGCGTTCGCCGGTCAGAAAGCGCTCGGGATAAGCAGTGATGAACACCACCGGCACCTCGAACACGCGCAGCAGTTCGTTGACCGCATCGAGGCCCGACGAACCGTCGGCGAGCTGAATATCGGCGAGGATCAGGCCGGGCTTCTTGTTCTTGGCCAGCGCCACCGCATCCGCATGGGTGCGGGCGACACCGATCACGTTGTGGCCGAGATTCTTCACGAGGCTCTCGAGATCCATCGCGATGAAGGTTTCGTCCTCGATGATCAGGACGTCGGTGGCGATTTCCGCTGCCATCTCGCGGCCAGCGGTGTCGGTCAACGCGCGGGTCTCGGCGACGTCGGTATTGAGGATGAACGACACCTCCTCCTCGGAGAAGCCTTCCAGCGACAGCAGCAGGAACGCCTGCCGCGGCAGCGGCGTGATGTTCGACAGTCTGCGCTCCGGCGGCAGCGCCAGCGTCGCGACATCAGGATTGTCGTTGAGCGAGACCGAATTCCAGATCTGGGTGAACAGCTTGAACAGCCCGGCGCGCGGGCCAAACCGTTCGTCCAGCAGGGAGCCATCCTGCAGCAGCGCTTCCAGCATGGCGGCCACATAGGCATCACCCGAGGCTTGGTTTCCCGTCAGTGCACGGGCATAGCGCCGCAGCAGCGGCAGATGTTCGGCAACAAGCTGTGATCGGGACATCCCCATTCAATCCTTATCTTTGGCCGTATCTTGGGCCTTAACTTAGGGTCTCAGCCGGGCGGACGTAACCAGAACCGCCACATCTTGCGTCAATTTTAGGTTCAGCGGGGGGACCCGGTTCCCCTTCACCCCCGTCTACTCGCGGGTGGCAAAAAAGTTCCAGAAAAAGTTCCCAGATTTCGGAACCATCCGGAGATATTCGCATTAGCTTCTGACCTAATAACGCGGCGGCATAGGCCCAATTTCGAGGTAACCTCTTGAAACCACAGAGACTTAACTCTCGGGGAAGCGTGGATCAGACCATGAAGGAAGTAAAGAAGCAGGGCGGGCTGAACGCCGAGATTCAATCCAGGATCGGGCATCAGCTCCGCGCCATGTACGATGACGTGGTCCGACAGGGCGTGCCGGACCGCTTTGCAGAACTGATCCGGAAGCTCGATGGGCCGGAAGCGGCAGCGGCCCAGATCGACGACCCAGCAAAAAATGACGGGAGGGACTAATGCCTCTCACAGACTCACTTCGCGACGACATTTTAGCGTCGGTACCCAGCCTGCGCGCGTTCGCGATCTCGCTTTCAGGTAATGGTGATCGTGCCGACGACCTTGTGCAGGAAACGTTGCTGCGCGCCATTGCCAACATCGACTCGTTCCAGCCGGGCTCCAACCTGCCGGCTTGGCTGTTCACCATCCTGCGCAACCTGTTTCGCTCGGATTACCGGAAGCGGCGGCGCGAGGTGGAGGACGCCGAGGGCAACTACGCGAAAACCCTGAAGACCCAGCCGGCGCAAAATGCGCATCTGGAGTTCGAGGAGTTTCGCGTCGCGCTCGACAAGCTGCCGCAGGACCAGCGGGAAGCGCTGATCCTCGTCGGCGCCTCCGGCTTTTCCTATGAGGACGCCGCCGCCATTTGCGGCTGCGCGGTCGGTACCATCAAGAGCCGCGTCAACCGTGCGCGCTCGAAATTGTCGGCGCTGCTGTATGTCGATGGCGCCGAGGATTTCGGACCCGACGAGACCGTGCGCGCGGTAATCGGCGGCAATGGCGGCTGATGACGCTACCGAACTGACACGAAAAGGCGGCCCGCCCGGGCCGCCTTTTTTGTTGCAGCTCTCGCTCTGGAAGATCGCAGCCGTGATGGTTTCGTAGTCCGGATGAGCGTAGCGCATCCGGGACGGGTGTCGCAGTCGCGGCCCGCATACAGCTTCGCTCATCCGGGCTACAAGCTACTATCAGTGCAACCCGCCAAAAACGTAGATCAATGCCAGAATCGGAATCGGCACACCGAGCAACCACAACAGCAGATAACGTCCCACGGGCGAACTCCTACATCGTCCATTTGATACGGATTAATGCAGAGGAGTGTGGAGGGTTCCGGACATAACGCCCTCAAGGCCGTCGTCCCTCACATGCAGGGACGCGCGAAGAGGATGCGCGCTACCTCGCCGGCCGCACCGGTGCGGAAAGCTGTTCGGTACGGTCACGCTCAGTCATGTCGACGACAGTGACCATCGGCGCGGTGAGTTCATAGACATAGCTGACGTCGGTGAAGTAGCGTTTCGCGGTGCCGCCGAGCGCTTCGGGTGCGACGCGATCCAGCAGGATGAGACCGAAATCCGAGTCTTCCCGCCGCGTCGCCGCGCTGGTGTTGAACTCTTCCCAGCGGAAATGAAAGATCGCATCCGGCTCCTCGCCGGTAATTTCCCAGTTGGCGACGATGTGCGGATGCTTGCCGACCAGCGACAGGCCCTCGTCGGAATGCGAAGCCAGTTCGAAGAACAGCAGCGACAGCGACTGCGCAGCGCGCGCACTGACAGCAATATCCGGGCCATTGACGACGATGCGGTCAGCATGCGGAATCGCGCGCGACTCGAACAGGCCCTTGAGCTTGACGCCCTGCCACTGGCTTTCGCTGAGCAGGGTCACCACGTTCGACATCGCATGGATGCGGCCGATCAGGAGTTCGCGCGACACGTCCATATCGGAGCCGTGGCGCAGCGTGCGGGTCACGATCGACTGGATGACGGCGAGGATGTTCTTGACCCGATGATTCAGCTCGTCGATGACGGCGGTCAACCGCCGCTCGAAACCGATCCGGACCTGGATCTCACGGCTGAGCCGCAAATTGTTGTAGGCGACATAGCCGAACAGGCCGCAGACGATGCCGGTGAGCGCGAAGCCAATGGCTGCGACGATGATCGCCGTCTGTTGCGCGCGCTGTGCGGCATTGTTCTTGGCATAATAACCGAGTGACCAGTCGCGGCCGCCGAACGTCACCGTCCGTACCACCGACGGCAGCGGATCTTCCGACTTGACCGCCCGCAAAGTGATGGCGCCCTGATCGCTGGCGACGTATTCGTCGCTGGCGTCATCGGGGTCCTTCAACACCACCGAAAACAGCGAGCGGTCGTCATTGGTCAGCATCAACGCCGCCAGCTCATAGGAAAACGCGACGAAGCCAGCGGGATCGTTGGTGCCTTCAACCAGAATCGGGGATGCGAGAACGATACCGATCGGCCCGTTTTGCCGTAACAACGGGATCGGGTCCGACGCGACTGGCTTGCCGGTCGATGCCGCCCGCGCCAGCATCGGCCCGATGACCGAATGCTTGTCATAGGCGCGGCCTGGAAAACCCAACGTATCCGGACTGCGCGGCTCGACGTCCATCAGCACGTCGACCGGCTTGTCGATCGTCTTGATGTCGAGCGGCCGATCGTCGAAATCGCGAATCGTCGGATTGGTGAAGCCGGCGCTCTTCAGTTCCGCTTGCGCCGCCGGAAGATCGGCGGGCTTGAGCCGCGCGATCCAGTACGCGATCACGAAATCGGTCTTGAAGGCATAAATCGCCGAGCGCAGCGGCTGCAGCATGTTGGCCTTCACCACCGAAGGCGCCCGAAACAATCCTGATGCAACGCGTGCGAGCAGTTCGCGCTCGGTCAGCCGGTCCTGCACCAGGCTGGCATGAACGTCGATCGCGCGCGAAAGCGCGATGCCGTCGATCGCCAGTTCCTGATCGTGGACGCGATAGGCCGCGAGACCGGAGAGCAGAACTCCGATCAGCGCGATAAAGCCGATTATGAAGCCCAGCCGAACCACTCGCTTACTCGGGAATGACGTGTTGGCAAAGACGTATCGGAAGCATCTCGGGGTCTGCCGGGGCAGAAACACATGGCAATAGCGCTAAGGCCAACCGCGGCGAATATGACGGAGCGTTCATCAGCACGCAACTGACAGGTTGGCAGCGAGGTAAACAACGGCCGCCGTTGACGCTGATTTGGCGGGGCCAGAAGTTGATAATCCGACAGTGCCGATTTGGTTCCAGCAAGGAGGCCGATAAATCCAAGCTGCGACAACGGGACCGATCATTAATGTTAATGCGCGATCGCCTGCTCGTTGCCTTTGCCTCGGCCGCTTACCCGGCCTTGGCCTTTGCGGGCGGGCGCAGGCCCCCCTTGGTTTCGATGAAACCGATGATGCGATCGAGCCCCTCGCTCTTCTTCAGATTGGTCATCACAAACGGCCGCTCGCCCCGCATCCGTTTCGCATCGATCTCCATCTTCTCCAGGGACGCACCGACATGCGGCGCAAGGTCGATCTTGTTGATCACCAGCAGGTCCGAGCGGGTGATGCCCGGTCCGCCCTTGGACGGGATCTTGTCGCCGGCGGCGACGTCGATCACGTAGATCGTGAGATCGGCGAGTTCGGGCGAAAACGTCGCGGCGAGATTGTCGCCACCGGATTCGATCAGTACCAGGTCGAGATCGGGGAATTTCGCGCGCATGTCGGCGACCGCGGCGAGATTCATCGAGGCGTCCTCGCGGATCGCAGTGTGCGGGCAGCCGCCGGTCTCGACACCGGCGATGCGATCCGGCGTCAGCGAACCCGAGCGCACCAGAAATTCCGCATCCCATTTGGTGTAGATGTCGTTGGTGATCGCGGCGATGTCATAGCGCTCCCGCATCGACTTGCAGAGCAGATCCATCAGCGCGGTCTTGCCGGAGCCGACGGGGCCGCCGACGCCGATCCGAAGCGGGCCGTGAGATTTAGACATGTCGAGCATCCCCTCGTCTATCGTCGTCCCTGCGAAACGGATGGGACATCATGACCTGAACAGCCTCGTGTACTGCGTCTCGTGGCGCAGGCTGGCAAGATCGGCGCGGAAGGTGGCGCTGCCGAGATCCTCGATCGAAGCGGTAAGCGCGCGCTTTGCGGTAGCAGCGACATCGGCTTCGAGGCCTGCGAGAATGCGCTGGCTGTCGGTCTGCCCGAGCGGCACCAGGCGGGCGCCGGCGGAAATCCAGTTCGACACCACGGCATGCAGGAAGGCGTGCATTGCCGGCGCCAGCGGTATGGCATGTGCCGCGCTGACGATTCCGACCGCCACAGGGTAGACGATCGGACCGCCGCAGGCGGCGACCATGCCGTCGAGGCCATCGCTGGCCCACGCTGCGCGTGCAATGTCGATGAAGGCACGGCCCTGCGTCGAGGTCTCAAGCTGGCGCTCGCGCGAGGGCACGAAGGCAGCCGCGAGTTCGGCAATCTCGCGCAAGGCAGCCTCGTCCCGCGCAGATGCCGCGCGATGCGCCTGCGCCAGGAACACGGCGTCGCAGAAGCCCGAGCCCTCACCGAGCATCGCAGCCAGCCAGTCGCGCAGCGATGCGGCATCCGTGATATCGCCCGCCTCCACCGCCCATTCGATGCCGCTGGAATACGAAAACGCGCCGACCGGAAAGGACGGCGACAGCCAGGTCATCAGCCGGTACAGCGCCGCCGTTTCATCCGCATTCATTCCGTCACGCGCGTCGGCCGGCGCGGGATCACTTGTGGTCATGAGCATGGGAATGATCGTGGTGGTGATGATCGTGGTCGCAATGCTCGTCGTGGTGATGGTGGTCGTGATGATCGTGTTCACCGTGGTGATGGTGATCGCCTTGGCGGTGATCGTGATCACCATGACCATGGTGATGGTGGCCATGATCGTGCGCAGCGTGGCTGTCCGGCGTATGGCTTGCCGCATACGCCCCGCCTTCAGGATCGAACGGCGCCTCGATCTCGATGATGCGCGCGCCCAGCCCCTTCACCATCGCCTCGATGACGTGATCGCGTCGGATGCGCAGGCCCTTCGGCATGATCTGGGTCGGCAGATGGCGGTTGCCAAGGTGCCAGGCGACCCGGACCAGATGCAGCGGATCGGCGCCGCGGATCTCGACCAGCGGCTCGGCAGCAGCGACCACCTCGATCAGCCGGCCGTCTTCCAGCACCAACGCATCGCCGCCGCGCAGCGCGACGGCGTTCTCCAGATCAAGCAGGAATTCCAGCCCGCGCGTTCCCGTCATCGCCATTCGCCGCCGGTGCCGATCGTCGAAATCGAGCACGACGGTATCGGCCGCGGATTGCGTCCAGCGGTGCTGGCCCAGGACTTTTGTCGCGCGGATCATGGCAGTCTGCTCAACGTCACGTCAGAGTTTCTCCACCTTGCCGTCGCTGATGATCTCGATCACCGTCGGCGACGTCTTCATCTGCGAGGAATACTCCCGCCACACCTTCATGTGGGGCGCACGGCCGTGCGCATTGAGGTCGTCGCGGGTCTCCCAGCGTTCGACCACCACATAGAGATTGGGATTGTTCACGCTGACATTGCCGTCATAGGAGATGCAGCCCTTCTCCTTGAGCGTTTCGACGGTGCAAGCCTTGTGGCCCTTGATGAAATCGTCCTTGTTTTCCGGCTTCATCGGCGTGGTGGCGATAACGTAAATCATGAGTTGGTCTCCCTGGCTTCTTCTTGATTAGCGAACATCGACCTTTTCGGGTGTAATGACTTCGATCCTTGGCGGAGCCGACATGCATTTCACGGCGACGCGGCCGAACGTCTTCATGTGCTCGGCGCCGCGATGGGGCACCAGCGCCTCGGCATTTTCCCACTGCTCGACGAACACCATCTTCGAGGGATCGGTCACGCTCTCATGCAGGTCATAGGCTAGGTTGCCCGCTTCTTTTCGGGTTTCCTTGATGCAGGCGGTGGCCGCGGCGATGAAATCGGCCCGCGTTTCGGGCTTGATGGTCAGCGTAGCAACAACGTAAATCACTCGATCCTCCCGGACTTTTGTTCTGGCTTGAGCTCCGGGACCGACCTTACCCAGAAGCGCGATCGAACGCAAAACCGGTGTCCGCTTTTGCTGATCGCGCTTTAGAACATGAAATATCTCTGCGCCATGGGCAGCACCTCGGCCGGCGCGCATGTCAGAAGTTCGCCGTCCGCGCGCACCTCATAGGTCTCGGCATCGACCTCGATCTTCGGGGTAGCGCCGTTATGGATCATGCTCTTCTTGGAGATGCCGCCGCGGGTATTTTTCACCGGGTAGAGCTTCTTCTCGATGCCGAGCTTGCGCGCCAGCCCGCCGGTGATCGCAGCCTTCGAGGTGAACACCACCGAAGAAGCCGTCAGCGACTTGCCGTAGGCGGCGAACATCGGCTGGTAGTGCACGGGCTGCGGGGTCGGGATCGACGCATTCGGATCGCCCATCGGGGCCGCCACGATCGAACCGCCCTTGATGACGCAATCGGGCTTGACGCCGAAGAAGGCCGGCGACCACAGCACGAGATCGGCAAGCTTGCCCTTTTCCACCGAACCGATCAGCTTCGAGACGCCGTGGGCTATCGAAGGGTTGATGGTGTATTTGGCGATGTAACGCTTGACGCGGAAATTATCGTTGTCGTTGCCCTTGTCCTCTGGCAGGACGCCACGCTGTTTCTTCATCTTGTCAGCGGTCTGCCAGGTGCGGATGACGACTTCACCTATCCGTCCCATCGCCTGCGAATCCGACGACATCATCGAGAGTGCACCCAGATCGTGCAGGATATCCTCCGCCGCGATCGTCTCTTTCCGGATGCGGCTTTCGGCAAACGCAAGATCCTCGGCGATCGAGGGGTCGAGATGGTGGCACACCATCAGCATGTCCAGATGTTCGTCGATGGTGTTGCGCGTGAACGGCCGCGTCGGGTTGGTCGAGGACGGCAGCACATTCTTCAGCCCGGCGATCTTGATGATGTCAGGTGCATGACCGCCGCCAGCACCCTCGGTATGGAAGGCGTGGATGGTGCGTCCCTTCAAGGCCTTCACCGTATCCTCGACAAAGCCGGACTCGTTCAGCGTGTCCGAATGCAGCATCACCTGGATGTCGTAATCGTCGGCAACCGCGAGGCAGTTATCGATCGCTGCCGGCGTGGTGCCCCAATCCTCATGCAGCTTCAGCGCACAGGCGCCGGCCTTGATCATCTCGACCAGCGCAGCGGGGCGCGCGGCGTTGCCCTTGCCGGAAATGCCGAGGTTGATCGGAAAAGCGTCGAACGACTGGATCATTCGCCCTGTGTGCCAGGGCCCGGGCGTGCAGGTGGTCGCAAACGTGCCGTGAGACGGGCCGGCGCCGCCGCCCAGCATCGAGGTGACGCCGGACATCAGCGCGTGCTCGATCTGCTGCGGGCAGATGAAATGGATGTGACTGTCGAAACCACCCGCGGTGAGAATCTTGCCTTCGCCCGCGATCACATCGGTGCCCGGGCCGATCACGATAGTGACGCCGGGCTGGATGTCGGGATTGCCTGCCTTGCCGATCGCCGAAATCATTCCCTCCTTAATCGCTACGTCGGCCTTGACGATGCCCCAGTGATCGACGATCAGCGCGTTGGTAATGACGGTGTCGACCGCGCCCTGCTTGTTGGTGGCCTGCGACTGGCCCATGCCGTCACGGATCACCTTGCCGCCGCCGAACTTCACCTCCTCGCCATAGGTGGTGAAATCCTTCTCCACCTCGATGATGAGATCGGTATCGGCCAGTCGCACCTTGTCGCCAGTGGTCGGTCCGAACATGTCGGCATAGACGGAACGTTTGATTTTTGTGCTCACAGCGTACTCCTTGCAAGTTCGGCTGTTTTGTAAAAGGTCTGATCGAGCATCGCGTTGACACCGCGACATCCGGCAACAACTTTTTCAGCCCAGGCAACGTAGTCGGCGAGATCGTCGCGCTCGGCCTTGCTCGGATGCAGCAGGACGCGCGCGCTGACATTGCTGATCTTGTCAGCGATCTTGATCAGCTTGGCGTCCGGCGATTTGTGCGGGGCGTCTTCGATCTGCTTCTGGCGGCGCTTGTCCTTCGGCAGACTCATGTCGTCGGTCACCTCGGCCACGATATCCGCTACGCGTGTACCGAACTCGTCCGCAAGCTCTTCGCGCGTCGTTTCGGTATCTTCGATAGTATCATGCAGCCAGCCGGCCGCGACGAGTTCGGCATCCGCGCCTGATGTAGCGACGGCGAGAAAGTGTGCGACCTCGGCGAGGTGGTTGACGTAGGGCTCGTTGCCGCGCCCCTTGCGCGCCATGCCGGTGTGGCGGCGCGCGGCGAACCCGGCAGCTTCGGTGACGAGACATATCCCCGTCAGCGTTTTGCCTTCGAGTGTCACAGCTTGCCCTGCACGTCGCCGCGGAAGCCGTAGACGATGCGTTTGCCGGCGAGCGCAACAAGTTGCACGTCGCGGGTCTGGCCGGGCTCAAACCGGACCGCGGTGCCTGCGGCGATGTCGAGCCGCATGCCGCGCGCTTTCTTGCGGTCAAATTTCAGCGCGGGATTGGTTTCGAAGAAATGATAGTGCGAGCCGACCTGGATCGGCCGGTCGCCGGTATTGGCGACGGTGAGCGTCACCGTCTTGCGGCCGGAATTGAGTTCGATCTCGCCGTCCTTGATGAAGAGTTCGCCGGGGATCATCTTTTTTTCCTCCGTCATTCCGGGGCAATGCGGAGCATCGGACCCGGAGTCTCAAAAACATAACCATTGGATTCCGGGTCGGCCGCGTTTGCGGCCGTTTCGGAATGACGATGATCAGCGGATCGGCTCATGCACGGTAACAAGCTTAGTGCCGTCGGGAAATGTCGCCTCGACCTGAATGTCGTGGATCATCTCCGGAATGCCGTCCATGCATTGCGCGCGGGTGATGACCTGCGCGCCCGATTGCATCAGCTCCGCGACGGTGCGGCCATCGCGCGCGCCCTCGACGATGAAGTCGGAGATGAGCGCGATCGCTTCGGGATGATTAAGCTTGACGCCACGCTCCAGCCTGCGGCGCGCCACCATGGCCGCCATCGAGATCAAGAGCTTGTCCTTTTCGCGGGGGGAAAGATTCATGGGAGCACTCGTGGTGATTGAAGAGCCAGTTTAGCCAAAGTCTGCTGAGCCAAAGCCTCTTAATTTAGCCAAAGCCTTGGCAACGCCACGCCGCCGGCGCGGCCGAGCACCGCCATCATATCGGCGCGGAGCCGCGCCGCATCTTGGGCGCAGAAACGGGCTATTGCAAATCCATTCCAGCAGGAGATGCCGACCTCGCCGCCAAACGTTTCGGACCCTTCGCGAATCCGCTCCACCAGCGCCTCGTCGCCCGGGACGATCAACGCGGTGCCAATGGCGGTGCCGCCCTTCGCAACCGCAGGTCGCGCCAGCTTTTCGCCAAAATCGCCGTCCAGCCGAACGGTTTCCGCAAACACCAGGCGGCCGCCGCGGCGCAGGCGCCAGCGGTCGACGAACTCGCCATGCCGCATCTTTTCGCCCATTGCCGCGCGGCCGAACACCACGATTTCGCAGAGCAAAAGCGAGGCGTCTTCGGCCAGGTCGATGTCGATGCGCCTGGCAACGCGCGCCCGGTCGAACAGGATGGTCTCCTGCGGCAGCCAGGAGAGGTGGGCGCCGGCCTCCACCCTCAGGGCGATGCCGAGCTGGGCGGCTGCGCCGGGCGCGCGATAGACCTTCTCCGCGGCCGCTGTCGTGAGCGTCAGGCGGGTTCCCTCGCCCGCCGCAATATCGATATCGAAATGGTCGCCGCCGGCAATGCCGCCGGCCGTGTTGACGAATACGCCAGACATCCCTTCCGCCTCAGGCGAAGGAAATCGAACGCGCAGCGAGCCGGATTCATGCAGGCTCCCCCGACGGGTGACGCCATCCTGCAGGTGCACCCCAAACCGCACCACACCCTGGGCGCGGTTGGCCGCGAACGTCGCTGAACTCGCGCGCGTGCTATCGGTCCGCATCCATTCCCCAAACGCAATGCTCGATACGGCCCTACAGTGCCATCTGGCGGCTGATCTCGGCAGGATCGAGGTCGGCACGGTCGCAGGCATATTTCACCGCGCCGCGGTCCATGACCGCGAAATTGTCGCCGAGCTCGCAGGCAAAGTCGAGATATTGTTCGACCAGCACGATCGCGATGTTGCCGAGGCTGCGCAGGTAGGAAATGGCGCGGCCGATGTCCTTGATGATCGAGGGCTGGATGCCTTCGGTCGGCTCGTCCAGCAGCAACAGTTTCGGCCGCATCACCAGCGCCCGGCCGATCGCCAGTTGCTGTTGTTGCCCACCAGAAAGATCGCCGCCTCGCCGTCCCAGCATCGTGTTGAGCACCGGAAACAGCGAAAACACGTCATCGGGAATATGGCGATCTTCACGCTTGAGCGGGCCGAAGCCGGTCTTCAGATTCTCTTCCACTGTCAGCAGCGGAAAGATCTCGCGGCCCTGCGGCACGAAGCCGATGCCGCGCCGCGCGCGCTCGTGGGGTTTGAGGCCGGTGATATCGCTACCATCGAGCGTGATCGACCCGCCCGCGATCGGATACTGACCGACCATGGCGCGGAGCAGCGAGGTCTTGCCGACACCGTTGCGGCCGAGCACGCAGGTCACCTTGCCCGGCTCGGCGGACAGCGAGACGCCGCGCAGCGCCTGCGCCGCGCCGTAATAGAGGCTGATATTGTCGACCTTCAGCATGGATCAGCGCCCCAGATACACTTCGATCACCCGCTCGTTCGAGGAGACCTGATCGATGGTCCCCTCCGCCAGCACCGTGCCTTCATGCAGGCAGGTGACCTTAACGCCGAGTTCGCGGACGAAGGTCATGTCGTGCTCGACGACCATGACCGTCTTTTCCTTGTTGATTTCCTTGAGCAGCTCAGCGGTCTGATGGGTCTCGACGTCGGTCATGCCCGCGACCGGCTCATCGACCAGCAGCAGCTTCGGATCCTGCGCCAGCAGCATGCCGATCTCGAGCCACTGCTTCTGGCCGTGCGACAGGCTTCCCGCCAACCTGTTGCGGGCGGCGGTCAGGCGGATGGTTTCCAGCACGCGGTCGATCCGCTCGGATTCGTCCCTGTTGCCGCGCCAGAACAGCGTGCCCTTGACGCTGTGATCGACATTGAGCGCCAGCAGGAGATTATCCTCGATGGTCTGGCTCTCGAACACCGTCGGCTTCTGGAATTTGCGGCCGATGCCGAGTTCGGCGATGCGGGTCTCGTCGAGCCGCGTCAGGTCAGTCATGCCGTCGAACAGCACGGTGCCCTCGTCAGG